>Ga0180434_10000686_pt1 | contig 49582 bp, 49 predicted proteins | sample SS_ome_7_FD_132453 | JGI IMG/M metagenome (GOLD analysis project Ga0180434, IMG submission 132453) | Hypersaline lake sediment archaeal communities from the Salton Sea, California, USA - SS_1_D_2 metaG | ecosystem: Environmental > Aquatic > Non-marine Saline and Alkaline > Hypersaline >... | reverse complement strand
GCCCGCCGATTTCCAAGGGAAAAAGGCGGAGCCCGGCGAACGGCAACCAGGGCTTGACAGGCCGCTTCCCGGCCCTAGACTGCCTGTTGCAGCGCGTGAGGCAGGTGACCGCATTCAACGATCGAGGCGGGTCTTGCCCGCGGCGGAGGGGAATAGAGTGCGCCACAGGTGAAAGGACGCCCCATGAAACGCCGCCACTTCCTGAAGGCAACGGCCGCGGGCCTCGCCGCCGCACACCACCTGGTTGACGAACTGTTTCAGCCCCTTCGGCAAGGCAACGCCTCCAGAAACGCTGTGCCTTTGTGGACCACTATTCTATCGGGAACGGGCATGGGGCGTAAAGGAAATAGGCTACTCTTTGGGATTCCGCGGCTGCCATGAAACACGTTGACCGGACACGTCGTCTCGGCTTATAGTTCTCCGGTGAGACTGCCGATGGACGGACCAAGGTGGACGCCGTGCGCCCTACGCTCCACTACGCCGCCCTGCCCTTCGCCGCCCTCGGTGCGGCGTGCCTGGCCCTTGCTGCGCCCGTGCAGGCAGAGGAGACCGACGCCGCGACGGAAGCCGACGCCGAAAACCACGCCGCCCCCGAAGCCGCCGCCACCTTCGTCCGCAGCCAGTGGCACAGCCTGTTCCTGGACGGCGAGAAGATCGGCTACACCTCCCGTAGTCTGTACCGGCTGGGCGAGGGCGGCCGCCGGCTCAAGTGCCACACCTTCCTGCGCCGTCGGCCCGACAAGCAGCGGTTCGGCTTCTACCGGAGGATCCGGGCCGACGTCGACGCCCGCTTCCGCCCCCGGGCGGTGACGTGCCGGGTCCAGAGCGGCCGCCACGCCTGGCGGACCACCGGCCGGACCGCCGACGGCATGCTTCACCTGGAGCGGACCGTGGACGGCAAGACCACCTCCGCCGCCATCCCCGTCGAGGACGGCATGACGTTTCGGTGCTGGACGGTGCCGGCCACGGTGATGAGCGAGACGGCGGCGGGCGAGACGCGCCGCTGGCTGGCCGTCGACGCCTCCCTCGGCGCCCTCCTGCCGGAGCCGGTCCTGGTCCACGTCCTCGGGCCGCGCGTCCTCCCCGGCGCCTCGAAAGAGGACGAGGACCTGCGGGGCACGGTCGTAGTCTCGGCCTGCGGGGTGGAGCGGGTGGCCCATCTGGTGGGGGAGGACGGCCGGGTCCTTCGCCGCATCTGGCAGAGCAGCCCGATGGTAGCGGAGGCGGCCGGACTGTCGGAGGCGCGGCGGCTGGACCTGGCGGAAGAGGCGCCGGGGGGCGCAGCGCTGCCGGGACTCTCCCCTCGCGGCTACCGGAGCGAGCGGCTGGGCCTCAGCCTCCACGTGCCGCCGCTTCCCTACGCGTTCCACGTGGTTGAGAAAACGGGCGCGGTGCGGGTCACGGACCTGACGGACGAGGCCCGGGTGGAAATCCGGCCGGTGCTGGGGCGGGTGCCGGCGGCGGCGGTCGCGGCCGCCGATTCCGGCAAGCCGGGCGCCGAGGGACCGGACGAGGCACCGCCCCGCCTGGCCGACCATCCCGTGTTCAAGGCGTGGGCGGCCCGGTTCGACGAGGTCACGGTCGAGCCCAGCCAAGCCACCCTCCTCCCGGGCAAGGCCGACGTGCTGGCCGCCACCGGCACCGCCCGGCTCGGATGCACGAGGTTTCATTACCGGAACCTGCTGCTGTGGGGCGCAGGGCTGACGTGGTTCGTCACGATCCGTGTGGCCGACCGGCCCGTGGGGGCCAAACCGATGCTGTCGGAGAATGTGCCGCGGTCGCTGCGGATCAAGCCGCCCGAGGGCCGGCTGCCGCTTCAGAGGGTCGGCGCGACCGTCCGGAGCCCGCTGTACGGGTTCCAGGTCCGCCTGCCGGGCGAGCGGTGGACCGTGCCCCAGCATGCCGGCGGGCTGCCCACGGCGCTGGAACTTGCCCGCACCGACCAGGCCGCCGCCGCCGTCATCCGCGTGATGGACCGGGACTCGGACCGGCCGCTCCAGGCGTTCGTGCGGCAGCAGGCGAACGAAGCGGCCCGCCGGCTGGGGGTGTCTGAGCCCGACCCCCGGCCCGCCATGCTCGGCGGACTGCCGGGGTACGAACTCGTATACGAAGGCGAGGGGCTTCTCTGCGGCCGGCCGGCCGCGTGCACGGCCGTCTACGTCCGCCGCCACCGGCGGGTGTTGGCGCTGGTGCTCCTGGTGGCCGACGACGCCCCCAAGGCCGTCCGCGACGAGGTCCGGGCCCTTCGCGAGAGCGTGCAGTTTCTGCCCTGACGGGCAAAGGGCAATGCCCAATGTCCCATGACCAATGCCCAACTCCGCTACCGCGGAATGGGAAAGGCATGTTGAAAGGATTGACCCTATCGCCTTGCGTCCTGCTCTGTGCAGGCGTGTTCGGGCTGACCGCTGCCGAAACGGCTGCCCCGGCGGCCGAGGCGTCCGAGACCGCGGCGTCCGAGACCGCGGCGGCCGAGACCGCGGCGGCCGAGGCCGCGCCGCCCGGTCCGCCCGGGAAGGCCGAAGGCGTCACCTTCCTGCCCCTGACCGTGACGAGCGAGGAGGAGGGTCTCGGCAAGCAGGTCCGGTCCATGCTGCGGGCGAAGGCGAAGCGGCTCGGGGCCGTCGTCTACGATCCCCACAGCGTCCGCGACCTGCTGGCCGGCCGGACCTTCTCCCTCCAGACGCCGCCGGAGGCCCTGGCCCGCCTGGGCCGCGACTCGTTCCACGCCGACGTGGTCGTCGTGGGCCGCGTGGCCGGCCGCGAGCCGTACCAAATCCGCCTCCTGGCCGTCTACACCGACACCCCGGAGGCGCCCGGCATCTTCCGCCGGACGTACCGGGCGGCGAACCATCACCTGATTCCGGTCGAGGTGGCGGGGGCCGTCTACGACATCCTCGGCCTCCCGAAACCGAAGGACCCGCTGCAGATGCTGCGCCAGGACCCGCAAGTGGCCCGGCGGTGGAAGGAGGCGCCGAACCTCGTCAAGAACCCCGGCTTCGAGAAGGCCGACCCGGACGGCACGGGGCCCGCTCACTGGCAGAAAGTAGAACCGCAGATGGCCTGGACCGCCAACCCGGACGGTCCCGGCAAGGTCATCCGGTACGAGATGAACCGGGGGACGGCCATTACGTACGGCCTGGACTTCTACAGCGACTGGATTCCCATCCAGGCCGGCGCCACCTACCGCTTCGCCTGCCGGTACAAGACGCTCGGCCCCACGCCGAAAATCTTCCTGAAAGGGTACCACCCGTTTCCCGCGCAGCACGGCTACCCGGCCCAACGGCGGGAGACGTATCGTCGTCAGGTCCATCCGAAGGGCGGCAAGGGCGAGTGGCACACGGTGACGGCCGACTTCATTCCCTCCGCCACCCGGCCCGAACACACGCCCACCTTCCTGAAGGTGGACCTGTACGCCTACTGGCCGGCGGGGGTCATCTACTGGGACGACGTGGTCCTGAAAAAGGTCCGCGACGCCCCGACGCCGAAAGACACGACCGCGGGCGACGATGCGGATGACACGCGTTCCGGCGCGGCGGCCTTCCCAGGCGATCCCGGGTGCCACGGATTGCTCGCAATCCGTGACTCGCGGCGGGCAGTCTTGACCGCCGCGCGAGGCGCGGTGCCCAAGACTGGGTACCGCGCACAGCGTGGTGGCCTGGGAAGGCCACCACGCCGAAGTTCGCGGGTGCCACGGTTTGCTCGTCAAACCGTGTTGCTTGTGTGGCCCGGCCGGTTCCTTCGGCTGCGATCAGGACAGGCCTGCCCGGCCGGGAGAACACCGATTGACAAGCAATCGGTGGCACCGGGCGCACCGGGCGCCTCAAAAGCCGCGCCATGAAGGTCCGCCGCCTGCACCCGTGGACGCTGGATTACCAGGAGGCGGTGGCCGTCCAGCAGCGTCTCGCCGACCGGGTCGTCGAGGGGCCGCCGCTGGCCTCGGCCGAGGTGATCGCGGCGGCGGACGTCTCGGGCGGTCGGCGGGGCGAACGGATCGCCGCCGCCGCCGTCCTCGTCGATGCCCGGACGATGGCGGTCCTCGAGACCCGCCGGGCCGGCGCCACCGCCGCCTGGCCCTATGTGCCCGGATGCCTCAGTTTCCGGGAAATCCCGGTCCTGCTGAAGGCGTTTAAAAGGTTGCAGCGGCGGCCGGACGTGGTCCTCTGCGACGGCCAGGGACGGGCCCACCCGCGTCGGCTGGGCCTGGCCAGCCACCTCGGCCTGGCCCTGGACGTGCCGACCATCGGCTGCGCCAAGAGCCGACTCGTCGGCCAGGTCCGGCGCCAGCCGGGCCGGTCGCGCGGCTGCCGGGCCGCGCTGATGGACGGCGGCGAGCGGATCGGCACCGTCCTCCGGACTCGGACGGGCGTCAGGCCGGTCTACGTCTCGGTCGGGCACCGCATCGACCTGGCAAGCGCCGAGCACTGGGTCCTGGCCACCGCCACCCGGTACCGCCTGCCGGAACCGGCGCGGGCGGCGCACCAGGCCGTCACGGCCTATAAGAGCCGATCCGAATAACCCTCCGGCTTCGGCCGACGAGCGGGTATTCGGACAGGCTCCAGAAAGGAGCACACCCGAGGTGGCGAAGCGTAGCAAAGGGCGGCTGGAGCGGCTCCAGAACATCCGGGCCGTCTTCTTCGACGTCGGCGGGACGCTCATCTACAGCGACCTGGGCCACCTCGACCTCCTGCACCAGGCCCTCGTGGTCATCGGGTACCGCGTGACGCGGGACGAGGTGGTGGAGGCGAACGACCTGGCCCGGCGGGCGGTGGCCCGGAGCCGGCGGCGTCACCCCGCCCGCATGGACACCACCGCCGCCAGCCGCATGTGGCTGGAGCACCTGGCCTCCGCCCTGGCGTTGAACCTCTCGCCCCAGGTGCTGGAACAGGAACTGGCCCGGGCCATCCGCATGGTCGAGACCCGCAGCCCCGAGACGCTGGACCCGGACGCCCACGACCTGCTCCGGGACCTCCGCAAACGGAAGTTCCGCCTCGGCGTCATCAGCAACTGGGGCGAGGACCTGCCGGAGTACCTGGCGAGTTTCGGCCTGGCCGGCTACTTCCGGGTCGTCATCGCCAGCGAGGCCGTCGGCGCCTCCAAGCCGCACCGAGAAATCTTCCTGCGGGGCCTCTCAGCCCTGGACGCCAGGCCGAGAGAAGCCGTTCACGTCGGCGACGACTACTGGGCCGACATCGTCGGCGCCCGCGGCATCGGCATCCACCCCGTGCTCCTGGACCGCGACGGCGAGGATCACCACGCCGACTGCCCGACCATCGCCCGCCTCGGCGACCTGGCCGCGATGCTCTGACCGCCTGGCTGAAATCCGGAATCAGAACAGCGTCCCCTGCTCGCCCGGTCCGGGCCCTTCCTCGGCCACCCGCTCCAGGAACGGGTACGTCCGAAGCAGCGGCGAGGGGACGGGCACGCGCCGGCCGGCCAGGCGCGACAGGATCTGGAGCGCGTTGGCCGGCGCCTGCCCGCGCAAATGGTTGTTCATAAAGACATACGTCCTCCCGCTCCGGCGGGCCACCTCGCGGATGCGGCCGATCCATTCCTCCAACTCCTCCTGCCGGTACAGATAATCGTAGCGGGCGTCGCGGCCGGCCTCCGGGTCGAACCACGCCTCCCGGTTCCGCCCGTGCAGCCGCACATACCCCACGGGCGAGGTGACGAAACTGGTCGGCGGCACGCCGGAGCGGCTCGGAGGCTGGTCGATGTTCGCCCATCCCAGGCCGCGGTCCCGAAGGAAGGCGGCGGCCCGCTCGCCGGTCCAACTCCCGTGCCGGACCTCCACGACGAGCGGCAGGTGACCGAAGTCGCGGCAAATCGCCTCCAGGTGCGCCAGGGCTGCCCCGTCGCACCGGAACGACCAGGGAAACTGGACGAGGACAACCCCGAGTCGGCCGGCCTCGCGGACCGGGTCGACGCCGCGGCGGAAGGCGTCCACCTCGTCCCCCGTCCAGGGCTCCCCGCGCTCGTGCGTGAACCGCTTCTGCAGTTTGAACGTGAAGGTGAAGCCCGGGGGCGTGCGGCGGAGCCAGGAGGCGACGGCCCGGGGGACCGGCGGGCCGTAGAAGGACGAGTTCACTTCCACGCAATCGAAGAAGCGGGCCAGGTAGGCCAGGCGGTCGAACTTGCCGGACGCGCCCTCCGGGTAGAACCGGCCGTACCAATCCTCGTACGCCCAGCCGCTGGTGCCGACGTGAACCGTGCCGCCCGTGTCGTTCCGCGACTCCGCCATCGCGACGCTCCCCTCACGCCGCGAGGGTATCGGCACCGGCGCGGGGAAACAAGGCGCCGGTCAAAAAGACGGCTCTCCCCCAGGTTGGCAGAGCGCCAAAAAAGACAACGGCCGCCGACCTGCGGTCAGGCGGCTCAACGGGGGGCGGCTCGGTCGGCGGCTCAACGGTGAAGGTCGACAGGGCGTGCGGACGCGCGGCGGGGGTATCCCTCTGCTTCGCTCGGGACAGGCACCGACCCGCCGCGCATCAGGGGATGTTGTCGTCCTACTCCGCCTCGGGCAGCCGCAGCCGCATCCCCACGTAGAGGCGGGCGTTCAGGGACGAAAGGACGTCCTTGTTGGCCTCGTAGATTTTCGGATACATTGCCGCATCGTGATACATCTTTCGGGCGATGCCGATGAGGGTATCGCCTTTCTTGACGACGTAGACCTTCGGGCGTTCCGCCGGCCGGGTCTCCTCCGGCTCTGCCTTCTTCGGGTCGGGCAGGACGATGCGGTCGCCGATGCGGAGACGCGCCGGGTCGAGTCCCGGGTTCGCCTCCCGGATGGCCTGGACGAACTTCGGGTCGCCGTACTCCTGCATGGCAATATCATAAAGCGTATCGCCGGAGGCGATGACGTAGGTGTTCCCGGACCGGTCTCGCCGGCGCGGACGGAGCGGGCCGGTGACCACTTCGCCCTCGATCCCTTCGGGCCGGAGCACGGGGCCGGGCGGATCGGCGCCGGCAACTTCCGCCTCGGTGCCGCCCGCCACGATGGTGCCCTCGTCGCGGGAGGTGGACGACAGGTCGATTGACTCGGCGGGCTCGCGGCGGTCGGGGGTGTCGTCGGGAACGGTCTCGGCGGCGCCGGTCTCGGCCGAGCCCGGCTCCGAGGAAGCCGGCCGGCGAGGCGAGGCGGAAGCCGCCTCGGACGAGGCCTCGTCCTCGTCGTCGCCGCCGCCCAGGCGGTCGCGCCACCGACGATACAAGGCCACAGGGTCGCTGTACTCCCCCTGGCCCTCGCCGGCCCGCGTCACCGCCGACGGGCCGGGCGATTCGTAGGTGCCCAGGTCGCTCCAGTCGCGGCTGGCGATGAACAGGGCGCCGACGGCCAGGGCCACCAGCACCAGGACCAGGATGATTTTGGTCAACGGCCGCATGAGGGTCCCTCGCGTCGTTCGGCATCGCTGCCGAACGCTCTCCCATAAGGTTATATCGGCCAGCGGGCGGGCGGACGATTAGTTTTTTCCGGCCCGTTTGCCCCAGGCCATGCGGACCAGGATCCACGTGACGGGCACGGTGACCAGGGCGCCGACGGCGGCGGGCCCCGCCCAGGCCGACCGGCCGGCGGTCCCTCCCACGGCGGTCATCAGGCCGAGCACCGCCGCGGCGCCGGGGGCCAGCAGGCTGATCGCCGCCAGCGCCTTCACCAGGACGGGGGAGGTCTCGGCCGGCGGCCAGGGCTCGCCGGCCGCCCGCGCCCGGACGGCCCGCCACGTGACGGCCACCCAGCCCACCTGGAGCACCGTCCACAGCCAGCCGGGCCAGGCGCCGAAGAACTCGGCCGGCCCCTTCCACACGAACGCGTAGTAACCCAGCAGGCCCACGCCCACGATCGGGTACACCCACACGTACACCCGGAACAGGTACTCGCGAAGCACCAGGATGGGGCTGGCAATGGCGATCGAGGAGTACGTGCCCACCAGCGTCCCGAACAGCATCACCAGCGCCAGGCCGTGCACGGTGGAGGCCCGGCCGGCGAAGATGTACAGGGCCATGACCGCCAGGAACGTCGTCGTGCTCGTCAGGACCGAGCGCGAAAGGATCTGGTTGATGCTGCCGTTGACCACCGGGACGGACATCTCGCCGTGCCGGCCTCGGTTCTCGCGGATACGGTCGAACACGACGATGGTATCGTTGATGGAGTAACCGACGAGCGTCAGGAACGCGCCGACGACGGGCAGGTTGATTTTGAAGTCGGCCAGCATGAGCGCTTCACCCAGGAAGGTGTCGGCGGCGAGGGCCGCCACCGTCACCGCGCCGAGCGTGATAAAGACGTCGTGCACCAGGGCCGCCACCGCCGCCAGCCCGGAGGCGAACCGGGCGAACCGCACCCAGATGTAGACGATCATCAGGGCCAGCGACAGGAGGATGGCCATCACCGCCTTGTCCCAGGCCTCGGCGGCCATCGTCGGCTCGAACGAGGTCGTGGAAGCGAACGTCTGCTCGGTTCCCAGGGCGCGCTCCACGACCTCGGACCAGAAATCCGGGGTCGACTGGCCGGCTCGTTTCCCGCCGAACGGCTGCTCGACCCAGAGGTCGAAGGCCTTGAACTCGCCCCGCCGCTCGGCCCGCTCGGTGCCCTCGACCTGGAACAGGGTGCCCACCAGGTCCGGGTACCGGTCGCGGAGGAAGACGTCGATGCGGCGTCGGACCTCGCCGGCCGACAGCGGTGGAGTGACCCGGGCCCGGATGCGGGTCATCCCGAGAAACCGTCGGTACTTGCGGGGGATGTGCCGGGCGGCGGGAGCGGCCTGGTCGCCGGCGGCCTCTTCGGCGTCCGCCGCTTCGTCCCCGGCCTCTTCGTCCGCGGTCGCCTCGGCGGGGTCGGCAGCCTCTTCCTCGTCGGCCTCCTCGGCCGGCGCGGTCTCCTCGGCCGCTTCGTCCTTCGAGGCGGCGGGCAGCGCGCCCACAGCCCGCATCCGCTGGCGAATGGCCGACTCCGTAATCCGGGAGGCCTCGACCTCGGCCCGGCTCGTGCCCAGTTCCGGCCGCATGTCGGCGAATGCGTCGGCCAGGGTGTCCTTGACACGCGTTTCGTCGGCGCTCCCCTCGCCGGTGGCGGGCACGCTGACCAGGAACCGGTCCGCCTTCTCGCCGATCCCCTGGTAGGCGTATTCCAGTTCCTGGACGGTGGCGGTGGGGCCCAGGGCCTCCACCACCCGGCCGCGGACGGTGTCGATGGAAACGGCGTCCCGCCCCGCGGGGACCTTCAGGGCCAGTTCCACCTGCGTGCCGCCCCGGAACTCGATGTCGTACTTCTCGTCGCCGCGCGAGAAGAAGAGCATGGCGCCGACGGCGGCGGCGACGCCGGAGACCACGACCGCCGGCCGGACAAACCGCATCCAGTTGATGTTCGGATGGCTGAACAGGCGGAACATGCCGAAGCGGTGGACCAGGCCCCACCGGATGCCCGTCTCGAAAATCATCCGCGTCACCACCACCGCCGTGAACATGCTGACCATGATGCCGATGATCATGACGACGGCGAAGCCCTTGACCTCCTCGGTGGCCAGGCCGGGATACAGCAGCACGAACGCCGGGATGAGTGTGGTAATGTTGGCATCAAGAATGGTTCGAAAGGCGCTCTGGTAGGCCCGCTTGAGGGCGAAGGGGAGGCTGCCCTCGCGGCCCTTCTCCTCGCGGAGCCGCTCGAAGATCAGGACGTTGGCGTCGATGGCCATCGACAGCGCCAGAATCAGCCCTGCGATGCCCGGCAGCGTCCATGCCTGCCGCACCACCGACATGATGCAAACGATGAGCACCAGGTTCAGCATGAGGGCGATGTCGGCCACCACCCCGGCGAACCGGTAGTAGACGAGAATGAACACGATCACCAGGCCGAACCCGATGAGGCTGGCCTGGAAACCACGCCGGATGTTGTCGGCGCCGAGTTCCGGCCCGACGGTCCGCTCGGTCACGGGGTCGCCGAGGCTGGCGGCCAGGTGGCCGGAGTTCAGCACCGTGACCACCTCGTCCCGTTCGCGGACGTTCCTGTAGCCGGTGATCTGGCCGCCGCTCGACAGGGTGGCCCGCAGCACGGGGGCGGACTGGATGACGCCGTCCAGGATGATGGCCATGTGCCGACCGACCATCTCCGGCCGCGTCAGCCGGGCCATCCGGGCGCTGGCTTCCGGCTTGAGGCTGAAGACGACGATCGGCTCGCCGTTCTCCGTCGAGGGCCTGGCCCGGGCCAGGTCCCGGCCGGTCACGTCCTGGCCGTCCGAGATGTCGACGAGGGCCTCGACGGCCTTCGCCTCCTCGTCCACCACGTAGACGTAGTTCCAGGCGTCGAGCAGGCCTTCCTTGTACCACTCCCAGCCCTTCTTGAGGGGATACCACTTGAATCGCGGGTCGCCGGGCGACTTGCCAGCCTGCTTGCGGCGGACGATACGCTCGAAGTTGGCCTTCTCGCGGTCCTCCTCGCGATTGACCATAATGCGGAACTCCAGGAACCCCGCCTGCCCCACCAGCCGCTTCACCCGCGTCACGTCGCGGCGGGTGGCGAGGGCCTCGGTCAGGAGCCGGCGCCACCGGTCCAGCGCCGTCTCGGCGTCGGGGGCGACGGCGAGGAAGACGGACACCTTGGCCCATCGCGCGTCCTCGCGTTCCAGGCCGACGACGGCGTGGGGCGCCCGCGCCTCGGGATCCAGGAGGCGGACCTTCTCGCCGATGCGGTTCCGAACGTCGTCGATCCAGAGCGCCGGCCTCAGATGGACGACGAGCCGCGTGCCCGAAAGGAACGCCTCGCGGTGTTCCTCGAGAGTCTCCAGGGTCAGGGGCTCGTCGCGCCGGCGTGCCGCCTCGACGGCCTTGTCCACATGCCGGGGCGCGGCGGGCTCGGCGTCGATGCGGACGCGGGTCTGCCGGCCGGGCAGGACGATCTCCAGCCGGCGCTCGCCGATGGGCCGGACCGTGTAGCCGCGCGTCCCCTGGGGGTCGATGCGGCCCATGATGACCCGCTTGGCCTCCTTGGCTGACGGGACCTCGGCGCCCTCGGGCGCGCGGAGTTGGTAAATCAGGCTGGTCCCGCCCTGGAGGTCGATGCCCAGGTGGAACAGGTCGCGCAGGTCCGCCTGCGGGTCGGACACCACGCCGTACAGCGGGAGCCCCACGACGAGGGCGATGGCAATGAGACTGACCCAGTAAACCCATCGGCTCATAAGTATCTCGATTCGTATGTAGGTTGCCGTTGCATGATGCGCGGCGGGCCCGCCTCCGGCGGGTAAATCTCCGCACCCGCCGCGCATTACTCCAACGGCACGCGCCGCGCGAGCGCGGCGGCTAACTGTGCGCTGCGTTCACGCGGGGCGTTTAACTTTGGGATTCCTGTCCCCCGCCTTCCTCTTCGTCCTCCTCGCCGATGACCTTGCTGATGGCGTCGCGGTTGATGCGCATCCGCGCGTCGCTCTTGTCATCGATACGGATGGAAATCTCTTCCTCGCCGACGTTCGTCACCACGCCGTGGATGCCGCCGATGGTCATCACGTGATCGTTCCTGGCGAGGTTGTCCAGCATTTCCTTCTTTCGCTGCTCCTCCTGCTTGCGACGTTTCTGCTGCGGCCGGATGAGCAGGAAGTAGAAGACCACGAAGATCCCGCCCAGCAGGAGCAGCGATTCCCAGGAACACGGGGCCTGCTGCTGCTCCTGCCCTTTCGGCGGCGTCTCCTGGGGTTCGGCGGCCACGATGGCATAGGTCTTCATGGTTCGTCCTTTCCAGCGGTGCTTGCGCGGGAATGCCGTTTTCCCCCTCTCCCATCAAGGGAGAGGGAGTGCCGAAGGGTCATACTTTTAGTCGCTGGCGGCGTATCTGTCAAGGACGGCCTGGGCCTCGTCGCGGAACCGGCCTTCCCGGACGGCCTGCCGCAGCCGGCCGAGGAGCCGCGTGAAGAACCGCAGGTTATGGATACTCACGAGGATCGGCCCGAGCATTTCGCCCGCCTGGAAGAAGTGCCGGATCGCTCCCCGGCTGAAGCCGCGGCAGGCGGGGCAGTCGCACCCCGGCTCGATGGGCCCCGCGTCCGCCTTGAACCGCTCGTTTCGCAGCCGCAGCGTCCCCCCCGCCGTAAAGGCCGAGGCGCTGCGCCCGTTGCGGGTCGGCAGGACGCAGTCGAAGAGGTCCACCCCCCGGGCCACGGCGGCCAGGACGTCCCTCGGCTCGCCCACGCCCATCAGGTACCGGGGCCGGTCGGCGGGCAGGAGCGGGACGGTCCAGTCGAGGACGCGGCAGAGGTTCTCGTGCCCCTCGCCGACGCTCACGCCGCCGACGGCGTAGCCGGCCAGGTCCATGGCCGCCAGGGACTCGGCGCACCGCCGGCGGAGGTCCTCCTCCACGCCGCCCTGGACGATGCCCCACAGGGCCTGGTCGCGGCGAGCGTGGGCGGCCCGGCAGCGGTCGGCCCAGGCCAGGGTCCGGCGGACGGCCTCTTCCACCTTCGACCGCGGGCACGGATACGGCGGGCAGATGTCAAGGGCCATCACGACGTCCGCCCCCAGCGCGTTCTGGGCCGCCACCGCCGATTCCGGCGTCAGCACCACCTCCGCTCCGTCAATGTGGCTGCGGAACACGAGGCCCTCGTCCGTCACCTGCCGCCGCTCCGCCAGGCTGAAGACCTGGTATCCGCCGCTGTCGGTCAGGATGGGTCCGTCCCAGGCCATGAGGGCGTGCAGGCCGCCGAGGGCGCGGACCACGTCCGCCCCCGGCCGGAGCATCAGGTGATACGTGTTCGCCAAGACGATCTGGACGCCGACGGCCCGCAGCGCCTCCGGCAAGACGCCGCGCACGGCGCCCCGGGTGCCCACCGGGATGAAGGCCGGCGTCTCGACGCTCCCGTGCGGCGTGGTGAGCCGGCCGGCGCGCGGCCCGGCCGACGCGTCGCCGGCCAGGGTCTGCCATGTGAAGGGGTGGGGCATGAATGACCTGTGCTCGCGCCTCGCCTCAACGGCGCGCCGAGTAAACTCGGCGGCTAAATGTGGGTTGCTACGCCGTAGTGCCTTTGCCTAATGCCGGTTGCCTGTTTGCCGGTTGCCTGCCGTTCAGTACGCCCGGACCAAATCCACGCCGGGGTAGTAGTAGCGCAGGATCTGCTCGGCCGTCTGGCCATGGGCCGCCAGGAACTGGGCCCCCCACTGGCACATGCCCACGCCGTGGCCGAGGCCGCGACCCCCGGTCAGGGCGATGGCGTCGCCGCGGTCCTCGACGTGGAACCACGTGCTGGGCACCTTGCGTGCGCCGACCCAGATGCGCCAGTCGGCGGCCCGGACGAGGAGGGCCCGGCCACCCTTCTCGACGAGGCGGATCCGTTCGGCCCGACCGCCGGGGCCGGTTCGTTCGGCCACCTCGAAGCGGCGGATGGGACCGAGGGTGCGCAGCACCCCGGCGCCGCTCCGCCTCAGGGCGGCCGTGATGGCCGACTTCGAGAGGACGACCTCCTTCTTCCAGCGGTAGTGGGGCGAGCGTCGGCAGTAGGTGCATCCCGTGCCGCCGCAGAGGGGTGGCGGCGTGGGGCCGCCGAAGACCGTCCCCGCGGCCACGGTTCCGCCGCCGCACGTCGAATGGTAGTAGGTGGGGAGCAGGACGGACTTGCCGCCCGCCCGGTAGGTCGCCACGATGCCCCGGGTCTGGCGGACGGCCAGCCAGGCCTTCTTCGTCTCGGCGTCCACGCCGGCGTAGACCTGGCTTCGCGGCGTGTCGTAGAGGTCGAAGCCGTATCGGGCGCGGCGGCTGCGCTGCCGCAGCGCGTAGGTCCGTGCCGCCACCGCCTGGGCCTTGTACGCCTCCAGGTGCCAGGGGCGGTACAGTTCCTCGGCCAGGACGCCCGGCAGGTAGGCCTCCACCGGGACGACGTTGACGACCCGCACCCGCCCGCCGACGGGCTCCAGCCGCAGGTACCCGCGGTAGCGGCGGCGGCTGCGGCCGGGCACGTCCACGGAGACGGGGTCGGCCTCGGCGGCGTGGAGGTGGACAGGGCCGTCGGCGATGGCGAGGGAGCCGATGACCAGGTTCCGCCCGTCGGCCCGGACGCGGGTCCGCTCCAGGGTCGGGCCGCGGGCGAGGTCGCCCTCCGCCCCCGTGAGCCGCCACGGCCCCTCGACGGTCACGTCCACGGCCGGGGCGTCCTTGCCGATCTTGACGCGGACGCGGGGCACCTCCTCGGCCGTCCGTGGCCGGCGCGGCCTCTCGCAGGCACAGCCGCTGAAGGCGAGCACAGCCGCGCCGGCGGTCAGCAGGGCGAGGACGAAGGGTCGGCCGAGCGTCGGCCGCGGCCGGAGGGCACGGGCGTTCATGGCTGCCTTTCGGTGCGGAGGATTTCGCCGCCGCCCTCCCCGCGATACACGTGCCGACGGGTGGGCGCGAAGCGTTCCTGCTCGCTGAAGATGCACCCGCAGTACTGCTGGCGATAGAGGTTGCGGCGCTTGGCCTCCTGACGGCCGTGGGCCGCCAGCGGACGCCAGTCCTCGTAATGGAACCCCAGGCCGCGGGCCTCGGCCTCCTCGGTCCCGATGCGGCGGACGGCCTCGTGGTCCTGGTGGACCGAGACGAGCAGCGTGGTGGTGATGGCCTCGAACCCGCGCTCGGCGGCGAGGCGCGCGGTCTCGGCCAGACGCAAACGGTAGCACGCCTGGCACCGCTCGGGCCGGTCCCACGGGACGCTGCCTAGAAACTGTTTGGGGTCGTACGCCAGGTCGAGGAACAGGTCGAGGCGTTCGGCGTCGGCCAGCACCTGGAGGCTCTTGGCCCGCCGGCGGAACTCGAGCAGCGGATGCACGTTCGGATTGTAAAAGAAGAGGGTGAACGGCGTCCGCTTCCGCAACGGCTCCAGGACCGCCGCCGCACACTCGCCGCAGCACGCGTGGACCAGGAGGGAGGGGGTCATCCGCTCAGCGTCAGCCCGTGGCGGCGGAGCACCTGCTTGACCTCGTTCAGGGAGGCCTCGCCGAAGTTCTTACAGGCCAGCAGTTGTTGCTCGGTCTGTTGGGCGAGGTCGCCCAGGGTTTCGACGCCGAGGCGCTGGAGGACCCGTTGGATCCGGGCGCTGAGCCCGATATCCTGAAGCGGCATGTCTTCGGCCGAAGGACGCTGCGGCTGCGGCCGGGCGGGGGCGGCCGGCTGAGGCGTCGCCTGGGCCGACTCCGACTCCTTCTCCTCCACCGCCATTCCCAGGTACAGCCCCTTGGAGGCGAGCATGTCCTTGATTTCCTGGAGGCTCGTCTCGCCGAAGTTCTTGTAGGCCAGCAGTTCCTGCTCCGTGTGCTGGATGAGTTCCCCCAGCGTCCGGATGTTCATCTTCTGGAGGCAGTTGCGGCTGCGGACGCTGAGCTCGAAGTCGGTGACGGGGATTTCCAGGACCTGGTTCCGCTTGTCGCGGCGGCGCTGCCGTTCCTCGTCGTAATACATCGTTTTGGAGGCCTGGGCGTCGCGCCGGAACAGCCGGGCACGGGCGTGGGTCGGGTTGACCTCCAGCACCCGCTCGAAGCACTCGATGGCCTCGTCGAACCGGCCGGCATCCTCGTACAGGACACCGAGGTTCACCAGGGCCCCCTCGTGGACGGGCGGCTGCTGGACGCACTGCTTGTAGTAGTCGATGGCCAGGTCCTCCTGGCCCCGCAGGTCGTACAGGTAGGCCATGCGGAACAGCGTGCCGCGATGGGCCGGCTCCAGTTGCAGCGCCCGCTCGTAGGCGTCGAGGGCGTCCTCGTAGCGGCCCTGGGCTTCGCGGACCATCCCCAGGTGATAATGGTAGGTGGCGGTCTCGGTCTCGTCCTCCGGGGTCCGCTGGAGGAGTTCCTCGGCCTCGTCGGCTCGGCCGGCCAGGCAGGCCTGTTCGATGTCGCTGGGCGTCTGTGCCATGGGTCTTGCCTCCACAGATGTTATCCCGCTGCGCGGCGGGATTCCGTACGTTGCGGGGTGGGTCTCCGCGTGTTGCGCGGCGGGTCTCCGCCCCTACCGCGCCGCGCGCGGTGCATCAGGAGATGCACCGGACGGCACTCAATTCGCTTCCCGCCCGGCGGGGACTCCAGACCCGCCGCTCCACCATAGAACGGTCCCTCCGAACGGGATAGTATATCAAGAAACCCCTCGGCTTCAACCCTCTTGGCGTCCGATGGCCTCTCGCGGAGCAGGTGCCACGGTTTTCTGCTGCGTGCCGTTGCGTGCCGGCAGGCACGCCTGCCAGTAGCCGCGGGCGTCCCACGGCGAGATCTCTCCGCTCGTCGCCGGCCTCGCTTGCGCGAGCCCGCCGCCTCGGTCGAGATGACAAGCCCGACCTATTCCTCGCGCTCCGGGTCCGGCGGCTCCCGGCCGTCGGCCCGCAGGACCTTCAGCAGCGATGCCGCCGCCCCGGCCGAACAGACGGCCAGCAGCGGCCCGACGCCGGCCGCCATCCCCACCACGGCGCCGCCCAGGACGGGCGCCAGTTTCCGCCCCACCAGGCCGATGCAGGGACCCAGGGCGAACCCGCCGCCGATGAGCCCCTCGTGGGCGCCGCCCGCCTCCACCGCCGCGTTCTTCACCACCATCCCGTAATACAGCGACGCGAAGTAGGTCATCCCCGCCGAGAAGCCGAACACCAGTTCCCCCGCCAGCACGACCGGGAGCGCGGCGGCCGAGACCGCCAGGAAGAACCCGGCCGGCAACCCCGCCACGACGAGGGCCAGCGGCCAGGCACGACCGTGCCAGCCCGTCCACACCTGGAGGCACCCGAACGCCGCCAGACGGAACACGTCCAGCAGCCCCGCCAGGGCCGTCGCCACCGTCACCGGCACGCCGAGATCGTCGAAGACGCCCGGCAAGAGGGCGGCCAGAATCCACAGCAGCGAGTACCCCGAGAGCATGGACCACCGGCTGGCGGCCAGGAGCCCGCGGAGGCGCTGCATCTGGCCGGGCGTCGGCCGCTCGGGATGGTCCGCCCGCAGATGGACCGGCCGGCGCGCCAGCGTCAGCGCCAGCACCAGGCTGACCGCCGTCAGCCCCAGGCCCGCCAGGAACAGCCCCTCCGGCCGCCAGGCGATGAGCGGTCCGGCCACCGCCAGGCACGGCGGGATGGCCCCCGCCCACGCCAGGTTGAACCGCCCCACCGTCCGCACTTGGTCGCGCGGCGTGCGGCCGGCGCTGACGTAACTCTCGACGAGGGGCCACTTCGTCCCCACCAGGTACCCGATGAAGACGTTGAGGATCGCCACCGCGTACGGACCGTGGAGGACGCACAGCACCACGAACGCCGCCGCCTGGCCGGAAAGGGCGAGCAGCAACAGCCGCTTCTCCGACAGGCGCCGGGCCGCGGCGTGGCTCGAGAGCGCCCCCACGACGTACGCCCCGCCGAACCCGAGCGCAAGGGCCAGGTTCTCCACGTCGTCGAACGCCAGCCGCTCGTGCGCAAAGAAGTAGATGCCGCGCTCGATGAGCATGGTGGCGAACGATTCGCAGAACGCGATGGCCAGCAGCCGAGATAGACGTGACAGGATATGCCCTCCCGATTTGCCGGCATCCTCAAGACCCGCCGCTTCGTTCAGCAGCGGGGCGAAGCCATGGTGGATGCCCCGCACCCGCGGCGCCGATATTGCGCGGTGGGTCCCCGCATATTGCGGGGCGGGTCTCCGCATATTGCGCGGCGGGTCTCCGTACCCGCCGCGTAACAGGCAGCCTACTACACTACAAGGGGCCGGCCGCGTCAGCGCGGCGGGTCTCCGCACCCGCCGCGCACACGGCACACCAAAGCATGGCGCGGTGGTTACGGAGAACCACCGCGCGGGAATGCGTTCCCAAGCCCGAAGGGCTCCGACAGTATAGCCCAGGCCACCGGCCTGGGTCCCGGATGCCGGTTGTCAGACCCGCAAGCCCTGAAAGGGCGACACGGCCTGCCCCACATTGTCATTTCGGCCGAGGCCTTGCGCTGCCAGACCCCATCTTGTCATTCCGGCCGAGGTCTCGCGCAGCCAAGCCCCATCTTGTCATTCCGACCGAGGCCCTTCAGGGCCGAGCGGAGGAATCTCGCCGTGACGGTGCTTGCGCCCTTTCAGGGCTTGGATGATTGCTTGCCGTCACCATGACCCAGGGCGATGCCCTGGGCTTTTTTGTTTGGCTCTCCGCCAACTTTGCGGAACGACCGCAGCGGTCCGGAACTGGCCCCTGTCAAGCCTCTGGGACGGCTTCCTCGGATGATTCACAAGGCGTTGCCCCCTAAGTACCTGTCTTTACTGGCTTTACGTGGCCATTGACCAGCAGCATGCCCTGAAACCCCACGGATCAGTCGAGTTGGGCGGCACTCGTGAGCAAGCAGCAGCAGCAAGGTGGGAGTAGCTGGCCCCCTTGTGTTCTGGTAACCGCTTATCAGCCAAGGACTTATGCAGTCGGCTGGATACAGAGTCCTCCGCCAACCTGACGGAGAGCCATCCCTATGCTCCGGAGGCCTTGGTGTCCTGGTACATCTGGTAGGCGGCGGCGGGATCGAGGTTCTCGTGGACGACGGCGCGGACGGCGGCGGCCATGGCCGGCGGGTCCTCCGCCGCGAAGATGTTCCGGCCCATGTCCACGCCGCGGGCGCCCTGGTCGACGGCCCGGTGGGCCATGGCGAGGGCGTCCTTTTCGGGAATCTTCTTGCCGCCCGCGATGACGATCGGCACGGGGCACCCCGCCACCACCTCCTCGAACTTCTCCTCGCAGAAGTACGTCTTGACGAAGTGTGCGCCGAGTTCGGCCAGGACGCGGCTCGCCATCCCCAGGTACCGGGCGTCGCGGGCCATCTCCTTCCCGACCGCCGTCACGCCGAGCGTAGCGATGCCGAGCCGGTTGCCCGCGTTGATGACGCGCGACAGGTTCTCCAGCGTCTGCCGCTCGTGCGCGCCGCCCACGTAACACTGGACGGCCATGGCGGCGGCGTTCAGGCGTGCGGCGTCCTCGATGTCCACGCCGACGCACTCGTCGCTCATGTCGTCCTTCAGGACGGTGGCGCCCGTGCTCGTGCGGAGGCAGACGGGCTTGTTCGTCCCCGGCGGGATGCAGGTCCTGAGCGCCCCGCGGGTGCACATCAGGCAGTCGATGTGCGGCAGGAGGGGGCGGATGGCCAGGTCCAGCCGCTCCAGGCCCGTCGTCGGCCCCATCAGGTACCCGTGGTCGAACGCCAGCATGACGGTCCGGCCGGAGTCGGGATCGAAGATGCGGCCGAGGCGGTTCTTCATGCCCCAGTCCAGATGGGCGGCGCCGCGGATGTAGAAGCCGGGCGTCTCCATCGGCGTCTCGACGTGAAAGTTCTTTTTGCTCTTCAGTTCCTCTTTGGAAGGCATACACGCATCTCCTTTTCTTATGTTCTGTGCGGCGGGCGATGCCGCCCGGACGAGGCCGGCGGCCCGGCGTCAGGTGTCGCCAGCGGCCAGGGCGTCGGCGAAGCCGCGGAACATCAGGGCCGCCGACGTCGCGCCCGGGTCGGCCGTGCCGACGCTCTGCTCGCCGAGTTTGGCGGCCCGTCCGAAGCGGGCCTGCATGTCGGCGGTGGCCTGGGCGCCCCGCTCGGCGGCGTCGGCGGCGTCGGCGAGGGCCGCCGCGGGCTCCTTGCCGGCATCGGCCGAGGCCCGAAACGCCTCGACGGCCGGGACGAGGGCGTCGAGCAGGGTCTTGTCGCCCGGCTCGGCCTCGGTCTGTTTGCGGACGGAGGCCAGGGCATGCTCGAACACGCCCGCCAGGGCCGGGGCGTCGAGGGTGGCCTTGTCGCCGGCGGCCTCGGCCATGCCCATGAAGAACGTACCGACCAGCGGCCCGGCTGCCCCGCCGCCGGCGCCCAGGACGGCCCAGGCGACCTCGCTCAGGACGCTGCCGACGTCGCGGGACCGGTGACCGGCCACCGCCCGGGCCAGCAGCCTCATCGTTTTGCGCATGGCCGACCCGTGGTCGCCGTCGCCGAGGGCGGCGTCGAGGTCCGAGAGGTGCTGGTGCCGGGCGGTCACCTTCTCGGCCGCGCCGCGAAGCATGCGGACCATCTCGTCGTATCCGACCGTGTCGGTCATGGCGGTGGCTGGGTGCGATGTTCCGCGCGGCGGTCCTCCCGGGCCGCCGCGCATAGAGTCAGTTATTATCTGCTTGCGCGGTGGGCCGGGAGCCCCACCGCGCGGACTTCACGGCGAGATTCTTCGCTCGTCCCGGCGAGCCGGGACTCGCTCAGAATGACAACAGGGGGCGCGGCAGGCGGGCCGGCGTCACCCCTGCTGCATCAGTTCCAGCACGACGCCGTCCTTGACGATGAAGGCGCAGCGGAGGCCTTCCATGGGCTCGAACGGCTCCAGGAGGACGTTCTCGCCCTCCAGGGCCGACTCCAGGTCGTCCACCCTGTAGGCCACGTGCGGGTTCTTCTGCATCCGTTCGGGCAGCGGGCTGTCGGCCTCGAACCGCAGGTACTCGAACCGGTACGGGTGCGTGGCGCCGTCGGTGAGGTGGACCTTCGCCTCCTCCAGGTACGTTTCGCCCGGCTGGGGCTCGCTGACGGGCACGCCGACGTGATGGAACTCGGCCACGGTGGTCTCCTTCCCGATGTGGCGCCGGCCGGGCAAGACCTCGGCCGGCCCCGGCGGCACCGACGCGACCGGGCCATTCTGCCAGCCCCGCCGCCGACCGTCAACACGATTTCGGGGCTCTGTCTGCTTCGCCCTCTTTGCCTGCGTCCGCCTCGCTCGGCCTCGGGGCGACGAGAGGGGCTCGTACCGCCAAGAGGGCGGCGGAATCGTTCAACCTGTCCGCCCGATGGCGCCGATAGAGACGATGCGGGAGCGACTCTTGCCGGCTGCCCAGTCCAGTCCCCAGCCGGTTTTGGCGAGAGGAATCTCCGTTGGCCCGTTCGAGGCGGCACTTTGCATGGATCTGGCCGGCCCTTCTACTGGCCGGCCTCGCCGCCGTCGTCGCCTTCCGGGTGTGGTCCGGGTGGGCCACGCGGCCGATGGCAGCCTCGACCGACCGGGCGGACGGCCGCGTCGAAGGCGAGCGGGCGGACCTGGCGGCTGCGGGCCGTCGGCTCCGGCACCTGCGCCAGCGGCTGACCGACATCCGCCGGCGCCTGGCCGACCTCCAGGTCAAGATCGCCGACCGGCGCCGGCACCTCCGGACCCTGGACGAGATGCTCGCGGGCGGCCGGCTGACCGCGTGCCCCCCCGTCCTCCGGGACGAGACGACCGTCCGGGCGCTGCAGAAGATCATCCGCGAGGCGGAGGAGCCCGCCCAGGCGGAGGACGGTCGGCGGTCACGTCTTGCGACGGCGGCGACCATCGCCAGGGAACGCCTCCGGGCCAGGCTCTCGGCCCTGCGGGAACAGTTCGCCCGCGAGGTCGCCGACCTGGAGACGGGGGCGGAGGCGCTCCGGCACGAGCGCCGTCTGCAGGAAGCGGGCCTGCGTCGGCTCCGGCGAAAGGTCAGCGAGCGGCTCGACGGCCGGTCGGCCCAGCCGGCGGCCCCCTGCGTTCAGCCCGACGACCGCCGCCCCGCCGGCTGAAGCGAACGCCGATTGACTCTCACGCTCCAACGCAATTGACTCTCACGCTCCAACGCGACGAGCCGCCGGATGCCGATATATTTGTCCGGCGCAAAAGTTTTGTTTGCATCCGGCGCAATTGTGGTGTATAGTGTAGTAAGGTTGCCGGGGTAGCCCTGACCGTCCCGGCCGACCGACAACCCATTTTCCTCGCCATCCAGCGACGGGGCCGTCAACAAGGGGTCGGCTCGCGGGCGAGATCCCAGCGTCCGCGAGACCCGCCCGGACCCCTGGGACGAGGAGCCCCGCCATGACGGCTCGCGGCCCACCGAAGCGTTCATTTTGTCGGTCCTTGTTTGTCGTGTCACCGGGATGTTTCAGCATGGAGTGGGCGGCACAAGTTCCGGGGACCCGTTTGCTTTTGGCGATTTATGCGCCATAATTCCCCGGCCGAGGTGAAGAGCGGGGGCTTCTCCTGCCGATAAGGTCCACGGTGGTTATCCGCGCCGAGGTCCAGGCAGGCAGGACCAGCACCCCAGCAGCCAGGAATGCAACCCCATGGGCACGAATCGCGAGACGAGGCCCTCGGAGAGGAAGGACGAACGCCGCCGCTTCGGCCGCTTTGCCGCCCGCATGCCGCTCCGGGCGTTCCGGGAGGAGGCGTCCGGCGAGGCGCGGCGCGGCAAGGGGTCGGCCACCCGGCTGCGCCTGCGTGATTTTTCGCTGGGCGGGCTCCGCCTGGAGAGCCCACGCCCCTTGAAGGTCCACGAGCGGGTGACGGTCAGCCTGCCGCCGGGCGGCCGGCATTCCCCGGTCCACCTGACGGGCCGGGTTGTCCACTGCCGGCCCCGGGCGGACCGCTACGAGGTGGGCATCCAGTTCCACGACCGTGAACGCGGCTTGCGTCGGTCACCGTACGTCGGCCTGCCGCGCCTTTTCAGCATGGCGGCGGAATTCGGCGGCACGCTCCAGCCGGTGTCGAACGAACACGAGCGTCCGTAGGTTTCTCCCGGGGTCTCGTCGGCCCAGACCGCTGCCGACCGGTGGGCGCGGGGACCCGCCTTCTCAACTCTGCCTCGGCCCATCGCTTTTGTCGCAGCGGGAGGTCGAGCGTTGGAGCGTGTCCTGCCCGCAGCGTCCACGCCGAAGTGCCGAGGGGTTTCTTGCACCCTCGGCCGCAATCCCCTTGCCTGAGGCCCTTCCCGACGTTAGGATAAGACGCTTGTTGAGGGGCACCAGTCTCCCTGGGAGCGTGTTCCGTGAAGATTCTATTGGTTCAGCCGCCGCCGCCGCCGGACTGGGTCGGCTTCAGCCGGACGGCCCTGCCGGAACCGATGGCGATGGAATGCATCGGCGCCGTCGCCGCGCCCGACCACGACGTTCGTCTGGTTGACATGCGTTTCGGCGATTCGCTGGAGGAGTCGCTGGAGGCGTTCCAGCCCGACGCCGTCGCCGTCACGTGCCTGACCACGGAGGTCTACAACGCCCAGGCCATCCTGGAGACGGTCAAGAAGCAGGACGCCTCCATCTTTACCATCACGGGCGGCCTGCACGCCAGCCTGCTGCCGGCCGACTTCCAAAAGCCGTACGTCGACGCCATCGTCGTCGGCGAGGGGGAGCGGACGTTCCAGGAACTTCTGGCGGCCATCGACCGCGCCGGCGGCCGACCGGACGAATCCACGCTGGGGAACATCGACGGCCTCCTGTGGTGTCGAGCGGGCGGCGAGTGGGTCCAGAACGCCGAGCGGGCCCTCATGCCCTCGCTGGACGACCTGCCGCTGCCCGCCCGTCACCTGGCGGCCGACCACAAGGACGAGTATTTCTTCCTGTTCGACCGTCCTCACGCGTGCATCGCCACCAGCCGAGGGTGCCCGTACCGGTGCAACTTCTGCTCCGTCTGGAAGTTCTACCACAAGCGGTGCCGATACGCCTCGGCCGAGCGCGTGGTCCGCGAACTCGAGACGGTGGAACCCACCGCCGTCAGTTTCGTCGACGACAACTTCCTCTCCCACGTGCCGCGCGCCTGGAAAATCCTGGACCTCATCCGCCAGCGCAGCATCAAGAAGACCTACGGGATGCAGGCGCGGACGGACACGATCTCGAAGCACCCGGACCTGATTGCCGCCTGGAAGGAGGTGGGCCTGGAGACGATCCTCATCGGCTTCGAGGCCGCCACCCAGGCCCAACTCGACGCCGTCTCCAAGGGCGCCACGGTGGAGCAGAACGAGCGGGCGATGGAGATCCTCGACGAGGCGGGCGTCCACATGTGGGGCGCCTTCATCGTGGACCCCCAGTTCACCCGGGAGGACTTCCGGACGCTGAAGCGATACCGCGAGGAGAAGGGCATCATCTACCCGCAGTTCACCGTGCTGACGCCCCTGCCCGGCACCGATTTGTATGAGCAGCGGAAGCACGACCTGGTGACCCACGACTACCGCCTGTACGATGCGCTGCACGCCGTCCTGCCGACCCGCCTGCCACGCGAGGAGTTCTACCGGCACTTCGCCTCCCTGTATCGCCCGGACAACCTGGACCTGGCGTACGAGTGGATTTCCTCCGGCCGCATCACCATGGAGCGGGCCCGGAAGGCTCACGAGATCCTCGCCGAACTCGGCGATTACCGGAACTTCCTCAAGGGCGAAGAGGCGGTCGGCCTCCAGACCGCCACCTCCTGACCCCCGGGACCTGCCCCCGCCATGCGCGAAGACGCGGAAATGTCGTTCGGCGAGCACCTCGACGAACTGCGCCGGCGGGTCATCTACGCCCTCGTCGGCCTCGTCGTGGCCGCTATCATCTGCGGCGTCAACTACGAGTTCCTCCTCTCGGCCCTCATCCGCCCGTACAAACACGCCTACGAGAAGATGATCGCCCGCAGACTCGGCACCGACGAACAGCCGGACCGGCAGGAGGCCGAAGAGGAAGCGGGCGGCGAGGGCTTGGCCGTTCCCGACGATTCGCCCCTGGCGCCGGTCCTTGAGCGCATCGAAAAACGCCTGATGGACCTGAAGCGCCGCCTCGACGCCATCGCCCCCGAAAAGGAGGCCGGGCCCGAGGCCTCCGAGGAGGACGTCGCCTATGCCGAACGCTTCCCCTCGCCGCGCATCATCCAGCCCTCCCCGCTGACCGGCTACGTCACGATCATCCTCCTGTGCGTGATCTGCGGCATCATTCTGGGCAGCCCCTGGATCCTGTATCAACTCTGGGCGTTCGTCGGCGTGGGACTGTATCCGCACGAACGGCGGTTCGTCTACCTCTACGGGCCGTTCAGTTTCTTCCTGTTCATCGGGGGGGCGGCCACGTTTTACTTCTTCCTGCTGCCGGTGGGCCTCCAGGCCCTGATGGGCCCGACGGCCGGCATCCTCGTCGACAACATGCCCATGGTGGAACCCAGTTTCCTCCTGAACGAATACTTCAAGTTCGTGGCGCTGCTGACGCTGGTGTTCGGCATCGTGTTCCAGACGCCGCTGGTCGTCATGTTCGTCGCGTGGACCGAGATCGTGCCGCTGGCGACCCTCTTCAAGCAGCAGCGGGTCATCCTTCTGATCCTGTGCGTCCTGGCCGCCATGTTCACGCCGCCCGACCCGGTCACGATGGGCCTGATGGCCGTCCCCATGGTCATCCTGTACCAGTTGGGCCTGCTGCTGGCCTGGATCACGCTCCGCAAGAAACGCCGACGCCGCGCCGAGGAGGAGGAAGAGGACGAAGACTGGTGGGGCGGCGACGACGAGGGCGGCAGCCTCCCCGCCGCACCGACCGGTGAGGGCCCCACGCCCGGCGAGGACGAAGGCGCAGCCGAGGAATCGCCGGGAATCACCCCCGACCAGGGCGAGCAGGAGGCCTACCCCGAAGACGACCTCTACGCATACGAACGCGAGTTCGGTCAGTACGACGAGGAAGACCTCTACGGCTACGGCGACGAGGATTACGACGAGCCCGACTACTCTGACATGCCGGCCGACGATGAGACCCAAACGTCCGGCGATGACGAGGGCGAAGCCGAGGAATCACCGGGAACCACGCCCGGCGAGGCCGAGGGTCGTTCCGAGGAATCACCGGGATCGCCCGAACCCGACCTCCCCCCCGAGGACCGCATGAAATGAGCCCGGCCCAGCGTCCCCGTTCCGACCGTGCCCCGCCGGGCGTCGCCGCCGTCCACCGGCGGCTCGAGGAGGCGTACGGTCCCCGGCCGTGGCGTGCCCGCGGCCGGCCGCTCGATGTCCTCGTCGGCACCATCCTCAGCCAGCACACCAGCGACGGGAACCGGGACGCGGCGATGCGCCGGCTGACGGACCGCTTCACCACGTGGGACGAGGCGGCCGAGGCCCCGCTCGGCCGCCTCGCCGACGCCATCCGCCCGGCCGGTCTGCATCGGCGGAAGGCCCGGACGATTCGGACGGTCCTGCGGCAGATTCGCGACGACCGCGGCCGGGCCGACCTGCGGTGCCTCCGCCGATGGCCCACGCCGAAGGCACGCCGGTACCTGCTCGCCCTGCCCGGCGTGGGACCCAAGACGGCCGCCTGCGTCCTCCTGTTCTGCCTGAAGCGGCCGGTGCTGCCCGTCGACACGCACGTCCATCGGGTGAGCCGCCGGCTGGGGTTCATCGGTCCCCGGACCACCGCCGAGCAGGCCCACGAGGTCCTGGCCGGGATGGTGCCGGACGAAAAGGTCTACGCGTTTCACGTGCTGCTCATCGCGCACGGGCGGCGGGTGTGCCGGGCCCGCCGGCCGGACCACAACGCGTGCTGCCTGCGGGACCTCTGCCCGTCGGCCAACGCCCGGCGATGACGGGGGCTCAACGCCCGGTGACAACGAAGGCGCAGCCGCGGAGTCGCCGGCAACAACGCCCTACAACCACAGGGAGGCCCGCCTTCGCTGCGGGAGGCTATCCGGAAAATCCCAGATAAAGGAGCCAACACATGCAACGGAAGCAATCTGCCATCCTCGTACTTTGCCTGTGTGTCCTGGCCGGCCGAGGCGCTGCGGCAAGCGCGGCGGAACCCGAGCCTGCGCCCGTCTTTGAGCTCCAGGACCTCTTCAAGTCGGTCCGTATCCCGAAGATCGTCGTGGCTGCCGACGGCACGGTCCTGGCCTTCGCCAAATCCTGCCACCTGATCCGCCGCAGCACCGACGGCGGCAAGACCTGGTCGCCGGCCGCCGAGGTCGGCCCCGACGCCCATGGCAACGCCCTCGTGGACGCCAACACGGGGCACGTGCTGGTGGTCCCCGGCCGGGGCCATCTGTGGCGGAGCCGCGACCACGGAAAGACCTGGCACCGGGAGGCCACCACCATCAAGCCGAACGCTGCCGGCTACGGCAGCGCCGAGAGCGGCGTGCCGGTCAACACCCACTGCTCGGAGTCGGGCATCACGCTTCGCCACGGCAAGCACCAGGGCCGACTCCTCATGCCCGCCCGATACCAGCCGCCCAAGGGCAACAACGGGCAGAAGTGGTGGCCGTTCAACTGCAACTGTGCCATCTACAGCGACGACGGCGGCAAGATCTGGCAGGTCAGCAGCCCCGTGCAGAGCGGCACGGGCGAGGGAACCCTGGCCGAACTCGCCGACGGCCGCATCTACTACAACTCCCGCTGCCACATGGCTATCGACCATCGCCGACGCATCGCCTGGAGCCACGACGGCGGCCACATGTGGACCGACTGGTACGTCTCGGAGCACCTGCGCGAGGTCGGCCAGCCCTTCTATTTCAAGTACGGCACGAAGCCCAGTTACGGCTGCAACGCCGGGCTCGTGCGAATGCCGAACGAAGTGACCGGCGGCAAGGACGTGCTCCTGTTCAGCACGCCCGACAACCCCGGCGGCTCGCGCGTCAGGATGACCGTCTGGGCCAGTTTCGACGGCGCCAAGACCTGGCCGCTGAAACGCCTGGTCTGGAAAGGGCCCAGCGCCTACTCGTCGCTGGCGGCGGGCAAGGACGGCACCGTCTATCTGCTCTTCGAACGCGGACGGAAGAAACTCCACGAAAACATCTCCGTGGCCCGCTTCAACCTCGACTGGCTGGCCCAACGGCGGGACTGGCGGACGCGGCTGAAGCACTGACAGTGAAACAGAAGCCTCAAACGGACCCATGCTGAAGACGCCGGCGGTGGACCACGCCTCCGCGAACCGGTGACAGAACGGAACACGCGACCGCAGGCCTTCAGCGCCCCGGTTGCCTGGTGACCCGGTCACCCGGTTCCGTGCGTGCACGCAACAAAGGACGCTGCCATGCCCGAACCGGACGCCCCCACGGTCAAACTCGGCCGGCCGAAATCGCTCCTCCCCGCCCGCACGCATTACTGCCCGGGGTGCGGGCACGGGGTGGTCCACCGCCTGCTGGCCGAGATCGTCGACGAGTGGGACGCCCGCGACCGCCTCATCGGCATGGCGCCCGTCGGCTGCGCGGTCCTGCTCTACCAGTACCTGGACATCGACGTGTGCGAGGCGGCCCACGGCCGGACGCCCGAGGTCGCCGCCGGCATCAAGCGGGCAAGGCCCGACAAACTCGTCTTCTCCTACCAGGGCGACGGCGACCTGGCCGCCATCGGCACGAACGAGATCGTCCACGTGGCGAACCGCGGCGAGGCCATCAGCGTCATCTTCATCAACAACGCCGTCTACGGCATGACGGGCGGCCAGATGGCCCCTACGACCGTGCCCGGCCAGAAGACCACCACCAGCCCCAAGGGCAGGAGCGTCAAGGCCGAGGGATACCCGGTCCGCGTCTCGGAACTGCTGGCCACCCTGGAACAGCCGGCCTACATCGAGCGGTGCGTCATCGGCACGCCGAAGGACATCAGGCGCACCAAGACGGCCATCAAGAAGAGTTTTCGCGTCCAGCGGGACCTGAAGGCGTTCTCGATGGTCGAGATCCTCTCCCCCTGCCCCACCTACTGGCGCGTGCCACCTACCAAGGCCGCCGAATATATCGAAACGTGGATGACAGAGATCTTCCCGCCGGGCGTCATCAAAGATACGACGAAGTGACGCCGGCGAGCTCCCTTGCTGCCGGGTTCGACTTTCGACTTTCGATTTTCGACGCCGGGTTTTAGACTTGCCGACCATGCGAATCCTCGTCATCGGCAGCGTCAACATGGACCTGGTCGTCCGGGTGGATCACGTGCCCGCGGCGGGCGAGAACGTGCGCGGCCAGGCGCTGGAGATGATTCCCGGCGGCAAGGGGGCCAACCAGGCCGTCGCCTCCGCACGCCTCGGCGCCGAGACGACCTTCCTCGGCCGCATCGGCGACGACCCCTTCGGCCGGCGCCTCCGGGACGAACTCGCGGCCGCCGGCGTCCGCACCGACGCCGTCCAGACCGTGGCCGGCTGCGCCAGCGGGACGGCCATGATCTTGGTCGAGGCGGGGGGCGAGAACAGCATCGTCATCACGCCGGGCGCGAACGCCCGGCTCGGCCCCGACGACGTCCACGCCGCCCGCTCCCTGCTGGCCCAGGCCGACGCCGTCCTCCTCCAACTGGAGATCCCGGCCGAGACGGTCGCCCGGGCCATCCGACTGGCCCGCGAGGTGGGCACGCTTGCCGTCGTGGACGCCGGCCCGCCGCGGCGGCCCATCGACGAGGCCGTCCTGGAGGCCGACGTCCTGACGCCGAACGAGGCGGAGGCGGCCGCCCTGCTCGGCATCAATCCCGGAACGCGTTCGCCGGAGGACCTGGCCCGGGCGCTCCTGGCCCGCGGCCCCCGGGCCGTCGTCGTCAAGGCCGGCCCGCGCGGGGCCGTCCTCGCCGAGGAGGGCCTCCTCCGGCACGTCCCCGCCTTCCCGATTGAACCGGTCGACACCACCGCCGCCGGCGATGCGTTCACGGCGGCCCTGGCCGTGGCACTCGTCGAGGGAAAGAACCTGGTTCAAGCGACCCGGCGGGCCGGCGCCGCCGGCGCCCTGGCCGCTACGCGCCTCGGGGCCCAGCCGGCCATGCCCACCGCCGACGAGGTGTCGGCGTTTCTGTCGCGGCAAGAGAAATAGGCCCCCGCAGCACGCCGCCATCCACTTCGCTCGCCCGCCTCGTCGAGCCGTCGACGTGCCATCGGCGGCTGTCTCGCCGGGGGCGGGCGTGTGGTCCTGCAGCGCCCTGCGGTCGCCGACCCAACGGGCGGCTTGCCCTTCCCCTCGGCCATCGAGTAGGATACGCCCATGCGTGGAGCGCAACGTATCCGTCTGCTCGCTTCAGCCGCCGCGGTCGCCGGGTGGTTCGTGGCGGCCGGGGCGCCCGGCCGCGCCGGGGAGGAGGCCTCGGCGCCGACCCCCGACCGCCGGACGCCCGTCGTCCGGGCCGTCGAACGGGCCGCCCCGAGCGTGGTCAACCTCTCCACGAAACAGGTGCACGTGGTCCGGCCGTTCTCCGGCCTCGACCTGCCGGACATCTTCCGCCGCGAGTTCGGCGACCTGTTCCGCCCTCGGCGGTACGTCTCGGGCAGCCTGGGGTCCGGTGCGATCATCAGCCCGAGCGGCTACATCGTGACCAACGCCCACGTCGTCCAGCGGGCGGAGAAGATCATCGTCACCCTCTCCGACGAATCGCAGCACGAGGCGGACCTCGTCAGCGCCGACCCGGAAGCCGACCTGGCGATCATCAAGATCGAGACCGACCGCCCCCTGAAAGCCATTCCCCTGGGCACCTCGGCCGACCTGATGATCGGCGAGACGGTCATCGCCGTCGGCAACCCGTTCGGCTACCAGCATTCGGTGACCACGGGCGTGGTCTCGGCCCTGGACCGGACGCTGGAACCCGCCCAGAGGGTCCGGCAGGAGGGCCTCATCCAGACCGACGCTCCCATCAACCCGGGCAACTCGGGCGGGCCCCTGCTCAATATCCGGGGGGAACTCATCGGCATCAATACCGCCATCCGCGCGGGGGCACAGGGCCTGGGCTTCGCCATCGGAGTGGATAAGGTCCGCGAGATCATGGTCGGCCTGTTGAATCTTCGCCGGCCCGGCAGCGCGTGGCTGGGCGTCCGGTTTCGCACGGACACGCCCGGCCGGGCCGTCGTCGAGGCGGTCGCGCCCGACTCCCCCGCCGAGAAGGCCGGCCTGGCCCCGGGCGACCGCATCGTGCGGCTGGACGGCAAGCGGCCGGCCAACGTCATCGAACTGGAAACGATGCTCCTGGCGCGCGAGCCCGGACGGGAGGTCCGCCTAGCCTTCGTACGTGACGGCCGGACCCGCGAGACCCCCGTCCGCCTCGCCGCCGCCCCCAAGCCGGACGGGGCGAAACTGGCACACCGGCACTTCGGCCTGCACCTCCAGAAACTCGATGCCGACCTGGCGGCGACGATGGGGTTGCGAGTGGACCGCGGCCTCCTTGTGGCCGGCACCGACCCCGGCAGCCCCGCTCGCGAGGCCGGCCTCCGGCAAGGCGACGTCATTGTCCAGGTGGACCGCTACCGCGTGGACGACCTGGAGACGCTCGCCGCGCTGCTCGCCGGCGTCCGGAAGGGTGACCGGTATCGGTTCTACGTAGTCCGCGGCCGGAGGCTGGCCCGGACGGTGCTCGAGGCGCGGTGAGGCGCAGTGAAGCACGCCGCACGCTGCGTCGTGGCCGAGCCGCCCCCAGAGACGCCGGCCCTTGACCCATCCACGCGGTGCCGCATGACCGAGCCCAAAGGCGAACACGCCCTGATCGACTGGATTCGCCGGCGAACCGGGGAGGCGGCGTCCGTCCCCATCGGGCCGGGCGACGACATGGCCCGTGTCCGTCTCGGCGAGCCGGACGCCCTCCTGACCACCGACACGCTGCTGGAGGGCACGCACTTCCGGCTCGACGAGGCCTCGCCCCGCCAGGTCGGGTACAAGGCCCTGGCGGTCAGCCTGTCGGACTGCGCGGCGATGGCGGCCGAGCCGGTGGCGGCGGTGGCGTGGGTGGCCCTGCCGGAGGACGCCCGCATGACCTTCGCTGAGGCCCTCTTTGCCGGCCTCCTGGACGCCGCCGAGCGGTTCGCCTGCCCGATCGCCGGCGGCGACGTGACGAGTTGGACGGGCGGCCTGGCCGTCGGCACCTCCGTCCTCGGGCAGCCGGCCGGCATCGAGCCCGTCCGCCGCGGCGGCGCCCGTCCGGGAGACGTGCTGCTCGTCACGGGCCGGCTGGGGGGGGCCGGCCTGGGCCGGCATCTGGCCTTCGTGCCGCGCGTGGCCGAGGCCCGTCGGCTGGCCCGCGCGGCGAACCTGCACGCGATGATCGACCTGTCGGACGGTCTCTCGACGGACCTCGGCCACCTGTTGCGCGAGAGCGGCGTGGGGGCGGAGGTGGATGCCCCGGGGGTGCCCGTCTCGCCGGACGCCGAGCGGGCGGCCGAGGCCGACGGCCGGACCCCGCTTGCCCACGCCCTCTCCGACGGCGAGGATTTCGAACTTCTCCTGGCGGTCTCGGCCGAGGACGCGGCTCGCCTGGCGCGCCGGCCGCCCCTCGGCAACCTGCCACTGAGCGCCGTCGGCCGCATCGTCCAGGGCCGGGGTGCGGTGCTCCTTTCGGCCGACGGCACGCGCGCCCCGCTCGCGCCCGCCGGGTACGAGCATTTCCGCGGCAAGGGGACGGGATGAGCAGCGGGGCGTGGGTCACGGCGTCGGCGAGCGCGGCCGAGACGCTCGACCTCGGCCGGCGCCTCGGCGCCGCCGCCCGGCCGGGCGACGCCGTGGCCCTGGTGGGCGAGTTGGGCAGCGGCAAGACGCATCTCGCCAAGGGCATGGCCGAGGGACTCGGCGCCGCCCGCGCCCGCGACGTCACCAGCCCCACGTTCGTCCTGTGCCACGAGTTCCTCCACGGCCGTATCCCATTCTATCATCTCGATGCGTACCGGCTGCGCGGGGCGGCGGACCTGTCGGCCATCGGCGCCGAGGAGATGCTCGAAGGCGACGGCCTGGCGGCCCTGGAATGGGCCGACCGCGCCCCCGACATCCTGCCGGACGATTATCTCCAGGTGCGGCTGGAGGTGACGGGACGCCGGACGCGCCGCCTGTCGCTGACGTCCTGCGGCCCGCGGTCGGCCCGGCTGCTTGCCGCCGTGCGGGACGAAACCTAAGCCGCGATGCGCCGCGGCGGAGGGTGCGTCTGCATCTTCGCGGTCCCACCACCCGGGGGGCGGACTTGCGGGCCCCGGGCCAGTGTCGTACAGTGGGGACGCGACAGGCACCGATTAACCAGCAATGGGCGCCGCCCGGCGCAAGCCTCGAGGAAGAAAGGCCTCCCCATGACCGCCCCATCCGACTTCCTGGCCGAGGACCCCTGGCGCGTCTTCCGCATCATGGCGGAGTTCGTGGACGGGTTCGAGATGATGGCCCGCGTCCCGCCGGGCATCAGCCTGTTCGGGTCGTCGCGGGCAGGCCCGGAGCACCCCTACTACCGCAAGGCGGAAGAGACGGGTCGGCTCATCGCCGAGGCCGGCTTCTCGGTCATCACCGGGGCCGGACCGGGACTCATGGAGGCCGCCAACAAGGGCGCCAAGGAAGCCGGCGGCGAGAGCATCGGCCTGAACATCGTCCTCCCCTTCGAGCAGGTGGCCAACCCGTTCCTGACCAAGGCCATCAACTTCCGCTACTTCTTCGTCCGCAAGGTGATGTTCTCGAAATATGCCTGTGGCTTCATCTTTTTCCCGGGCGGGTACGGCACCCTGGACGAGTTCTTCGACACCATCACGCTCATCCAGACCGAGAAGATTCACCGCCTGCCGGTCGCCCTGGTCGGCTCGGAGTTCTGGCGTGGCCAACTCGACTGGCTCCGCGAGACGGTCCACGAGGCGTTCCACCACATCGCGGGCGAGGACCTGGACATCTGCCGACTGACCGACGACCCCGCCGAGGCCGTCCGCCACGTCGTGGAGAACCTCTCGGCCCGCGACCGCGAGACCTGGCCCGAGGTCGGCAAGTGGGACACGCCCGAAGGCAAGGTCATGCCGTAGAGCCACCCCGGGTGCCACGGATTGCTTGCCAATCCGTGTTCCCCAAATAACAGGCACCGATTGACCATCAATCGGCCGGCCACGGCACGAGCCGTACCCGTGCCAGGGTGGCACCCGGCGCGCTCACGCTTCCATGGGAGTGCCGCGGATTGCTTGCCAATCCGTGTTCCCCAAATGACGGGCACCGATTGACAAGCAATCGGTGGTACCCGGCGCGCTCACGGCTCGGGGGCCAGCGGCAGGCGTCGCTCGGCCTCGAGCCCCTCGCCGCCGAGCGTCGTGAAGCGGGCCCGCACCCGCATCGCCTCGCCCGCGGGCGTCCGGCCGCCGGGCCACCGCAGCGTCATCACGTAGCCGCGGACGCCGAGGGAATCGACCCACGTCTGGGCCAGGTCCCCCTGGGAAAACGTCCAGGTGTGAAACGGTCCGGGCTCGCCGCCGTCGTTCCCCGGGAGCAGCGCCTCTACGCGGAGCCGGCCGGCGCGCTTGACCACGTCGCCCTCGGCATCGAGGGGCTGGAGGACGACGTGGAGACCATCTGGGCCGGCCTCGCCGTCCTCGTCCACCGCGGCGGTGCCGCCGCCGAAACGGATGGCCAGCGCCCGGAACGGGTCCTCCGGCGGCCGGGGGCGGTCGGCAGGCTCGGCCCCGGCGGCTTCGAGGTCGGCGACGCGATCCTCGGCGGCGAGGAGTTTGTCCTGGAGTTCTCGGTTCTGGGCCATCAGGGCCCGGATGGACTCGTTTCGGCTCAGCGTCAGGTCGCCGCAGCCGGCGGCGGCCACGAGCAGGCCGCAGGCCAGCAGGGCGGCCGCGCGGATGGACGGTTCCATGGTCGATCCTCCACCTTGCCGGCCGCTCCGGCGCAGCCGACGCACGCCACTGTAGGGACGGCAGCGACGGGTGTCAACGGGGGGCGGAGCAGGAGTTTCCCCACGGCGTGTCAGGGTGGCGGTCCGGTGAAGGCCAAAGCCCGTCGGGGGCGGCGGCCACGGCGTAGGCGCGAGCGGTTCCCCGGCCGGGCCGACCCGCAGTCGGCAGATAGCAACGCAAAAAAAATATGAAGGGCCTTGAATGCAGGGCCGAGGGGGGATTTATAATCGAGACATGGACCGACGCCGGGGCGCCGGGGCCAAAGGGGGGTCGTCAGGGAAGGGGAGCCGGCATGGATGCCAGGGCCGCTCGCGTCACGTCTTCCGAAACCGAGTCACGGGGTTACGGCCCGCCCCCGATCCTGGTCGGCTACACCTACGATCCGGCGGAAGCGTACCGTGCGCGCGACGCCGGCCGGCTGCTCGCCATCCGGCTGGAGACCAACCGCACGTGCAACCTCCGGTGCCGGTACTGCTATGCGGAGAGCGGCGTCGACCCGAATGCCGTCGGCCCCTGGGAGGTGCTCGCCGACCGGGTGGAGCAGGCGCACGGTCTCGGGGCCGAGTCCATCGTGGTCATCGGCGGCGGCGAGCCGACCATCCATCCCCGGTTCCGCGACCTCATCGACCGCATCCACGGCCTCGGCATGGTGCCGATGGTCTTCAGCAACGGGCTGGCGATCGGCGCCGACCTGGCGGCGTTCCTGTTCGACCGCGGCGCCTCGGTCATGACGAAACTCGACAGCCTGCGGCCCGAGCGTCAGGACTTCCTGGCCGGCATGGACGGCGCCTCCGACCGCATCCATCGGGGCATCGACCATCTGCTGGAGGCGGGCCTCGGCCGGCCGGACGCTTCCCGCCGCCTCCGCCTGGGCGCTTCCTTCGTCAGTTGCCGATTGAACCGGGACGAGATCGCCGACATCTGGCGCTTTTGCCGGAAGCGACACATCTTCCCGAACATGGAGGTCCTGACGCCCACCGGCCGGGCCAAGGAAACGTTGCCGGACCAGGGCCTGGAGACCGCCGACATCCAGCAGTCCAAGTTCCGCCTGCTCGACCTGGACCGGGGCGAGTTCGGCTACGACTGGCTCCCCTACACGCCCCTGGCCGGCAGCGGGTGCCTTCAACATCTCTACAGCCTTTACGTGACGTTGGAGGGGAACGTCCGGCCGTGCGCGCCGACGAAGTTCGACGAGCATCCCGCGCTGCGCCGCCGCGGCATTTATCCTTATAACACCGACAGGATGACCCTGCGCGAGATTTACGCCTCGCCGCTGTTCCGGTACGTGCGGCACATCGACGCGCATCTGGAGGGCAAGTGCGCCGGTTGCGCACACCTGGACGAGTGCATCGGCTGCCGAGGCTACGCCTATGCCGTGGGCGTCAATGCGGGCAAGCCGCCCCACGTGGCCCTCCGGGGCGAATGCCTCCAGTGCGCCAAACCGGCCGAGGGTGGATGCGGGCCATGACGATCCTCGACCTGCTGGATGCGGACGCCCTCGAGGCCTCGCTCCGGGACCATCTGGCCCGCCGCGAGATGCCCGACCTCTTCCTCTATCTCGGGACCGAGGGAGCGGGCCACTGGCTGGACCTGGACGAATCGGAGTCGTTCGACGTGGCCTCCGACCTGACGGCCCTGCTCCGCACGAGCGCCCCGTTGGTGGCCTCGGAGGTGCCCGCCGGCGTAGGCGTGGTCGGCCTCGGCGTCGGCGGCGGGCGGAAGGAGCGCATCCTCCTGGAGGCGTTGCCGGCCAACGGCTCCCGCCGGTACGTGGCGGCGGACGTGTCGCGCGCACTGGTCGAGGCGGCCCTCGATGCCGTGGTGGACCTGCCTCTGGAGGCCCTTGGCGCGACGGCCCGGGTCGAGGACCTGCCGCGCCTTCGGCCGCACGTCCGCCCGCCCGTCCTCGTGTGCCTGCTGGGCAACACGTTCTCGAACTTCGAGCCGGACCGGCTGCTGAAGCGGGTCCGGGCGGCCCTGGGCCCGTCGGACCGCTTTCTGTTCGACGCCCACCTGGCCCCGGCCGACGAGGAGAACGAGGCCTCGTGGCGGCAGGACGTGGAGCGGGCGTACGCCTCGGCCGAGAACGCGCGGTTCAACCTGGGTCCGCTGACGGCCCGGGGGTTGCCGACCGACGCCGCCCGCTTCGCGCTCCGCCTGGTCCGCGTGCCGACACGCCAGGGGCCGACGTGGCGGACCCGCAAGAAGATTCACGTGCTCCGCGACGCCGACGTCTCGTTCACCGCCGGGGTCGTCCGGCTGCGGGCCGGCGAGGTCATCCGCATGGGGTTCACCTACAAGCACACGCGGCGGCAGGTATTCGGATGGGTGCGGGAGGCCGGGTTCACGGTGATCGAAGTCTTCTCTGATGCCGACAAAACGAATCTCCTCGTCCTGGCGCGACCGTAAGGAAGAAGGCAGAATGAGTCCGATAGAGACCGATGCCGCGGTCGGCTACGGGTGCGAGCATTTCGGCCGACTTCGCCGCGTCATGCTGCACCGGCCGGGGGAGGCGCTTCGGCTGGTGGGCGCGGGGAACTATCGGCGTTGGCTCTTCGACGGCGTGCCGGACCCGGCCCGCTTTGCCGACGAGCACGACCGGTACCGGGACCTCCTGGAGTCGCTCGGCGTGGAGGTGGTGGAACTCGGCGACTGCCTCCGGGACGGGCACGCCCGCGTGGCCCGGCTGCCGAACCTGAGTTACCTGCACGATACGGCGGTGGTGAGCCGGCGGGGGGCGTTTCTGTCGCGGATGGCCACCGACGCCCGCCGCGGCGAGGAGAACCTGGTGGCCGAGGCGCTCGGCGTCCTCGGCATCCCGGTGGCCCACCGATTCGACGGGCCGGACGAGGCGTTCGAGGGCTGCCTGCTCCTCTCGCCCGAGACGCTCCTGGTGGCCGACACCGAGCGTCACACGGCCGTCACGATTGCCCGGTTCATCCCGCGGGCACTGAAGGTGTTCCCGGAGGTGATTCACGTGGCGGTGCCCAAGGCCCGTCGGTTCATGCATCCCGATATGATTTACAACCGCGCGGACCACGGTCTGGCGCTGGCGTACCTGCCGGCGTTCCTCTCGGCCGAACTGCACACGGCCGAGGGCGTCCGCCGGATCGACTTCCGCCGGCACATGGCGGCGCGCGGCGTGGAGATCGTCGACGTCTCCGGCGAGGAGCAGCGACGCTGGGCGTGCAGTTTCGTGCCGCTGGAGCCGGGCGTCGTCCTGCATTACGACATCGCGCTGGCGCCCGAGACGCACCGCCGACTGGAGCGGCGCGGCGTGGAGTTCGTGCTGTATCACCCGGACGCCCTGCTCGCCGGCGGTGGGAGCCTGCGGTGCCTCACGCTCCGCCTCCACCGCGGGCCCGTCTGTGCGGACACATAGCGCGCTGGACTAACGCTACAACGCTAACTCGTGCGCGGCGGGTGCTCCAGACCCACCGCGCAAAATGACGACTTCGCGTTGTAGTACTAACGGCTCGGAGCCATCCCGTGCGCCGGACACCCGACCTTCGGCTCGGCCTCGTCGGCGACGGCCCCGTCCGCCGCGACGGCGCGTTCGTCCTGTACTGGATGACGTCGGCCCGGCGGACGCACTATAACTTTGCCCTGGACCGGTCGGTGGCGTGGGCGCGTGACCTCGGCCGGCCGCTCCTCATCCTGGAGGACCTGCGGTCCGGCCGGCGGTGGGACTCGGACCGCCTGCACCGGTTCGTCCTGGACGGCATGGCGGAGGCCGCCCGCCGCCTGGCCGGCAAACCGCTCCTCTATTACCCGTACGTGGAGCCGGCCCGGGGTGACGCCGACGGCCTGGTGCCGGCCCTCGCCGAGCGGGCCTGCGTCGTCGTGACCGACGCCTGCCCGTGCTCGTACTGGCCGGAGGTCGTCGCGCGGGCGGCGGGGGCGGTCGACGTCCGCATGGAGCAGGTGGACTCGTGCGGCCTTCTGCCGATGCTGGCGGCCGGGAAGACGTTCAAGACGGCGGCGTCGTTCCGTCGGTTCCTCCAGGCGGCGCTGCCGGAGCACCTGTCGGCGTTTCCGGCGAAGGACCCGCTGGCGGGCCTCGACCTGCCGCGCCTCGATGCGCTGCCGAAGGCCGTGGCCCACCGCTGGCCGGCGGTCTCCGAGGCGGTGCTCGCGGACGAGGCGGCGGCGCTTGCAGACTTGGCCGTCGACCACACCGTCGAGCCCGCGCCGGCCACCGGCGGCGAGACGGCCGGGACGCAGACCCTCCGCACCTTCCTCCGCCACCGCCTGGCCCGCTACGCCGACGCCGCCCGCCATCCGGACGACGAGGTTACCAGCGCCCTCTCGCCATACCTGGCGGCGGGGCACGTGGGCGTCCACCGCGTCTTCGCCGAACTCGCCGAGGCGCAGGGCTGGTCTCCGGACCGCCTCGGTCCCGAGCCGACCGGCAGACGCGACGGCTGGTGGGGCATGGACGCCAGTGCCGAGGCGTTCCTCGACGAACTCGTCACGTGGCGCGAACTCGGCTACAACTTCTGCCACCGGCGCGACGATTACGCCCGGTACGCGTCGCTGCCGGAGTGGGCCCGCCGGACGCTGGCCGACCACGCCCGCGACGCCCGGCCGGAGACGTATTCGCTGGACGCGTTGACGGCCGCAGCGACGGCGGACCCGCTCTGGAACGCCGCCCAGACGCAACTCGTCCGGACGGGGCGGCTCCATAACTACATGCGGATGCTGTGGGGGAAGAAGATTCTCGCGTGGTCGTCCTCGCCGGAGGAGGCGGCCGAGCGGATGGTCGAACTCAACAACCGTTACGCCCTCGACGGGCGGACCCCCAACTCCTACACCGGCATCTTCTGGTGCCTGGGACGCTACGACCGGCCGTGGGGACCCGAGCGGCCGGTCTTCGGCACGGTCCGGTACATGACCAGCGACAGCACCCGCCGGAAACTGCGCCTGGCGCAGTATCTGGAGACGTACGGGGCGTAGGGCATGTCTTGGTAACCGTGTGGCCCGGCCGGCTTGTCCGGCCGGGAGGACGCGCCGTCCCGGCCGGACAAGCCGGCCGGGCCACACAGGGAGGGGTCAGCATGACCAAAAGTCGCCAAATCCTCGGCCTCGCCGTTGCCCTGGCCGTCACGTTTGCGGCGGCGGGCGTCGGGTCCGTCTTCACGGGCCAGTCCGTGGGCGACTGGTACCAGGGGCTGGCGAAACCGTCCTGGACGCCGCCGGGTTGGCTCTTCGGACCCGTATGGACGGTGCTCTATACGTTGATGGCGCTGGCGGCGTGGCTCGTATGGCGGCAGGGAGGATGGGGCCCGGCCCGGATCGCCCTCGGCCTGTACGCCGGGCAACTGGCGCTGAACGCGGCGTGGTCGGCTCTTTTTTTCGGCGCGCGGATGCCGGGGCCGGCCTTCGCGGAACTGGTGGTCCTGTGGCTGGCCATCGCGGCGACGACCGCCGCCTTCTTCCGCCGGACCCCGGTCGCCGGCGTCCTGATGCTGCCGTACGCGGCCTGGACGACGTTCGCCGGCGCGCTGAACGTCGCCCTCTGGCGCTTGAACGCGTAGGGGATGCCGGAAACCACGACATCCCGCCGGCGCGGCGGGGCGCAAAGACCGGCAAGCAGCATGGGGGAATATGGGAGAGCCCATAGCCGCCCCCGGAGGGTCTCCGTCCCGGCTTCCCCCTCGGCCGGGAAGCGAAGGGAAGCGGTTGTTCCCGCCGGCCGCCGGGCCTAGAATGCCGGGGCCGCGCCGCGAGCGGACACCCTCCATCATCCGAGGGGCGAGGGCCTCCCGTGGTCACGTACGCGTATTATGCCTTCGGCAGCGCCGCCGGTCTGGCGGGCCTGTCGCTCATCGCCAAGACGCTGGTTCGGTACCGGATTTGCGATGCCGGTCTGGTGACGTGGGGCATGGGGACCGGCGCCGGCGTGGCGGCCGGCGTCGTCTGGCTGGTGCTCCGTGTTCCCTTTCCCACGCCGGCCGTCTGGCCGCTGCTGGGGGTGGTGGCGGCGGCCCAGATGGCCCTGTGGGCGGTGAACCGGGCGTTGCAGGAGGGCGACCTGAGCACCGTCGTGCCGCTCCTCTCGCTCCGCATCCCCCTGGCCGCCGCGATGGCGGTGGTCTTTCTCGGTGAGACCCACGGCCTGGGGATTTACGGCGCCGTCGTCCTCTCCTGCGTGGGCGTGGCCCTTTTCGGCGTGGGGCGGCCCCTGACGGCACAGGGGGGACACGGGACCCGCCCGGCGGTGCCGATTGTCATCGCCTGCGCAGCCGCGGCGGCATTCGCCCTGTCGGACCAGTTTGCCAAACTCGGCCTCGACCGCAGTGACGCCCTGGATTTGCTGATCTGGAGCCTCATGCTGCGCGGGGTCTTCTGTGCGGCCATGCTCGCGCGTCCCACGTATCGCCAGTATCGCGTGGCGCTGCGGGATTGGGGGATGTTCCTGGTAAGCGGGGGCCTCAGCGTCGCCGCGCTGGGGTGTTTGTACGAGGCGTTTCATCTGGCAGACGGTGTGACATTGGTCAATGTGATTTTGGGCACGCGCGGTCTGTTCGGCCTGGTCCTGGGCGCCGTGCTCGGCCGCGTTCTACGCGTGCCGCTGGAGAAGCAGCCTGTCCGCATCTACGTGCTGCGGGCGGTGGGAAGCGGGCTCCTCTTTGCCGCCGTGCTGATCGTGCTTCTCGGCTGATCGGCGGGCGCGCCGCGGGCGCGCCGCGGGCGCGGCGCCGCTGCGACCGGCCGACGGGTCATCAGGAGCCATGGGGAGTGGCTGCGCCCCCGCGGTGGGATCAGGTCGTTTTGAGCATCTTCTTCCACCGGCGGATGTGGCCGTCTTCGTCGGCCTGGTCTTTCTCGATGACCTTCCGCGTCTCCCTGTCCCATTCGACGGCTTCGAGGAGCACGGCGTAATGGCGGACGGCCTTGGCCTCGACCCAGATGCCCGTCTTGAAGATCGCCTTCTTGCCCAGGAGACGAGAGCCGAAGCCGAAGACAAAACCCACCAGCCAGTACGCCCAACGCGTGATACTGGGCCGGAAGCCATATTCATACAGTTTAATCTGAAAGTCTTGATAATGGCCCATCTCGTTGCACATTGCCGCTATGAGTTGACGGTTGACCTCGCTTGGCTCCTTCGTGATTTGGAACTTGTAGATGGTCTGGGCCATCAGCTCCAGCGTATGCAGCGTCCGCAGGCCCTTCCTGATTGCGCCGAGGCGTTCCGAGGGGAGGCCCTCGCGCCTCATCTTGAAGTCTTCCGCCCGCATTTCCGGGCGGATGATGGAGATATCGAACGTCGGTGTCGCCGCCGGATCCTTTTGCTCGGCCACCTTCGACTCCCTTAATCCCGGTCGTGCCCCCGGATAGAAGCCCCTGCACGATGGATTCCCGCTCCTGTTCGGTCCACAGTAGCACACACCTCTTCCTTCCGGCAACCGCAATATGGGCCGGGAGAACCGCGAGCCGGGAGACCCGTCCGCGCTGCGGCCCTGCCGACTGTCCCGGCGGACGGCTGGTGGGCGAACGGAGAGAGGGGCGGCGGCATCCAGGGCCATCCCAGCGCCAGGAGGCCATCGGCCCACGACCGCCGCCCCGGGAATCGCCGGCTGGGGGACGGCCGGGCGCTACGCGTCCGCTCCGGCCCCGGGGGTTGTCCGCTTCCGCCGCGAGGGCGGTCTCCGCCGGGCCGGCAGGGCGGCCTCGAGTTGTTCAACCCGTTTTTGCAGGTCGGCCAGGTGGTCGCCATTGCCGCCGGAGGTTGATGGAGCGTTCGCGTCTGCGTGGAGGTTGGGGTCGCTCTCCCACCAGTCGATGCCCATTTCCTTGGCCTTGTCGACCGAGGCCACCATCAGGCGAATACGGATGGTCAGCAGTTCCACGTCCACGAGGTTGATCTTGATGTCGCCGGCAATGACGACGCCCTTGTCCAGGACCCGCTCCAGGACGTCGGCGAGGGTGGCGCTGGGGGTGGCGTGGGTCATCGCCTGCTGCGGCTGAACGGTCATGTCAGACTCCGTTTACAGTAGGCGGCCCAGGGGCCCGAGGTCGAGATTCAGGTCCTCCTCCTCCAGGCCGAACTCCTTCTTGAGCCGCTGCATCTGGTCGGCCAACTGCATGAGGGCCCGGCCGAGGCGTTCGACTTCCGCCTCCGTCAGGCCGCCGCCGTCCACCCGCCGCAGGGCCTGGCGTTCCAGGAGTTGGCGGAGCAGTTCGACGAGGGTGAGGACGAGTTTCCCCAGCCCTTTGGCGGCGTCGTCCGGGTCGAGCGAGAGCCTGGGGCGGTCGCCGGGGCGGGCCGACTCCAGGGCCGAGGCAAAGTCTCCCAGGTTCTGCGATTCGGTTTGCGGCGAGTCGGCCTGGATCATACGGTTTCCTCCCGACGCGGGGTGCCGGTGGCCTTCCCGGCCAGCGGAACCTCCATCCGCCTGGCCGTCTCCACGGAGGTCAGGACCAGTTGAAGCCCGAGGTACACCAGGTCGATGTCCGCCACGGAGATGACGACGTCGCCGGCCACGACGACGCCCTTGTTCAGGGCGCGGTCGAGCACTTCGCACAGCGAGACGCGCTCTTCCGGGTCCCGGGCGAGCGCCTCGACCGTCTCCGTACCGATGGTTTCAGAGAAGGCGTTCATAGAGGCTCCGCGCCTGATGGGGTTCGCCGGCCCGCTGATACCAGCCTCCGATTTCGAGCAGGTGCTTGCGTGCCATGGCCGCCTCGGCCGCCTCCGGCTCGTCGGCGATGATGCTGAAGTACATCTCGACGGCCTGATGCCAGTCGCCGGCGGCGAGGTAGTCGTCGGCCATCTTCAGCAGACAGGTCAGCGGCGCACCCGGTTCAGCCGGACGCGACATCACCCGGGTCCTCGGGGCCGGGGCCGACGCCGGCGCTCCGGCCGGGGCCGACGCCGGGGCAGCCTCCGAAGGCGTGTCCGTGGGTTCGTGCTCGGAGTCCATGGTCTCTCCTCCCAAGAGTTCCAAGTCGGCGTCAGTCGCGGTACAGGGCGCGTCCGAGTGCCGCGAGGCGGTCGGAGCCTCGCAGGTCGCCGGCGTAGAAGACGGTGCCCTGCGGAAGGCGCGGAAACGCGTGCGCATAGGCCTTCCGCACGGTCGCTTCAGCCCGGAACAACTCCCGGCAATGCGGGCAGCGGCCGGGGGGCGTCGCCCGGTTCAGCAGCAGCGCGGGCACGCGGATGCCGAGGTCCCGGCACGCGGCAACCAGGTCCCGCGTCTCTTCCAGCGCCATGCGGGTGGGCAGGGCGACGGCCGTCAGGCGGGCCCCCTCGCCGGTGATCAGCGAACGCAGCCGGGTGATACGCCGGGACAGGTCCAGCAGGAAATCCGAGAGCCGCGGCAGCCGGATCAGCCGCTTGTACCTCAGCAGCAGCCGAAGCACTTCCCGGAGCCAGGACCGGACCAGGTCCGGCGTCTGGAGCATCCGCAGCAGGTGGCCGGTGGCGGCCGTGTCGAGCACGACGCGCCACCGTTTCTCCGCTTCCAGCAGGTCCACGATGCGGGTCACGGCCGTCAGTTCGTCCAGGCCGGGGGGCGAGAGGTCGAGCAGGCGGTCCAGGGCCTCCCGCTCGAACGGCAGGTCGGCGCCCTCGTGGTCCGCGAGCAGACGGTCCCACAGCCGCTGGAGTTCCTCCCGGTACAGGTCGCGGAGGGCGGTGAACTCGGCCTCCGCGTCGATCTCCATGGCCGTCAGGCGCGGGGCCACCGGGGTGCCCCTGGCGGCGATGGGTCTCCGGAGGCCGTCGGAGAGCGAATGGGCGGGGTCCGTCGAGACCAGGAACACCTGGCGGTCGGCCCTGGCCTCGGCCAAGCGGAGGGCGGTGGCGGCGGCGAGGGTGGTCTTGCCGACGCCCCCCTTGCCGCCCAGGAGGATGAGCCGCTCCGCCGGTCCGGGCAGGGGCACGGGCCGCTCGACGCGAGGCGCAAGCGAGGCAGGCGTGGCTGCCGCCTCGTCGGCCGTCACCGCCTTGTCGGCCCTCAGGGGCCGGACGCCGTCCCAGAACCGGCGCAGCCCCGCCAGGCCCCGGACCTCGGCCCCTTGCTGGGGGACTTCCCAGAGGGCGCAGCCGCCGAGTGCCTCGCGAAGCCCCCGCGCCACCTCCCGCTGCCGACGGTAGACGTCCCGGCAGACCGGGCACGGCCCGTCGGGCGGGTACAGGCCGTTGACCAACACGTCGGCGAGCGGCACCCGCAGGGCTTCGAGGGCTTTGACGAGCCGGCCGGTCTCGTCCCGGCTGAGCGGTTCGGCGTGCAGGACGGGCACAAAGCGGCAGCGGAACGGGTCGCGGAGCAGGCGTCCGAGGCGCCCGAACGCCTCCCTCAGGCCGCGGAGGAAGGTGTCCACCTCATCCTCGGCCGACGAACCGGTGTACCGCTCGCGAAGGAACCGGTGCTTGGCCAGCAGGGCGTCGAGGGCGTCCAGCCACCGGCCGGCAAGGCCGGGAAGCCCCAGCAGCCGGAGGGCGTGCCCGCTCGGGGCCGTATCCACGATGAGGTGAAGGTCCGGCTCCTCGCTCACCAGCCGCGACAACTCCTTCAGGGCCATGACCTCGTCCAGGCCGGGTACGGACAGGTCGAGGAGCCGGCCCACGTCCTCCTCGTCCAGGAACGTGCCGCGGAGGGCGATCTGCCGCAGGTCACGGCCGTGGCGCGACACGAAGTCGGCCAAGCCGGCCCGGGCGTCGAGTTCGGTGACGGCCAGGTTGGCCGGCAGGGCATTCTGTTCCCCGGCGAAGCAATCTTCGAGCGAGTGCGCCGGGTCCACCGACACGAGCCGGAACCGCCGGTCGGGATGCGCCTCGGCCAGGTTCAGAGCGGCGGCGCCGGCGCAGGTAGTCTTGCCCACGCCCCCTTTGCCGCCGAAGAGCAGGAGGTCACACCTCGCCTGCTGCAGGAACGCAGGCTTCCCGGTGGGGAGAGGGCTCGGGCTCCGTGGCGTCTGCGTTGTCGGTTGAAGGGTCATCGGGGGGTTCCGGGGCATCCTGAGTGAGAGCGTCCAGGCGGTCAAGGAGCGTCTTCTCCCGGGCGTCGAACGCCTCTTCGGAGATCTCGCCGGTCTCCCATCGCATGTAGAGTTCGCGCAGGTTGTCTCGGACGGCGTCGTGCTCGCCCTCGACTTCCTGCTCGGCGGCCTTGCGGACCTGGTCCACAATCAGGGCCACGCCGCGGAACGGCGCAAGCAGCAGGGTGTCGAGAATAAGCACGGTCCGCCCTTCCGGGGGTCACAGTTCCAGGCTCAGGTCCACGAATGAATAGGGCGGCCAGGGACCGCCGTAATCGAAGGAGTAATTGTCGTCAAAGTGTTTGGCAGCCTCGAAGACGCGCTCCTCGAACCGCTGCTGGTCTTCGCCGCCCACCAGGCAGGCCAGCCGCATGACGTCGTCTTCCGAGCGGGGCGGGTTGACCTCGATCTCGAAGCAGACCGGTTCCAGGACGCCGGTGACCAGGTCGGTGAGGGCGGCGCGGTCGGCGCTGCGCGTCCGGTCGAACAGTCGGCCGAGTTCAATCTTGGCCTCTTCGCTCGGTTCGCCCCCACCGCCGAAGAGGCGGTCCCGGTACCGGCGGAGTTCCGGGTGCGTGCGGACGAAGTATTCGAAGATGTTCGGCACCTTCCAGGTGACGCGGAGGGACATTTCGACCTTGCCGGCCACTCGCCGCAGTTGGCTGGTCAGGGCCGAGCGGTTCACCGCCAACATCCGGCGGATGCCTTCGTCGCCGTCGCCGATGACGCCGAAGGCCATCGGCAGCATGCCGCCGAACGGCATCAAGGCCCGCTGGACGTGGTGATGGGCGGCCATGTGTCGGCGTTCCGGCCGGATGGGCCGGTTGGGCACGTCGCTGACGACGGCGGTCAGGTGGCCGTCGGATATCGGATACACCGCGCCGCCGTCGATGCCTTCGGCGGCGATGCGTTCAGGCAGTCCCGCATCGGCCATGATGGCATAAAGATACCTGCCGACACCGGTTTCGGTTTGAACAGCCATCGGTTCGGCCTCCTTTTTTGGGTCCCCCCGGCGGCCGCTCGGTCCCCTCTCAATACTGGATGGTGAAACCGCCGGCTGGTTCGCCCGCGGCTTCGTCGTCGGCGGCGCCAGGCCCGGACCGCTTCTCGGGGGGCGTGGGCTCGCCCGCTTCGCGGAGACGGCGAAGGAGGGCGTCCTTCTCGGCGTCGATGGCGCGGATGTGCCTGTCGATCCGCTCGATTCGCCGGGCGGCCGCCTGCCGCTCCTCCATCCGGCGCGTCTTCTCCATCTCCAGGCACGCCACCCGGAGAAACGCCTTGTGCGGCCGGAACGTCTCCTCGACCGTTCCGGAGAGGGTCCGGATGTCGCTGAGGCCCGGCCTCCTGACGACGGGTCGTCCCATGGCATGGCCTTTCAGACGGTGCGGGTCACGGGTCACGGCTGCCGCCGGGTTCCTCGTCACCGGCGTTCCGGCAGACTCGTCGGACGAGGTCGTCAATCTTCTCGGGCATCACCGACTCGCCCCCGCGGGTGACCTGGACGGTGTCGGCACTGAGCACGTCCCGGCAGAGCCACGTGAAGGCCGGGTCGTCGGGCCGGGCCCGGCCGTTCTGGCGGGCCAGCACCCGCGCAATGGTGATGCAGGCACGGATCGTGGGCCGGTGGTTGTTGACCCCCAGGCCGCGGGCCTCCCGGACCACGTCCACGATGGTCTCGGCGTCCTCGGGGCGGACGCCGGACCGGGCCACCGTAATCCGGACCTCCGTGTCCCGGTCGAAGTGGCCCAGCGGGATGGTCACCAGGCGGTCGATCAGCGCGTCCTGGGTCCGGTGGGTGCCGGCGTATTCCTCCGGGTTCGACGTGAAGATGGCCCGGAACGCCGGGTGCACCTGGATATATCCGTCGCCGGCATGGCGAAGCCCCGGCACGTTCAGGATGCCTTCCGAAAGGATGCTGAGCAGGGCGTTGTTGGCCTCCGGGCGGGATCGGTTGAACTCGTCGTAGATGAGGATATATCCCTTTTCGCAGGCGGCGGTCAGGCGGTTGTCCACCCACAGGCTTTGGGTTTCCTCCTGGCGTTTGACCACCGAGTGGATGAAGTTATCGACGAGCGTGGACTTCCGGTACCCCGCGTCGCGCCCGACCAGGTCGCCGCTGCCGAACTCGTCGTCGCCGTGGATGAGAATGACCGGCTGCTCGAAGGCGGCCGCCACGTGAAACGCCAGCGTGGTCTTTCCGGTGCCGGCGGGTCCCGCGAAATGCACGGGGCAGCCGGCCTCCAGGTAGGCCCGGGCGCGGCGTGTCACGTGGCGGACCTGCGGCGTCTCGACGAACTCGTCGCTGGGCTCGGCCTGGATGCTGTCGCCGCGAGGCTGAATACGGAGCGTGCCGCCGTCGCGGGTTTCCGGCGCGCGTGCTTGTGTAGCCGTCATGTCTGACGCTCTCCCAGCGGGTATCGGTGATTCGTGGCTCAGCCGGTCTTCTTCGTGCGGGTCTTGGCCTTGGACCGGGTCCCGCCCGAGGGTTTCTTGCCCTTGGCGCCGCCTTTGCCCTGCGAGCGCCGCCCGCCGGAAGCGCGGGAGGAAGCGCCCTGGCCCGTCCAGGCGCGGCGTGCACCCTGGACATCGGCCGCAAACTCCTTCCGGAGGCCGCCCACCGTCTTCTGGAGGTCCGTCACCGCGTTTTCCACGCCCTCCAGAAACGCCGCGCACTCGGCGTGGGTCTCCTCGGCCATCTTGTGTTGGGCCTGGCGAAACCCTTCCATCATGCCGCCGACCGCCTTCTGGAGGTCCGCCGTGCCGCGATGCAACGCGCCGAGCAGGGCTTGCCGCTCGCTCCGCATGGCCGTGGCCTCGGCCCGGAGGCGGGTCATGTCATCTGTCAGAACACCCATGGCAGATTCCTTTCTGTGTTCGGTTCGGTGCCTTGTCCCGCCGGCTCGGGGGACGGGGCGGGGGACACCCCGCCCCCCGGCATGGGATCTTGCGGGATGTGAGGCATCAGGCGGGCGTGGCGGCGGTGGCCGTCAGGCCGATCGCCTCGGCGTACTTCAGGTACGTCTCGACCGATGCGATGACCACGCGGGCCTCCACCGAGAGGAGTTCGATGCCGACCAGCGACACCTTCGCCCACGCGTCGACCACGATCCCCTTGTCGAGGATGCGGTCCACGACCTCCGCCAGACTCGAACTGTCCGTCGACTTCTGAACCTGTGCCATCGTCCTGCTCCTTTCTGCGTAGGGGTCCAGGCTTCTGACCGCCTTGCCGGAAGGTCCGGCCGGCGACGCGCCGGCCGTCCTCCCAATCCCCAACAGTGACCACTGTCGGCTCCCTCGCGGGACGGAGGCCGGCAACGCACCGGCCGCCGTCGTGCGAGCCTTCTATGTATGTGCAAAGCCCGTGCCACTCGCCGACCCGCCGCCCTGCCCCGCTGCCGACCCTGGGAACGGGGTCGGCCGGCGCCGCCGACGCCTCCGAAGCAGAAACTATGGAGCCGCCGCTATGGAACGCGCTCCATAATCCGTCTGCGGCGACGCCGATGGGGCCCCCTCCAGACCGGCGAAACTGTACGGCGGCCAGGGGCCGGAAAGCAGCGCCGGCGCCGCCGACGTCGACTGGAACCGGCCGAACAACTCGCGGAACGCCGGGACTTGCCGTCGTCGGACCAGAAACGAGGCGGAGACCAGCACTCCAGCCCTATCTCCTGCGCGGCGGGTCTCCGCACCCGCCGCGCCGCCGGAAAAAGGTCCTTTTGCGCGCGGCGGGTGCGGAGACCCGCCGCGCAATACGCTGCCATGGCCTTGCAGCCCCAGGCCGTGGGGCCGGCCTCCCGGCGCCTCGCCGGTGAATGCGACACAGACATCGGCAAACCCCTGGCGGAGTTGCTCCAGGGCGGCGCGGGCCCGCTCATCGCGGCGATCCAGCCGGGCGTAGTGGCCCCGGCGGCTCCGCAGATACGCCGTGCCGGAGGAACGGTCCTCGGCCGGCGGCGGAGGCGGGGCGGCCTCGGCCTCCTGGTCGGCAAGCAGCAGCCGGACGCCCATCTCGGCGCACCCGCTCACGCGGTCCAGGGCCGACCGAAACGCCGACCGCCGGCGCGCGAGCAGCGCCCGGACCGCGTCCCGGTCGCTCAAGAAACAGCCGTACCGAAAAGGAAGCACCGCGCCGACCGCGTGCAGTGAGGCAATGACCTGCGTGTACGCCTTGACTCGAGGAAGCGTGGGCGGCAGTCCGTCGGCGGGCACGCGGGAGACCGCCGCCGACAGGTCCCCGTCCGACAGGACGGCCACCGCCGCCCCGTCGGGACCGGCGACGGACAATCGGCCCGGGCGGTCCGCCTCACGGAACACGGCGTACGTCAGGTACGTCATCGGATTCAGCCTCCAGCGGCGGGCAGAAGGTATACGGGGGC
>Ga0180434_10000685_pt1 | contig 49598 bp, 39 predicted proteins | sample SS_ome_7_FD_132453 | JGI IMG/M metagenome (GOLD analysis project Ga0180434, IMG submission 132453) | Hypersaline lake sediment archaeal communities from the Salton Sea, California, USA - SS_1_D_2 metaG | ecosystem: Environmental > Aquatic > Non-marine Saline and Alkaline > Hypersaline >... | reverse complement strand
CAGCCCCAAGCAACTTTGGCGGCAGCTTCAAGCTGACTTGCATCAAGTCGTTCTGGAATTCGGCTATCATCTCGGTTTTCAAGGTGCTTTACTTGCTATCGAATAACTTCACACTATTGATGTCTGCTTTAATATGCATCGCAGAGAGGAGAACGAAATGACCCATAAGAAGTGGTTCACCATGATTTCATTGTTAGTAATCCTGGTTCTGTTGTTGCCGATTGGAACAGCGGCGCGAGAATCCAAGTCGTTTCTTTCGTCGTCCGAAGATGGCGACACATCATGGCCCTATCCTGTGGTTTCATCCCGTGGCTCGGAAACACAGGGAGTGAGCGCCGCTGGCGAGCCGGGGATCAATTTTCGTTACGCCAAGACGTTTGGAGAAACAGAGGTGGCGTATTTTACAGACACTCTTCACATCAATTATCCCTTTGGATTGGGGACGGATGGCACCGACGTCTGGATCGCCGACTCGGAAGGAAGCCGTGTTCTCAAATGCGCCAGCGGCGGCTCGTGCGAGACGTTCATCGGCAAGGCGGGCTTTCATTTTCCTTGTGATGAGACAGAATTGGATTGGATCGCCGATGTGGGAGTGGATGGCAGCGGCAACGTATGGGTCGTGGATAACGGCGCTCATCACGTCGTCAGGTTCGATTCGGAGGGCAATCACGTGAGCGAACTGGGCCAAATGTGGAATGCTGGTTCGGGCGACGATCAATTCAAGAATCCACGCGGTATTGCCTTCGACAGCGCCGACAACGTCTATATCAGCGACGCCGGCAATCATCGCGTGCAGGTTTTCGATAGCAGCGGTGCCTACATCGCCACCATTGGTGTAAGCGGTGTGCCCACCTCCACGAATACCGGCTTTGATCGACCGGAGCACATCGCCATTGACGGCAGTGACAATCTCTATGTGACCGATTACAACAACCATCGCGTGCAGGTTTTCGATAGCAGCGGCAGCTATACGGCCACTATCGGGGTGAGTGGCGTGCCCAGTTCTACGAATGGTTATTTTGAGAATCCCCTGGGCGTCGCCGTGGATGCCAACTATATCTATGTGGCCGACGCTGGAAACCACCGCGTGCAGATATTTCACCTGGCCACGCATGGCTGGCAGGGCAAGATTGGCCTGGGTTCGGCTGGCTCAGACAACGACCAGTTTGATTATCCTTCGGATGTAGCCGTGGACTCGGCTGGGAACATCTATGTGGCCGATCATAATAATACCCGGGTCCAGCAATTCAATATTAGCCGCGTCTATCAACACACCTACGGTACAACGGGCGAACCTTATCTGACTGACGATGAACACTATAATGCCCCGCGAGTGGCGATAGACGGCTTGGACAACATCATCATCCTGGAAGAGCAGGGGCAGCGCCTGATCAAGTTGAATACCAGTGGTGTACTCCCGTGGAACGAGCCGGTGGGCGAGGCCGGGGTGGTTGGCAGCGACAACGATCACTTTAACAATCCGCGCGGTGTGGCCGCAGATGGCGATGGACGCATCTATGTGGCCGACAGCGGCAATCATCGCGTGCAGATCTATGGCAGTGACGGTGTGTACTCTGCCACATTGGGTACGGGTCAAGGCTCTGGAGACGAACAATTCAATCGGCCTGCTGGCGTTGCTGTGGGGAAAGATGGCCGCCTCTATGTCTCTGACACGAACAATCATCGAGTGGAGATCTATACCAGCGCTCTCGAACTTGTGGGGCGGATCGGTACAACGGGCGCGTGTAACGTCGACAATGTTCATCTGTGTTATCCCGCAGGCATCGCAGTGAGTGGCGATGGCAGTATCTATGTGGCCGACACGGGCAACTGTCGGGTGCAAAAGTTCAACAGCGCGGGTATCTGGCAAATGACGCTGGGGACGACCGGGGTCTGCGGCGATGACTTTTCTCAACTGGACAAGCCCGAGGACGTAACAGTGGATGCTCAGGGCCGCGTTTACGTTGCTGATACCTGGAACAATCGCGTTCAAATCTTTGATAGTGGGGGGACCTATCTGACCACCATAGGTGGATTGCAGGGCGGCAGTAACGGTCAGTTTCGTGGCGCCTCGAGCGTGGATGTGGACAGTGTGGGCAATGTATATGTAGCTGATCTCAAGAACGCCCGCGTCCAAAAGTTCGCCCCTGGCGTGCCAGGAGGGTGGAGACAGGCGAATATCAACGGGTTTGGCTATCGCACCAGTTATATGGTGACGGCGTTGGCTTCCTTTGACGGCCAACTCTACACCGGAATGTCCAACGATAACACGGGTGCCCAACTGTGGCGGCAAAGCCCAGGCACTCAGTGGACGGCTGTATTTACCGATGGCCTGGGTAACCTCAACAACGTAACCGTGGGCCACATAATCGAGTTCAGCCAGACTCTCTACGTCGGCACGCAGAACGACTCGGATGGCGGCGAATTGTGGCGCAGTGCTACCGGCGATCCGGGTGACTGGCAAATGATCGTCACCGGGGGTTTCACCAGCACCAACAACACCAGTATATCTCACTTTGCTGTGTTCAGCGATCGACTCTACGCCGCCACCTGGAATCAAACCGCGGGCGGCGAATTGTGGCGCAGCAGCAACGGTGATGATGGTTCGTGGTCCCGGGTGGTGATAGGCGGGTTCGACGACATAAACAATCAAGGGTTGGTATCACTGATCGAATTCAACGGCGCTCTGTACGCTGGCACCGTCAACACGGATACCGGCGGCGAACTCTGGCGCAGCAGGGACGGCGTCTCCTGGACTCGGGTCATTACCGATGGCTTTGGCAGCGCCGACAACAGCGGCATCTCTTCGCTGGAGGTTTTCGATGGTTATCTTTACGCCGGGTGCTTCAATAGCGTCACTGGCGCACAAATCTGGCGTTCGTCTGACGGTACGGATTGGACCCAGGTGGAGGGCGGCGGCTTTGGAGACGTGGAGACCGGAGGAATGAGTGCGCTGGAGGTAGTTGATGACCACCTTTATTTTGTCGTCGGCAACTCGACCACTGGCGTTGAGGTCTGGCGCACCGGCAATGGTGTCGACTGGGAACAGGTCGGCCCTGATGGTCTCGGCGACAGCAATAACTTTGCCACGTACTGGGACAATGCGGCGACAGTGTTCGACGAGAATCTGTACATCGGAACGTGTAACGAGGCCAATGGTGGAGAGGTATGGTCTAACAAGGCGTATCCTGTCTATCTGCCGCTCGTGCTCAAAAACTATTTTGTTTTTGTCAATCCTTACGAGGATCACGACAGTTTTGAACAAGCCTATGGTCCACTGGCTTTGGGAACAGACTATTCCGCCTACCCAGACGATACCGATGACTATTACTATATCGTGCTAGATAACCCTGCTGAAATCACTGTTCAAGTGATCGATTATCAGGCTGAAGGCCAGGTGCTCGTATACGATGAGAGCGCTGCTCCTCCCAGCCTGGATAGTGATTATAACGATCCGAGTGGGTCTGGTGATGCTGCTGACGGGGTGATGACAGTTGATTCACTTAGTTTAGGGAGTGGCAAGTACTATATTCGCATCTACACTGTTTCTGAGAGCCAGCATACGGATACATTGTACACTCTGACGGTGAACTACTGAACCGGCGGATTCTGGAGTAACAAGACATGCCCTGTTTCTGCCGCTCCTGCGGTAAAAAGTTGAGGAACCCGCAAGCCCGCTTCTGCCCGGCCTGTGGATGCCGGCTGGTTTCCGTTGGCTCGTCCGGCGAAGGAGATCGGGCGCAGCCGCGCCTGGTCATCCGCCTGCCGGGGCAGTCGCCGCGGGAGCTTTTTCTCGATCGTCCCACTTTTACCGTCGGGCGGAAGCCGGATAACGACGTCGTTCTTCCGCCCGAATACATCTCTGGCTATCATGGGCGATTGGAGCGGCGCGGGGCTGCCTGGCACTATGTGGACCTGGACAGCACCAATGGCACCTTCGTCAACGGTCGCCGTGCGCCAAGCGTCGCCCTCCGCGATGGCGATATACTGCGTATCGGCGATTCTCAGGGGAACTCGGTGAGCCTGACCTTCCACGCTGCCAGGGCGTTGGAAGTGTCGTCTTCAGATGCCGGTGTCATCCGCATGGGAACCACTGCTCTTGGAACGAAACCCACGCTCACCATCGGGCGCGACCGCCAGGCCGACATCTATCTGCCGGCCCCGGTCGTCTCATGGCGCCACGCCCGTCTCGATCTCACTTCTCAGGGGCACGTCCTCACCGATCTGAACAGCACCAACGGCACGTTCGTCAACGGCCAGCGCATCCACCATCCTCATTCTCTGAACCAGGATGACTTGGTACAGATCGGCCCCTTCAAGTTGGTGTACAAAGCGAGTGGCTTTCAGCAGTACGCGGCGACGGGGGGCATGCGCTTGGATGGAGTGCGGCTGATACAGGAGGTGAGACGCGGGGGAAAACAGACCCACATCCTCAAGGGGATCGATCTCTCCATCTATCCCCGCGAATTCGTGGCGTTGGTAGGCGCTAGCGGGGCAGGCAAGAGCACGCTCCTGATGGCCCTGAGCGGCTTTGCGCGCGCCCAGGGACAGGTGATGGTCAACGGAGACGATCTCTACCAGCACTTTGATCTCTACCGCGCGCTGATGGGATATGTCCCTCAGGACGACATCATCCACAAGCAGTTGACCGTCGCCAGCGCGCTTCGCTACGCGGCCCAGTTGCGGTTACCTTCGGATACCTCGGCCCAGGAGATCGAGCGACGTATCGATCGCGTCCTGACGCAAGTGGGGATGACCGGCCAGAAAAACCAGGTCATTGGCAGTCTCAGCGGCGGGCAGCGCAAACGGGTCAGCATTGCCGTCGAACTGTTGGCCGAACCGCGCCTGTTTTTCTTGGACGAGCCGACCTCCGGGTTGGACCCCGGCCTGGAGAAAAAGATGATGTGTACACTGCGTCATCTGGCCGACGGAGGGCAGACGGTAGTGCTGGCGACGCACGCCACGGCGAATATTACCCAGTGCGATCACGTTGCCTTTCTCTCCCAGGGACGGCTGGTCTATTTTGGGCCGCCGCGGGAGGCGCTGGATTTCTTTGGCGTGACGAGCGGCGACTTTGCCGACATTTACGCCAGACTGGATGGTCCCGATCCCAGGACGGCGCGGGCAGAAGCAGCCCGGTGGGAACAGCGCTTCCGTCAGTCGTCTCAGTACCAGCGCTACGTGATCGATCGTCGGAGGCAGTTGCCTCAACCCCAGCAGCAAGCCACCCTCGCGACGGCGCAACAACGCCCTCGTGCAAACTCTGCGCACCAGTTCCTGGTGCTCACGCGCCGTTATCTGGATCTGGTGCTTCGGGATAAACTTCTGATGATGGTCTTGGGCGCCATCATGCCGATCATCGGCGTGCTCCTCCTGCTCATTGCCGGGCCTAATTGGTTGATCGGCGACACCAAACGGCAGATCGAGGATCGATTGGCTGCCGACCTGGCGGCTGGCGAGAGCATCGCTACCTACGCCATCGTCGGCAATACTCAACGGCTGCTTTTTATGATGGCGCTGGCGGCGGTCCTGCTGGGTCTCTTTGCCGCTGCCTACGAAATCATCAAGGAACGCTCGATCTATCGGAGGGAGCGGATGGTTGCATTGCGCCTGCTTCCCTACCTGGCATCCAAGGTGGTGGTATTGGGCGCTTTCTCGCTGCTCCAATGTTTGCTCCTGCTCCTGGTCGTCAGCCTGAAGGTCAAGATGCCTTATCAGGGCGTCTTCTTCCCGGCAGCGGTGGAGATGTACATCACGTTGGTCCTGGGAACGTTGGCGGCGATGATGATGGGGTTTTTTATCTCTGCCCTGGTACCCAATGCCAACACGGTCATTTATGGGATGCTTTTGTTTCTCTTTTTCCAGATCGTTTTTTCCGGTGTGATCTTTGATCTTCCGGGAGTCGCACGGGGATTTTCCAGGCTGACCCTGAGCCGCTGGGCGATGGAAGGATTGGGGGCTTCGGCGAACGTGGAGCATCTGAATAGCCTGACGCGCACTCGCTTCCAGCCCGATCCCATTGCTGTGCCAAAGACGGTCGGGAGCGAGACCGTATCGGTGACGGAGATAGCGGCGGTCGTACCGGAGCCGGTGGACGTTGCCGGTGAGCAAGAGTTCCAGATTGATTACACCCGCACCGCCGGTCACCTGTGCTGGGATTGGTCGGTGATGGTGAGTTTTGCTCTAGCGTTTGGTGTGGGCACCGTCATCGCGTTGAAACGAAAGAACGAGGGATGACAGGATTGCAGGAATCGGACAATAACCATTGGGAACGGAGTGACGCATGAGACTGACAACCGGACAGTTACTTCAGGATCGTTATCGCATTGTTTCCTTGCTGGGGCAGGGTGGGATGGGGGCCGTCTATAAGGCCTGGGACACTCGGCTCGAAGTGCCCGTGGCGCTCAAGGAAATGCTCCCTCAGCCGGGGCTGGATCCCCAAATGCTAGCCGAACTTCGCCATCAGTTCCAGCAGGAGGCGCAGATCCTGGCCCGCCTCAATCATCCGCACCTGGTTCGTGTCACCGACTTTTTCCAGGAGAGCGGCAACGCCTACCTGGTGATGGATTTCGTCGAGGGCGAGGGCATGGCCGAACGCATCGATCGGGAGGGCGCGCTGCCGGAAGCTCAGGTGTTGGAGTGGGCGGATCAGTTGCTGGATGCCCTGGCGTACTGTCACGCCAACGGGGTGCTCCATCGCGACATCAAGCCTCAGAACGTCATCATCCGGGCCGATGGGCGGGCCGTGCTGGTGGATTTTGGTCTGGTCAAGCTGTGGGACCCCCACGACCCACGCACAAGGACGGCCATGCGGGGGATGGGCACGCCGGAGTACGCCCCGCCAGAGCAGTACGACATGGGTACGGGACATACCGATCTGCGGACCGACGTATACAGCGTGGGGGCCACGCTCTACCACGCGCTCAGCGGCAAATCGCCTCCGACGGCGACGCAGCGGATCGCCAAGCCCGGCATGTTCCAACCGTTGCGGACACTGAATCCGCGCGTTTCACCAAACACGGAGGCGGTCGTACTGCGGGCGACGGAATTGGCCGTAGAGGATCGCTTCGCCACGGCTCAGGAGATGGCAGCGGCTCTCAGGGGGGAGACGCTTGCTCCGGAGGGCGGCGCGACGATAGTGATACCCGGAAAGAAGCCACCCGAGATCGCAGAGGAGGGGCGACGCAAGCGTGGGCCTGTGTGGGCCTGGGCGATGGGAGGGCTGGTCGCGCTGGCCCTGATTGTGGGGGGCGTGATCGGAGTGCAACGTTTGCGAGACGGCCTCGCTCCCACACCGACAGCCGAAGAGACGGTCATCGTCGTTGTTCCAGATACGGCGACGCCGTCGGTCACTCCCACTCCTACTCCCTCGCCAACCCAGACTGCGACCGCGACAGCTACCGCGACGAGCACGAGCACACCCACCAGAACCCCGACGCCAACGCGAACCAGACGCCCCACGAGTACGCCCACAGGTACTACCGAAGGGGGTACGCCAGGCCCTACCGCGACGCCAAGGGCGACTCCTACCCCCGGAACGCCCAGGCCGACGCGCACCCCTCAACCCACGTCGCCTCCGGCCTCTGGCGCGTTGATCACCTTCGAGCAGTGGGGTAACTGGCGGCGGGGCGATCAGCCCTACGGAGAAATGACACAGACCAGCGAGCAGGTGCGGTCGGGCAGCTATGCCGCCAAACTGCGCTATGATTTTCCCATCACCGACGATGATTACGTCGTCTTTATTCGCTCGCTGAGCCTGGCGGGACAACCCAATACCGTGGGCGCCTGGGTGTACGGCGATGGATCTGATCACTATTTGAACGCCTGGATTCAGGATGCTCAGAATGAGGTCTGGTCGGTTCACCTGGGAAAAGTAGGGGGAGCGGGCTGGCAACAACTGGCGGGTAACCTGGATCCCAATCGATCCTGGCCTTCGGGCCACATATCCGGGCCGGAAAATGGAGTGATAGATTATCCGGTGCGCTTCTACGCATTGGTGCTGGATCGGACGAGCGGTTCTCGGAGCGGCCATATCTACATCGACGACGTCTCGGTCTGGCAGGGTGAATTGAGCGCGACGGCCACACCGGTCGCTAGCGGGCCGACGGCGACTACTCCACCTCCTACCTCGCCGCCGCCTTCTGGACAGGTGGGGCGCATCTTTTACACGATTGATGCAGGGCAGACGTACTATCTGGCCTCCACCGACCCCTCCTGGTCGCAGGGGCAGGTGATTGGCGTGGCTGCCTATGAACAATCTACCTGTGCCGGGGGAGCCACCGCCAAGACCCTGGTGGGCCAGACATTCAACCTGTTCTATGGGTATCGCTGCAACGTTGAATCCCCCCAGTCGTGTCCTTCGCCAGATGGGGTGTATAAGGTCGTCCTTTGGAGGGAAGGGGGCAGCTACTCGCTGAGTGTCCGTCGGACAGAGGACGATGCGCTGATGCAGTCTACGTATTCCGGTTCTCTAAACGAGGATGTGCCGATTTTGTGGGCTCCTGACAGTTCCTATTTTTACTTTGCCATCAAGAATACCCTGCATCGAGCCAGCCCATCCTCGGCTGGCTATCAGCCCGTTCTTCCTTACGCTGATGAGCCTTATCTCTCTCCCGATGGCTCGATGCTCCTCTACCGACAGCCAGTGGGAGCGGTGGGCGCCTACGATATCTGGGTAGCCAACGCCGATGGTTCCAACCCGCGCAACGTGACCGGTGCTCCAGAGACGTACAAGCTTTGTGCGCGCTGGGGAAGATAATCAACATGGAGACACAAAATCTATTTCGCCAGGGTACCAAGAAGCTTACCCTGTTAGCGTCATTTCGAGTAATCCACAACGCCACGGCGTTGTTCAGTGAGCAAAAAACTATGCGTATTCGTCACCCTGAGCGGAGCGGAGTCGAAGGGTCTCCAATCCCGTAACGCGAGATTTCTCGATTCCCTGCGGTCACTCGAAATGACGGTAACAGGGAAGTTTCTTAGTAGCGACCGGGCGAGAAATCTCCATTTCAGGGTGACGGAGGCATTCTAGTTTCTTGCTCACCGAACAGCGTCACGGCGCTGTGGATCACTCGGAAACACAAGTAAACGAACCAACAGAGTTTGAACGATGTTGAAACTGACACCGGCTAATAGTTTGATACTCATCGCCGTTGTAACGGTGCTGGGAGGAGCGGCATGGGGTGTGGGGTGGTTGGCGCACAGTTTACTCGACCGCCAGGCCGCGCCGCCCGCTACCGCGACGGCGACGCCTACCTCCACTGCGCCCGCGCCCACTGCTACTGTGTCGTCGCTCCCAACCGGCGCGCCGCGGCCAACCTCCACGCCAGCGCCTACGCTCATCCCTACTCCTACAGAATCCTGGACGACGGTCGAGTTTGGGGAGGGATTGTATCAGGTCTGTCGTCGCCATTGTCTGGGACAGTGGCCTGGAGATGATGTGCCGCCAAGTCTGGAGGAGTATGCCCGGGAGGTCGCGCGGGTGAACGGACTGAGGTGGAGATCGCGAGGGCCACGGTTGGAGACTGGTCAGTTATTGCATATGCCGTTATGCCCGTCCGCCAGGTGAGGTATGTTGATTTTAGACACAGCACTTCGACATAGCCGTTCCGGTGATAGGAGGACAGGCTGGTTTGTGTTGATCGCTGTCGCCGTACTAGGATTGACCATTGGCTTGGCTATTTCGTGGTCAGCCAGCGACCCAATTATTCCGAGCGGCTCGGCCATTTCCATCGCTCCACCGTCGACATTGGAGGCGGTTCTCCCTGCGCCGACGCCCGGGCTATTTTTCAGGGGGCCCTTCGCTTATGGCATCTCGGTTGATGGGCGACCGCTGCTGGCCTACCGGCTCGGCACCGGGCCGTCGGCGCGCGCCATCATCGGCTCCATTCACGGCGGTTATGAGAGGAACACGGCCATGCTGGTCAACGAGATGCTGGACTATTTGCGGGAGAATCCTGCTTTGCTGCCGGATGAGGTCACGTTGTACGTCATCCCCTGCGCCAATCCCGACGGCTATGCCGCCGGCACAGATCGCAAGCGCGGACGGACGAACGGTAACGGCGTGGATCTGAATCGCAACTGGGATTATCGCTGGCAGCCGATAGCCACCCACGGTGATCGCCCCGTCTGTGCGGGCGCGCGCCCTTTCTCTGAGCCTGAGACAGCTGCGTTGCGCGATTTTATCCTGGAACGGGACGTCGAGGCGGCGATTTTTTACCACAGTGCGATGGAACGGATCTTTTATGGGGCTGAGTCGGAATGGTCGGCGACGGACGATCTGGCCCTGGTTGTGTCGAGGGCGACCGGCTATCCCATTGCGGCGGGTATCCCCGACCAGGTCACCACCGGCGACGCCATAGATTGGATGTCTGCCCGGGGATTGGCGGGTATCGAGGTGGAACTGACCAATCACGAGGATATCGAGTGGGAGCGCAACCTGCGAGGACTGGAGGCTTTTCTCGGCTGGATCGTTCCAGCCAGGCCGGGCATGCCTGACGGTAAACCCAGATAGTTTGCTCGGTTCTCTTTGCGCAAATTGCAATCAGAGGGTATAGTTAGAGGGATTTCTTTTCGAGTTCACACATCCAAGTCAACGACACAAGGCCGTCAGTTCAAAGCCTTGAAATGGAAGGCAACCATGTTCAATTGGAGCGGACAAACTATCGGCGGCTATGAGATCGCCGAGGAGATCGGTCGTGGGGGAATGGCGGCGGTCTACCGCGCCTATCAAACGCAACTGGAGCGCTGGGTAGCCATCAAAATTATGCAGACCGCGGAATCTATGGACGAGGAGTTTCTCTCCCGGTTCCGCCGCGAGGCCAAGGCCATCGCCGCCCTGCGCCATCCCAATATTCTCACCATCTACGACTATGGCGAGGAGCGGGGGATCGCCTACATTGTCATGGAGTACGTGCCCGGCGGCACCCTCAAGGCGCATCTGACCGGGGAACCGATGGAGTGGCCGGACGTGGCGACATTGCTCATCCCGGTGGGCCGTGCTCTGGCGTATGCGCACTCTCGGGGCATTGTCCATCGCGATGTAAAGCCGGCCAATGTTCTCCTGGCCCGTCCCGATTGGCCCCTTCTGGCCGACTTTGGCCTGGCTAAACTGTTGAACCGCCAGCGAGGCATCACCAGACCGGGCACCAGCATCGGTACGCCAGCCTACTTTTCTCCCGAGCAGGCCGTCGGCGAGAACGTGGATCACCGCAGCGACGTCTATGGCCTGGGTATCGTGCTCTACGAACTGCTCACCGGCCACGTCCCCTTCGAATCCGATTCTCCTTTCGATATGATGCTCCGACGGTTGCGCGAGCCTCCTGAACCTCCCCGCCGCCTCAACTCGCGTATCTTGCCTCAACTGGATGAAATCATCGTGCGTGCGTTGGCCCGAGAACCGGCGGCGCGTTATCAAACGATGGAGGAGTTCGTAGATGACCTTTCTCAGTTGCCAGGGGCCAGCGGGATAGCTGAGCCTTCTCGCGCCGCCGTGGCCGCCAAGTCGACCGTTCGCCTGGGCGCTCTTTCTCACACGACTGGCCCGCGGTTGATCGTCACGGGCACGGGTGCGACGCTCCCGCTTCCCTCTGTGGGAGAGGCGTTGATCGGCCGGGCCGATCCAAATGCGACCCCGCAGCCGGACGTAGACCTGGGGCAGCATGGCGGCGCTCAGGCGGGTGTCTCGCGTCGCCACGCCCAGTTGATCTGTCGCCCTGAGGGCTGGCTACTGGAGGATTTACAGAGCACGAACGGCACCTTGCTCAACAATGTGCCCGTGTCGCCCGAACAGCCGGTCCGGGTGCGCAGCGGCGACGTCATCTGCTGTGGCCAGTTGACGCTGGTGTTCTACGAAGGATAAGCGCGAGGAAACGCGGGATTGGGAGGTGCACGATGACGACTGATGAGCAAACGACCGAAGAAGCCTGGCGCGAGGTCGGCGGGCAGTTCCAGGCCCTCGGCGAGAGTTTGGCCCAGGCGTTCCGGACGGCCTGGGAGAGCGAGGAAAATCGCCAGCATCTACAGAATATGCGCGCCGGTCTGGAGGCGATGGTTGATGAGGTCGACCAGGCGATCAAAGACGCCAGTGCTTCACCCGAAGGACAGAAAGTGCGTCAGGAAGCGTAAAAGGCGGCCGCATCGGCCCGCGCGGCAGGCGAACGCGCCTTTCAAGAGGCGCGCCCTCATCTGCTTTCTGCTCTGCACCAGATCAATGCTGAACTGCAAAAACTGATCGGTCGCATGGAGGAACAAAAATCGCCTTCCAGTACGCCCGCTGCCGAGTCCGCCGAAGGAAACTGACGCTGTTGAAATGAGGTCTCACTCACTCGATCCAATACATGCATCGCCCGGAGTAGAACAAAGCCAGTGAACCGTAGAAAAGCGATCTGTCTCCTGGCGTCAGGAACTGCGCTGCTTCTGATCGCCGCTGTCCTCTACCTCACCTTCCAGCCGGTCGGTCTAACCTGGCCACTTGTCGCACCTGCGCCTACTTTCCCTCCGTTGCCTGCCATAGATATTGCTCCTCCCTCCTCCCTATCTGATTTAGCCGAGCAGTACCCTGGGCTGGCCCCTATCCTCACCGACCCCGAACTGGACTCGATCTACAAAGAGTTCCTGGTGATCTACGAGGAGGAGGGAGAAGGAGCGGCGCTGGAACTGGCCCGTCAACGTGGTCTGCTCACCGCCGAGGGGGACGTTCGCGTCACACTGGTGCTCGACACGGAAGAGAACGAACCCCTGGTGGCTCAACTGGAGGCCGTGGGTATCACCGTCGTCAGCGCCTACCGCGACCGGGTTAACGTCGCCGTCCCCCTACAACGGATCGAAGCCCAGTTGCAGGCCGACGAGCCCGGCGCTATCTTTGCACAACTCACCGAACTGGAACACGTCATCGCCGTGCGGTTGCCGGAGCGCCGCGCTCCCGATGGCAGCGTCATCAAGGGGGAGGGCATCTCCATCGTCAACGCCAATGTCTGGCATCAGACAGGTTTCACTGGCGCGGGTCTGCGCATCGGCTTGCTCGACCTGGGTTTCGCCGGTTATCGCGCTTTGCTGGGCATCGAACTGCCGGAGGAGGTACTCGTTGCCACCTTTGGCTGGTTCGACGACGAAGAGGGGCACGGCGCCGCTTGCGCCGAGATCGTTCACGAGATCGCGCCCGACGCGGAACTTTTTCTCGCCTGGTACGACGGCAGCGACGCCGCGATGGGCGAGGCGGTGGATTGGCTGGTGGCTCAAGGGGTGAACATCATCTCCCATTCGGCGGGAGGGTTGATCGGCCCCCGCGATGGCAGTGGCTGGGACGCACGGCTGGTAGATCGCCTAGCTGACCAGGGCATTCTGTGGGTCAACTCTGCTGGCAACCAGGCCGAGGCGCACTATCGGGGCATGTTCACCGATGTGGACGGCGACGGCCTTCACGAGTTTGCGCCGGGCGAGGAGATGCTGGCTCTCTACGAGACGGGATGTGTTGAGGTGGCCCTGAGCTGGGAGGACGATTGGGAGCGAGCCGCGCAGGATTACGAGCTGTTTCTCTACGACGAAACGGGCGACGAACTGGCTTCCTCCAGGGACACCCAGTCGGGCGAGGTCGGACAGGAGCCGGTTGAGTGGATCGTGTACGAGACCGACGGAGAGACCATCTACGCCGCCGTCGCCGCCTACGATACCAGCGAGGCGGTGTGGCTGGACATATTTGTAGACGAGGCGGAGGTGGCTCATCCATCGCCCGCTCACAGCGTCAGCCCGCCGGGCGACGCCGTGGGATCGCTGACGGTAGGGGCGGTCAACTGGCGAGACGACACCCTGGCCCGTTACAGCTCACAGGGGCCGACGCTCGATAGGCGACTCAAGCCCGAGATCTCGGCTCCGACCGGCGTGTCTGGGGCCACGTATGGAGCGCAAGAGTTTCATGGCACTTCAGCGGCGGCTCCGCACGTGGCGGGGGCTGCCGCGCTCGTTTGGCAGGCTCGTCCCGATTTCACCCGTCAGGAGGTGGTGGATTTTTTGCTGGCGCACGTGGTAGACCTGGGACCGGAGGGGCCGGATACCGGCTATGGTTACGGACGGCTGCAACTACCAGCGCCTTCGGCGGTCAACTCGGTTCCCACCGCTGTGGCGACGGATACGCCAACTCCCACTGCCATCGCGAGTCTTGCCGAAGCAGCTTCTACTCCATTGCCCACGCCCACCGTCACTTCCGCGCCACTGCCCACGCCCACGCCGGTCGCCTACATCACCCCGGCGCCGCCATCGGCAGGTGGGGCAGGCTTATTCACTGGCATGGGCCTGATCGTGGGAGGGTTGGGTTGTGCCGGGGTGGGACTGTTGCTCGTTGGCGTCGGTGGGATACTTTTTCTGGCGCGGCGCGCCCAAGAGGTTCAACAATCGGCACCGGCCCCGCCCTTGGAGCCACCCGCGCCTCCCCGATCGCGCCCTGTGCGCTGCGCAGCTTGCGGGACGGAAGCGCGCCCAGGCGCTCGCTTCTGTCGCGTCTGTGGGCGTCCCTTCGCGCCGGAGCGCCGACCGCGCTACTGCCGCCACTGTGGCGCTCAATTGAGAGAGGAGTCTCGCTTCTGCCCCCGTTGTGGGCAATCAGTGCGTTGAGTAGGTCGGGTTTGTCACTCGACTCTGTTTTGCAGGTTGGAAAGGGAGGGATTTACAATGATACGAATTCTATCAAAGGAGGATGTGCGCCGGGCGCTGCCGATGCGCCCGGCGATCGAGGTGATGAAAGGGGCCTTTGCCCAGCTTTCCGGCGGCCAGGCAGACGTGCCGCTGCGGACGGCGCTCGATGTGCCTGGCCACAATGGCGTCACGCTCTTTATGCCGGCCTATCTTTCTATGGATGACCAGATGGCCGTCAAAATCGTCTCCGTCTTTAACGATAACCCGGCCAAAGGATTGCCGCTCATTCACGCGCTGGTCGTGGTCGTGGATGCGACGACGGGGGAGCCGGCCGCCGTGATGGACGGGACGTACCTCACCGCCCTGCGGACGGGAGCGACCTCGGGCGCTGCCACGGATCTGTTGGCCCGAAAAGACGCGCGCGTCGCCGCCGTCTTTGGCGCTGGCACGCAGGGACGCACGCAACTGGAGGCGGTCTGCGCCGTGCGCTCGATTGAGGCGGCCTGGGTCCACGACGTAGCGCCGGAGCAGGCCAACGCCTACGCCGCCGAGATGAGCCAGCGGCTGTCGCTCCCGGTGAACGTCGCCAAGACGCCCGCCGAAGCACTTGGTCAGGCCGACGTGATCTGCACGGCCACGACTTCTTCGCGTCCCGTGTTCGATGACGCCGACGTCCGACCGGGGACGCACATCAACGCCATCGGCGCCTACACCCCCGATATGCAAGAGATACCCGTCGAAACCGTTCTTCGGGCCAAGGTCGTCATCGATCATCACGAGGCGAGTCTGGCCGAGGCCGGGGATCTGCTGATCCCGCTGCGGCAGGGGCGGATGACCGAGGATCACATCTATGCAGAACTGGGGGAGATCGCCGCCGGGCGCAGGGCGGGGCGAGAGACGCGAGGGGAGATCACGCTCTTCAAGTCGGTGGGCGTGGCCGTGCAGGACGTGGCGGCTGCCGGGGCGGTGTTGGAGGCGGCCCAACGGCGGGGATTGGGGACCGAGGCGGCGCTGTGATGCGTTCTGAGCGATTGAAGGGCTACAGCCTCGCGCTCACCGCTGCCGCACTGTGGGCGACGTTGGGGCTTTTCTACCGGGGGTTGGAGGCTTATGGGTTGCCCCGTATCACCATCGTCTTTTACCGGGCTGCTTCCGCCGCGCTTATCCTCTTTTTGTTCCTGGGATGGCGGCGACGCGACCTGTTGAAGTTGGAGCGGCGTGACTGGCCCATGTTCTTGGTCTTTGGATTCGTGGGCGTGGCGGCTTTTTACCTCATCTACATCTATGCCATTGGCCTGATTGGGATGGGTATGGCGGCGGTATTGATGTACACCGCTCCGGCCTGGGTGACCCTCCTCAGCGTGGTTCTTTTCAAGGAGCCGCTTAACGGGCGCAAGATTGTGGCAGTTCTCTTGGCATGCGGGGGGTGCGCGCTGATTGGTCAGGTGTATAATTTGGCGAACGTGCGTCTGAATCTGCTCGGCATCCTGGCTGGCCTGGGAGCGGGTCTCACCTACGGTCTCTATACCCTGTTCAGCAAGGTTGCCCAGCGCCGCTATTCTGCCTGGACTACTTTGGCCTACGCGCTGGGGGTGGGGGCCTTGTTCATGCTCCCGCTGCAACCTCTCGCCAATCTGGTTCATGCGGTGACCACGCCGCCGATTCTCTTCTGGTTGTTGGTGTTGGGGCTGGTGCCCACGCTGGGTGGTGGCGTCGCCTTCAACGCGGCACTGCGGCGGATACCGGCCAGCAACGCCAGCATCATCGCCACGTTAGAACCGGCCATCGCCACTCTTTTGGGCTGGATGTTTCTCGACGAGCGACTGGAGGCGCCCCAGTTGTTGGGGGCGGGTCTGATCTTGGCGGCTGTGATCGTTCTGCAGCGAGAGATTGCGCCTCCTCCTTAAGAAGCCATGGCAAGGAGACCTCATGACTCTGAGTTTACGGGACGAATTCCGGTCTGAAAGACTGCTGCCCGGCTTAACGTCGGGTGCATTGATCGGTATCACCGAAGTTATTTTTGCCCTTTCAATGGGGAGCCTGATCTTTTGCGGCGAGCTTGCTCCCTATCTCCCTTATGGGATCGGGATCGCGCTGGCTACTGCTGCCATCACACTGGTCAGTCTCTCGCTCGGTAGTTCAGTGCCGGGTGTGACGGGCAGTTCGCAAGACAGCTCGACGGTCATCCTGGCCGTGATCGCTGCCGCGCTGGTCGGCGCGCTCGCGACCGCTGAGGTAGAGGATAAACTCACGACCGTGCTGGTGGCTATCGCCGTCACCACCCTGCTGACGGGGATCTTTTTCCTCGCGCTGGGCTTTTTCAGGCTGGGCGGGTTGGTGCGCTTCATCCCCTACCCGGTAGTGGGTGGCTTTCTGGCGGGGACAGGTTGGTTGCTGGTGCAGGGGTCTTTCGGCGTCATGGCCGATTATTCATTCTCTCTCTCGAATATTCCATCACTGCTCCAGCCCGATCAATTGATCCTGTGGCTTCCAGGTGTGCTTTTCGCGCTCGTTCTGTTCTTTGGCCTGCGATACATGGACCACTTTCTGACGATGCCCGGTATTCTGATCGGAACCATTGCCCTGTTTTACCTGGTGCTGCTGGCGACGGGCGCTTCCGTTGACGATGCAATACATCAAGGGTTGCTGCTAGGAGAGATGTCTGGGGAAGCGACCTGGCAGCCGCTCGTGCCAAAGAATCTACTGGCCGCGAACTGGACGGCCATCCTGGGCCAGAGCGGCAACATCGCCACCATCCTCATCCTGAGCGTGGTTGGCTTGCTGCTGAACGCCTCTGGCATTGAACTGGCTTTCCGGCAAGATGTTGATCTTAACCACGAATTGCAGGCTGCGGGGCTTGCGAATATCCTATCTGGTCTGGGCGGAGGGATGATTGGCTACCAGGTACTGAGCCTATCTACGTTGAGCCACCGCGTCGGGGCGCGAGGTCGATTGCCGGGGGTGGTAGCTGGCGCGATCTGCGCGGTAATGCTCTTTGCCGGATCGGCGCTGCTGGCCTTCTTTCCCAGACCAATCCTGGGCGGGCTGTTGTTCTTCATGGGGCTGGATTTTCTCGTCGAATGGGTGATCGAGGGCTGGTCAAACCTTTCGCGGACCGATTACGCGGTTGTCCTTTTGATCTTGGTCGTGATCGGTGCAACCGATTTCCTGATCGGAGTGGGCGTGGGGTTGGTGGTGATGATCGTTCTGTTCGTGCTAAACTACAGTCAGATCAACGTTGTCCATCACGCGCTTTCTGGCGCAGAGATCAAGAGCAATGTAGAACGTTTTGCTCACCACCGGCGGGCGCTGGCGGAACTGGGCCAGCACACCTATGTCCTCGAACTACAAGGGTTTATCTTTTTTGGGACGGCGAACGCGCTGCTGGAGCAGATCCGGGCACGAGTGACCAACCTGAAACTTGCATCGGTGCGCTACATCGTCATGGATTTTCGCCGTGTGACTGGATTGGACTCCTCTGCTGTGCTCAGCTTTGTCAAGAGCAGACAGTTAGCCGAAGCCCAGGAGATCACTTTGGTACTGACGCACGTTTCTGGAGAAATGGAACGCCAGTTTGAGCTAGGCGGCCTGTCCAAGGATGATGCAAGGATACGCATCTTTCCCGATCTGGATCGCGGGTTGGAGTGGTGTGAAGATCAACTCCTCGAGAGTGAGCAGGTTACGGCAGTGGATATGCCGACCACACTGCACGAACAACTGGCGGATAGCGGCTTTGAAAAAGCTAATACTGCCCGCTTGATGGAATTCCTGGAACAGATGAGCGTCGAAGAAGGTGAATACCTGATCCAACAAGGAGATAAATCTGATGACCTGTATTTTATCGAGTGTGGCAAGGTATCGGTCTATCTGGAGATTGAGAACAACGAGCGGGTACGTCTACAGACGCTCGGCGCAGGCACGGTTGTCGGGGAATTGGGCCTTTACCTGGGCAAGTCGCGCACGGCGTCTGTCATTGCCGACTTGCCGACTATCGCCTACCGATTGACCCAGGTAGCGCTTTTGGAGATGAAGGAAAAAGAGCCTGAACTGGCGGCGACATTCCACGAGTTTGTCGTGCGCTTGCTTTCCGAGCGATTATCCGCCGCCAATCGGTCGCTTGAGGCGGTGCTCAGGTAAAGTCGGTAGCCTGTTGCGTGAGCTTCATTGCAAATGTCAGCTTTGACATGGTACATTTGTACTATTGACGCGGAGGGGAGTATGCGTTAGAATACTGACACCGTTGGGGTGGACACCCATCCATCCCTTAAAACCTACAAAAGGTTGTCGGTGGTTACCCTCCTTTCGCAGCTACGGCCTCCTCTACCTGAGGAGGCTGTAGCTTTTTAGGTGAAGACTCAGATGCGCACGATGATGCGTTCACAGTTGTCGCAGTGGACGAGTCTTTCCTCCCGCAACCGCCATTCCAGGCTTGGCGAGAGCGTCACGCCACATCCTCCACAGGCGCCGTCCCGCTCTTGAACCACGGCTACTCCCCCTTTTCTGCTTCGTACGGCGCGGTAGGTAGCCAGATCGCCGGCTTCGATGCGGGACAGTAGTTTTGCTTGCGCCCGTTCAATTTCTGCCAGCCTGGCCCGCAGCTCATCTCGCTCAGCCGTCAGATCGGCTTGGTGAGCCGACCAGCGGGATTCCGTCTCATCGAAGTGGGCCTGCGCCTCGGAGCGCGCTGCTTCTGCTTCCTCCCGTTCGATCATCGTCTCGAGTAAATCATCCTCTCGCTTTTGGCGCCACTTTTTGAGCGAGGCGGCTTCGGCCTGCAAGTCGGCCAATTCCTTGGGGTTCTTGACCGTGCCGCTGTATAGCCGCTGCTCGGAGCGTGCGATCTTGTTCGAGAGACTCTGGATCTCGAGCTCCATGTCGCGTTGTTGTTGTGTCCATTTTCTGACTTGCTGCTGTACGTTCTCCAATGCCTGACGCGCCCGTTGAACCTCGTCGCTCTTTCCCAGAACAGCCTCAACCTCTGCCAGGCGGCGTTGCTTGGCGTCTTTTTCGCTATCCAGACATTGCAGATGATACAGATCCTCTTCCCTTGTCATCCGTTAGCCCTCCAATCGTGGAATGAAAAAAGCCCAATGCCAATGGCATTGGGCTTCCCAATCGCGAGATGCAGCGTTGAGTGTCCGGTTTCCAGCGTCGAGCGTCCGGCTTCCAACGTCAAACGTCCAGTTCGATTTCTGCATTTGGCTCCGGTGTTGGTAGGGTTTCGACAGCTTCGGTGGCCAGGGCAGTGGTCTTTGCTCTGGCGTGTCGCACGATCAGCAAAGTCACTCCCACCACAATGCACAGGATGGCGAACACCTGCGCGGCTGCGAGGGGGCCGAGCATCCAGGCGTCGGGGCGCAAGTACTCGATAAAGAAACGGCCCAGCGGGTAGCCGATGAGGTAGCCCAGGAGGATGTCTCCCTCCAGCAACCGATCCTTGAGTTTATACGAGATCACCGCCAGCACGATGAACAGCAGCAGGCACCACAGCGATTCGTAGAGAAACGTGGGATGGAAGAGTGTATCGGGTGGATAGGCGGTGAGATCGTTGTAGGGAATGATGCGGTGCTCCGGGTCGATAATCAGGCCCCAGGGGAGATCGGTGGGCGGGCCATAGAGTTCCTGGTTAATAAAGTTCCCCCAGCGGCCGACGAACTGGCCCAAGGCCATCCCCGGCGCTCCATAGTCGAGCCACTTGAGGGGATGCAGCTTGGCGCGCCAGGCGTAGAGGATCACTCCCAGTATCCCCCCGATAATCCCGCCATAGATGCCCATGCCGCCGTGCCGGGTGTAAAAGATCTCGATGGGATGATCGCGGTAGTAACTCCAGCCTATCATCCCGCCCGCGGGGTTGGAAAATACGTGGTAGAGCCGGCCGCCGATGAGGGCCAGGATGATGGCGACAGTAAGCCCATTCCAGACGTGGTCGGGGTTTTCACCGTCTTGACGGGCTCGCCAGGCAGCGTATATGGCGCCCAGCATGATACCGGAGACGATCAGAACGCCATACCAGTAGATGCCAAAATCGGGGGTGATGTGGATGAAGATAGGGTCAACTGGTGGTTTCATAGATTCCTCCTGATTGCAAGTATGGGCCAGATTATACCATAAGCGGGCCGATTATCCAGTCGCCAGCGCCAGGATGAAGAAGGTCAGCAGGCCCAGCAGGGCCAGCCCCAGGCCGACCAACGCCGGCACCACGGTGGCAGCGATAGCCCGTCCAAGGCTAAAGTCGTTGGCGACGGCGACGGCTTTGACGTAGATGGCGATGCCCCACACCATCGCCACCAGCCCGAGCAGTTGTCCCAGGCAGGGCACAAAGCTCAGGATGCCCAGCACGTGCGGCACGGCGTAGAGGGCCGTCGTCCCCAGCATCTGACGGAGTGTTGCTTTACCATCCAGAAGTTTGGCGACCAGCAAGACCCATATACTATATCCGAGCCAGCCCGCCAGCCGGTTGAAGGGCAGCGACAGAAAAGCGCCCAGATCTTCTAGTATTCGCCCCACGACTTTGGGCAGCGGGGTCGGGAGTTCGGCGATGTCAAAGCCTATTTCCAACCCGGCTCGCATCCCGGCGAGCATTTCCCTTTCAAAGTCGGGCGGCACACCCAGAGCGCCCCATAGAGGACCCATAGATGTGGTAAACTCCCGGATGCTTTGCTCCGCTTCCTGACGCTGGGCGCTGATTGGGCGCAGGTCGCCGATGACGTCGACGATTAACGGGAGCGATCCCCCCACCAGCGTCGCCAGCACCAGCAGGATCAGCCCGCGCTTGAGTACGTCGGCGCGGGCGACGTGTTGGGTGTAGGCTTCGTCTTTGAGCAGCAGCGCGTCCCAGGCAAATTGAAGTAACTCTTTCATTGTGACATACCTCCGACGATCAAGCCAAAGAGCGCGCCTCCCATGCAGACAAAGAGCGAGAGCAGCAGGCCAAAGGCGACGTAGGGTAACAACGTCGCCGCCAGTGCCCGGCTCCAGTTCAGCCGGTGGCACGTCTTGAGCGCTGTGTAGCGGCAGAGCAGCGTCCACGTTCCCACCACTCCACCGATGACGACGTAGGGGAGCAAGGTAGCCAGGTTCAGCAACTGGGGCGCGACGGCCAGCGCCGTGCAGCCCAGTGTCTGGCCCAGATCTCCCTGCCCGCCCAGCATCCGGGCAAAGAGATGGGCCACCACTCCGTAGAGCAGCCACACGAAACCCAGACCCAGCGGCAAAAAGATGATCCTCGCCCCCGCAGTGGCGAGGCTGGGAGCGCCGAACAACTGCGGGAAGACGCTCCATCCCATATCATACCACTGGGAGAACGCCTTGTTGAACTCCTCCTCGGACTCGAACTCCTGGTACCAGTCCATTTCCTGCATTCCCTCGAGTACGGAACTCTGGATGTCGGCCATGCTGGGCGTAGTTGCCCACTCGAGCGCCGTCCCCACCAACCCGACGAGCGCCACGGCCAGGGCGATCAGGACGACAAGCCCCAGGCCATACAGTGCCGGATTGGCTCTTTCGCGCATCTTGGCGTAGGGAGTTTCGCTCAAAAAGAGCGCGTCCCACGCCAGGCGTATCATTCTCTTCATCGTATCACCTCCTGTGAGTGACTATTCTCGCCGACCCAGAATCCTGATCAGTACCTGGGCTAACCAAAAGGCGATCCATCCGCTGAGTAGTGTCCCGGCCAGCGCCACTTTTTGCTTGTCAACGATCGAATCCACCCAGACGCCCTCTGGCGTCACCTCGATGGCGGCGAGCGGGCGGGCGGTCATACCACCACCGCCAGCGCCACCGGCACCCCCGCTGGTTTCCTCCGGCTCCTCTTCCGTCGCGAGCCCGTGCCCGACGCCCATCCCAAAGCCGTAGGCGACCTGGGCGACGGGAATGACGGTGCGGCCTTCGACGATCACAGGTGTGCCAAAGCACGTGTTGACGTCGGCTTTTTCCCGTAGATCGGCGAATGTGTCGAGTAGTTCCTGAATTTCTGCTTCCATCTGTTTCCTCCCGAGTTTGTGCGAGTTGGATATCTTGGACAATTGTCTACCAGGGCAGCAGATTAAAAACTGATAAGCGGATAGTCTCGGCTCTGACAGATGCCGCAATCTCAGACAGTCCGCATCCGCTTATCCGCTATTCATTCGCTGCACCAACGGCTGATCTTGCACGCCAGGAGCACGAGCGCCGCCAGCAGCGGGATGATGAGGGCTATCAGGAACAATCTGTCGAGAATTTGAGTCGTCTTGTCCTGAATGGGGATGCCGAGATCGCCCGCCTCGCTGCGATCCAAGAGTGCCACGGGCTGCATACGCACAAAGCCCCAGCCTCGTCCAGTTAATTGGCTGCTGCCGATGTGCGCTTGTCGCCGCACGCGGCTTGTCACGCGCACCAGCGGTACCAGCTCCCGCCCCCCGATGCAGAACGGTTCTCCTTCGACCAGTTCTGTCATTCGTGGGCCTTGCTTCTCAATAACTTGTCGATTCATCAACTCTCCTTATTTTCTACCCGTTTCCTCGCTTTCCATGGTCAGCCAACAATTTTTCCAATAACGCTTCCTCCTCTTCCCGCGTGCTCACCTCGCCATCCAGCCGAGCATCGCGCAGTGCCCCTAACAGGTGTCTGAAGGATGGGCCAGGCTTCAACCCCATGGCTTTCAGGTCGTCGCCGGTGAGTTTCGTCTCCACCAAACGGTACTCGGTCTGATAGCGCAGCAGTCGCTCGCGTAACTGCTTCCGGCCGACAGCGACCCATGCCACAGCCAGCACCCGGGTGGGGTAGGGGTGTAACAGGCGGTAGACGGCACTGGGGCGGCGGGCCTTTCTCAGTTGCAGTAAGGCTTCCTTCAGATTGTGTAACAGATACAGATCTTGGGCGTCATTGCGCTTCATCTTCAGGCGGGAGATCAATGCCCTCAATGATTCGTCGCTGAGCCGGTACGCCAACAGAGCCAGGTACGTCCAGTAGTCGGCAGGCAGCGGCCAGTGGTCGGTGGGCAGATGCTCTCGCAGTCGTTGGTATTTTTCGCGCAGCCACTTGTCGCAGCGCAGGTCGGGATGGATGTGGGCGAGCACGCCCAGGTCTTGCAGACGGCAGAGCGCGCGTTCCGGTTCACTCTCGTCAAAGATCTGCTCCAGTTCGTGGCGCAAACGGGCGCCGCTGACCCGTTTCAGCAGCGGCAGGGCGTCATCGATCAACGCCTCGCTGTGGGGATCGAGGTGAAAGTCCATCCTGCTCTCCAACCGCGCGGCTCGCAACATGCGGGTGGGATCGTCTACGAAACTGAGGCTGTGCAGCACGCGGATGACGCCGTCGCGCAGGTCGGCCTCGCCGCCGTAAAAGTCGAGCAGTTCTCCCCAATGATCGGGATCGAGACGGATGGCGAGCGTGTTGATGGTAAAGTCGCGGCGGTGAAGATCCTGCTTGATCGAACTGCGCTCCACCTGCGGCAGGGCGGTGGGGTGGGTGTAGAACTCGGTGCGCGCCGTCACAAAATCCACGCTGGGGAGCGGAGCGTCACCTGGGTCAGGAGAATCTTGATCCGCGATCCGCCGCCAGACGCGCTGCGAGAGGAGCCACTTGGCGGTGCCAAAGCTCTTGTGAGCGATCACGCGACCGCCCAGGTCGGCGGCCAGGCGGCGGGCCAGGGTGATGGCGTCTCCCTCGATGACCATGTCCACGTCCACGATGGGCTGGCCCAGCAACAGATCTCGCACCAGCCCGCCGACAAAGTAGGGTGTGAACTCCATCTTGTGGGCCGTCTGCGAGATGTGGCGCACCAGCGCGAGCGCCGGTTCGGAGAGCGCCTGTTCCAGGCGCGTGGCGACTTTGAGCCGTTGGGATGGCGGCGGCGGCGACGCGCCCCACAGCGTGATCAGATCGGTGCGGGTGACCACGCCGACGATGCGGTCGTCCTCGACGACAGGGATCTGCCCCCATCCGCTTTCGATCATCAACTGCTGAAGACGTTCCACCGAATCGTGGGCGCTGACGGTGACGCCGCCGGCTTCCATCACTTGCGTGACGGGAACATCGGCCATCTCGAACTGGAGCGCCCGGTCGACGGCCCGACGGGTCAGCAGCCCGATCACGCGGCCCTGGGCGACGACCGGGTACCCTTCGTGGCCGGTGCGCCGCATGCGCTCGTCCGCGTCGCCGACCGTGTCGTCGGGCGAGAGCACCTGCACGCCCCGCGACATCACCTGGGCGACGGTGACGGCCGGTCGCACGACGTCTGGCAGCAGGCGCAGCAATTCCTCGCGCGCTTCCTGCAACGAGAGATCGCGGATGTGCGCCGCGGCTGCGCGGTTGTGCCCGCCTCCGCCAAAGTGCTTGGCCACGATGGAGACGTCAATGTCGTCGGTGGTGCTGCGGGCGACGAGTTGCATGTGCCCGTCGAGAGCGACGAACACAAACAGCGCCGCCGGATCGAGCAGATCGCGCAGTTTGTGCGCCAGGGTCGAGATCTCGTCGGAGAATCCGGGTGCCTGGACGCAGGCGACGACGATCGTATGTCCTTCGATCTCGTGAGGTTCGCTCTGCTTCACCAGTTGCTCGTAGAGTTCGCGCTGCTCAGGCGCGAGGGGGTGGTACAGGAACTCGCCGACGACGGCGAGGCGCGCGCCTTGTTCCAGCAGCCAGGCCGCGGCGCGCGCATCTCGAGCGGTCGTCCCCTGGTACAGCAGAGAGCCGGTGTCCTCATAGATGCCCAGCAGAAGCAGCGTCGCCTCGATGCCGGTCAGTTTGAGCGCGCTCGCCTCGACGTGCGCACTCGCCGAGATTTTTTCGACCAGCAGGGTGGTCGCGGCTCCTATCGTCTCGCCGGAGTAGGACCAGTGGGGGGGAAGTTCGCGGTCGAGTTCGTGGTGGTCGATGATGTCCACGCGCATGTCCGGTTTCATTCCCTTGAGCGTGGTCAGGCTCTGCGTGTCCACCAGGATGGCGCGCGTGATCTTGCGGCGGCGGGGGAGGTCGTCAGGCTCGACGAAGGGGAGCTCGGCGCCGTAGAGCGCCAGGAAGGCGCGCCCGTTCCGATTGACGCGGCGCGGCAGCACCGGGATGGCTTCTGGGAAGAGTTTGCTCGCTCCCAGCAGGCTGGCGATGGCGTCAAAATCTGCGTTTTCGTGGGTCAGGATGACTTCCACGGCGAGGCTCCCTGGCGTCTAGTCTCCTTCGATTTCAGAGATGGCTTCGGCGGGCGGCGTGTCGCCGTAGATGACTTTCATCAATCCGGGCAGGTAGCTGTCCATCGTCTGCACCGCCGGGTAGATGGCGTGCTTGATCCACTTGGACGTCAACGTCTCCCCCTCAAAGTCCAGGCTGCTTTTGTAGCGCACCTCGCCGTCTCCAAAGTCCATCTCAAAGTTGCCGATGCGCAGGCCATAATTGGCGCGGGTGATGAACTCGGCCACTGCCAGGCGTGTTTCCTCCGGGGCCTTGACTGGAGCGACCGCGTAAAAGATAAACTGTTCCAACTCCAGCCGGATCTGGGCGAAGCAGGTCACCTGCCCACTTTTGCCGGAAAACCCCATGCGATAAACATACCTATCCTCAAGTTGTTGAGGATACCAGTCGTCTTCTTCCAGGAATTGACCGAGGGTGGCAAAGGCCTGCAAGCTGTTCTCGTTCAGTTCGTTCTGATCTGGATCATCCATAGTCACGATTCCCCTATCTCTTTTTGTCCTAAAATTGCGTTGATCTCTTCCAATTCTTCGTCCGAGAGCGTCCACCCAGCCGCTTTGACGTTGCTCAACACGTGTTCCAGTTTCGTCGCCCCGGAGATCACGGAGCAGACCTGGGGTTGGGCCAGCAACCAGGCTTGAGCCAGTTCGTTCATTTCTCGACCTCGCGACTCGGCCCAGGACGTTAGCCGTTCGAGCTTGTCATAGTTGGCGTCGGTCATGTATTGCTGCACGTAACTGCTCGTCTCGCCGCGTGATCCCGGTGGAGGCGGTTCCCCGCGCTTGTACTTGCCGGTGAGGAAACCACCAGCCAGCGGGAAATAGGGCACAAAACCCACATTGTGAGCGCGGCAGTATGGCAGCACCTCCCGTTCCACGTCCCGCTCCAGCATGTGATAGTGGGATTGGAGCGCCACGAACGGCGTCCATCCGCGCACCTCGGCCAGCAGGTTGGCGTGCGCCAACTGCCACGACGCGAACGCCGACGCTCCCACGTAGCGCACCTTGCCCGCCCGGATCAGGTCGTCCAGCGTCCTCAGCGTCTCTTCAATCGGCGTGTTTTCGTCCCAGCGGTGCACATAGTATAGGTCAATGTGGTCGCTTTGCAAGCGGCGCAGGCTTACCTCAATGGCGTTCATGATGTGATATCGAGACGTGCCGCGATCATTGGGACCGTCGCCCACGGGGAAATAGAACTTGGTCGCCAGGACGAACCTGTCCCAACGTCCTTTCAGCGCCTTGCCCAGCGTCTCCTCAGACCGGCCCTCGGTGTAGGAGTTCGATGTGTCCACAAAGTTGATGCCCAGGTCTACGGCGGCGTCAATGATGCTATTGACCTTCTCCTGAGGCAGCGCGTCCGAGCCAAATCGGTTCGTGCCCAGCCCGATCGCTGAGACGCGCACGCCAGAGTTGCCCAGTTGGCGATATTCCATTTTAACCTCCAGATTCCAATGCTGCGGCTGTCTCCTGGATCTGCTCCCAGGCCCGCGTCACGTGATGGGCCTCGGTAAAGATCTGGCCGACGCAGAACCGGAGCGTCAGTTGGTCGTTCAGGCGCGCGTGGGTCAGGTACAGATTGCCGCTCTGGTTCAGGCGATCCAGCAGTCTCTGGTTGATCTCGTCCCCGCCCCAATGGCGGAAGCAGATCAGGTTCAGGGGCGCTGGTGCGGTCATCTCGAACCGGTCGTCTGCCTCCACCCATGAGGCGAACTCCTGAGCCAGTTCCACGTGGCGCCGCACGTGGTAGCGGAGACCCTCCATCCCATAGTGGCGGATGACGAACCAGAGCTTGAGCGAGCGGAAACGCCGCCCCAGGGGAATCTGCCAGTCCCGGTAGTCAATGACCGCGCCCGATTCTGTGGCCTGATTGCGCAGGTACTCGGGCAGGATGCTCAGGGTGTTGATCAACGCCTCCCGGTTGGCCACGTAGAGACAGCTACAGTCGATGTTGGTGAACATCCACTTGTGAGGATTGAAGCAGTAGCTATCGGCCAGCTCCAGGCCATCCTGGATGTAGCGGAACTCGGGGCAGAGCGCGGCCGTGCCGCACATCGCCGCGTCCACGTGCAGCCAGATGCCCTCCTCGCGGCAGATCTGCCCGATCTCGCGCAGAGGATCGAGCGCGTTCGAGGCCGTGGTCCCCACGGTGGCGCAGACAAAGCAGGGGGTCAGGCCCGCCTCTCGGTCCTGCTCGATCTGCCGGGCGAGGACGTCGGGGCGCATGGCGAACTGTTCGTCCACCTCGATGGCGCGAAAGTTTCTCTCTCCCAATCCTGCGATCCGGACGGCTTTTTCGATGGACGAATGCGTCTGCGTGGAGGCATACGCGACGAGGGTGCCATCGCAACCGCGCTCGTTGCTGGCATATTCGGTGGCGCGCTCGCGGGCCGTCAGGAGGGCGCAAAGCCCACTGCTGGAAGCAGAATCCTGGATGACCCCTCCGCCGCTCTCGGTTGATTTGAATTTTTCTGCCAAGTCCAGCATATCTGCGAGCCAGTCTAGCACGTGGGTTTCCAATTCGGTGCAGGCCGGGCTCGTCGCCCACAACATCCCCTGAACCCCCAGTCCTGCCGAGAGTAGCTCGCCCAGGATCGACGGCCCTGAGATATTGCCCGGAAAGAAGGCAAAGAAATTGGGCGATTGCCAATGGGTCAAACCAGGGAGAATCAACTCTTCCACGTCCTTGAGCATGGCCTCAAAATCTTCGCCGTGGGTGGGAGGCTCCGAAGGAAGCGAAGCGCGGATCTGCCCTGGCTCTACCTGCGATAACACCGGCAACGACTCGACGCGTTGGTAATAATCGGCGATCCAATCTATCACGGCGCGGCCATAGCGCCGGAACTCGTCTGAGGTCATGTGAAAGCTTTTTTCTGCGGGCATGGTTTATTCCTGAAACAACTGGGTAGTCTGATAATCATTTTCGCAGGGAAATCCTATCGACACCGACCAGCCCACGTAATCCCCCCGAATCTGTATGATGTGGCTGCTCTCCGTCCCGCCACCGTCCTGGCGGTGGTTGCAGATCGACAGTTCTCCCTTTTCCGGCACGTGCGAGCGGAGCATACTTTTGAGTTCGCCGATGTGGGACACGCTCTTTATCATTTTGCTCGCCGTCTCCAGACGGGTTGCCGAGCTTGACGCTCGTGCTTTCGGTTTTTCCGGTTCGTGCGGGATGAGGGAGAAATCGTTGGTGATGACGAAATCCGTTTCAATCGCCTCGATCTCGAACGTCTCCTTGAACACCTCCACGAGATAGATCCACTCTGGCGACGCGACCAGGATGCGTCCTCCCTGCACGACGTTGTGCTGCATGAAATCTTCCACGATCTTGGGGACGTCTTGGCGTTCTCGCGCTTCGTTCACGATCCGTTCGCACAGGATGTCATAGGTCACGTCTGGCGTCGAGACGATGTGTGTGTTTGCCACGCAGATTTTGTGCCGATTGACGCCAATCGCTATGCCCTCCAGCTCTCCTGTGTTGAGGTTCGCGCCTTTCAGGGCGTGAATTTCGGATGTGGATTGGAAAACGGTGATCCGATTGGTCACGTATCTCTCTTCCAGATCCCGATTCTTGAAGAACAGGATTCCGCCAGGAATGTGAATTACTCCAACAGTGCATTCTTGCGCTTGCATGTCATTACTCCTTTTGGGGGTTCGGTGTTGTGCCTGAATTATATCCCAACGGGGATACTTCCACAAATGCGCAATGCTGCTGCTCTATTCATTCTGAGATTTGAACGTCACATTCGATTTGGACAGATCGTTCACTTCCAGATGAAAAACGTCGGGGCGTGAGTAGTGGCCCTGGGTATCGAGAAAGAGATGGCCCTCGGCGATAAATCCCGGCTCGATTTCGGCGTAGATGATGCAAGCCTCGTCGTAGACCGGGCCTTTGAGATACTCGGAATTGGGAGCGATGACCGCGCTTCCTCCTCGCAGGATCAAATCCTCTTTCTCTCCGGGCATCGCCTCCAAAAGTCCTAGCGCCTCGTTATCCGGCTGGCCCAGGGAGTGGAAGCCCTCGATGGCCTCTCCCCGGCTCAGAATGCAGCCCGCGGCGATCACAAAGCACTGGCCTTCGAAGGCATAGTGCCTGCTGGCAAGCTGGTGTAGCTCCTTTACATACGGCCATTGCGCGACGTGGAGAGTTTCGTGTTTGGCGTGCATGGCGGCCCGCGCCAGTGGCATCCAATGCTCCCAGCAGATCAGGCCTCCCAGGACGCCGTATTCGGTGTTCAGCACACTCATTGTGCTTCCGTCTCCTCGTCCCCAAACCATCCGCTCGGTGTAGGTGGGGAGCAGCTTGCGGTGCAGTTGAAATTCCTTCCCATCTCTGACGATGTAGATCGTCGTGTTGTACAGCGTGCCCCCCAGCCGCTCGTGGACGCCCATGATAACATACGTGCCGGTTTTCCCGGCGACGGCGAGCAATCTCTCCAGATGTTTGCCGGGGATAGTGACGGAATTTTCGACCAGGAGCCGGTACAGCGCTTTTGCCGGAGGATAGTCCCACAGCGCGGCGTTGGGCGAGAAATCGAGCCAGACAGGATAGCCGGGCAGCCAGGTTTCGGGAAATGCGATCACGTTCGCCCCTTGACCGGCCGCTTGCTCCACGAGAGCGCAGGCTTTTTTCACGCTCTCTTCGATGTTCAGAAACACCGGTGGCTGTTGGATCACGGCTACCTTAAAGGGATTGATGGTGTCAAGTGGATTCATAGCAACCTCCTCGATTGAATGATTCAGTAGCATCCAATCTGATTATAGGCAATGTGATGAGGGAGTCAAGCGGGGAATGTTGACTGGATCGGAAGAAGGACTATAATCTGCATACCATAACTTGGCATAACCTGGGAGGTGACAATGAACGAGATCGTTGATCTACGTAGCGACACGGTGACTCATCCGACGCCGGCGATGCGGGAGGCGACGTACACGGCGGAGGTAGGCGACGACGTTTTCGGGGACGATCCCACCACTAATCGGCTGGAGGAGATGGCGGCGGAACGACTGGGGAAGGAGGCGGCGCTGTTCGTCGCCAGCGGCACGATGGGGAACCTGGTGGCGCTCCTCACTCACTGCGGGCGGGGCGACGAGGTGATCCTGGGGGATTGCGCTCACATATTTCTCAACGAGCAGGGCGGGATGGCGGCGCTGGGCGGCATCACCCCGCGACCGATCCCCAACCAGCCCGATGGTACGCTGCGACTGGAGGAGATTGTGGGCGCGATCCGGGGAGATGATCCCCACCTGCCCCGCACGCGATTGGTTTGCCTGGAGAACACACAAAACGTGTGCAACGGCGCGCCACTGACGGCGGAATACACCGCGCGAGTGGCGCGGCTGGCTCACGATCGTGACTTGCAGGTGCACATGGATGGGGCACGCATCTTTAACGCGGCGGCGGCGCTGGAGGTGGACGTGCGAGAGTTGGTGCAGGAGGTGGACTCGGTGATGTTCTGCCTATCCAAGGGGCTATGCGCGCCGGTGGGCTCAATCCTGTGTGGCAGTGCCGACTTTATCGCCAGGGCACGACGGGCGCGAAAGGTCGTGGGCGGCGGGATGCGGCAGGTGGGGATACTGGCGGCGGCGGGCATCGTCGCCCTGGAGCAAATCGCGGACAGGTTAGCGGAAGATCACGTCCGCGCGAAGCGGCTGGCAGAGGGGTTGGCCGAGATCCCCGGTCTGGGGGTCGCCCCGGTGACGACGAATATCCTCTACTTCTGGCTGACGGAGGAAGTGTCCAAGACGTCGGAAGAAGTGTGGCAGGCACTGGCAGATCGCGGGGTGTTGGTGCTGGGACGAGGAGGCGTCCGCTTCCGGGCGGTGACGCACTACTGGATCAACGACGAGGATATCGAGCGAACCATCGAGGTGATGCGGGCAGTGATTGGCAGGTAAAGACCTCGGAGGTTTCTGGAAACTTCCGAGGTCTTGCAGAGCCGCGTCTTTCTATCGCGTGACTGCCTGTTCACGTTCTGGGCCGACGCCGATTATCGAGATCCTGGCATTCACGTTGTCTTCGATAAACTCCACATAAGCCTGGGCGGCGGGCGGCAGGTTCCCAAATTTCCTGATCGCGCTGATGTCCTCCGTCCAGCCGTCAAGTTCCTCATAGATCGGTTTCCAGCGCGCCAGTTCCTCCACGCCAAATTCCGCCGGGAAGTGTTCTGTGCGCGCGCCGTCGTCCCGCTTGTAGGCCACCGCCACCTTGAGGCGCTTCAACCCACTCAACACGTCCAGTTTGGTCAGCGCCAGTTCACCCAACCCGTTGATGCGCACGGCGTACCGGAGGATGGCGAGGTCGAGCCAGCCGCAGCGGCGGGGACGGCCGGTGGTAGTTCCGAATTCGTGGCCCATGTCCCGGATCCGGTCGCCGGTCTCGTCCAATAGTTCGGTGAGGAATGGGCCTGCGCCTACCCGGGTGGTGTAGGCTTTGGCCACTCCCACGACCCGAGACACGTGTTTCGGTCCAAACCCAAGCCCGGTACAGGCGCCGCCGGCAATCGGGGACGAGCTGGTGACGAATGGATAGCTCCCATGATCGAGGTCCAGCAGCAAACCCTGCGCGCCCTCGCAGAGCACGGTTTTCCCGGATTCTAGTGCTTCCCCGACCAGGGCTGAGCCATCGACGATGTGAGGAGCGAGTCGTTGAGCATAGGTATAATACTCGGCAGCGGCCTGCTCCTGCGAGAGCGGCTCCGAGTCGTACCGCTCCTGCAGGCGGCGATTGTGCGCTCGAACCCCCTCGGCCACGCGCTCGGCGAACTTTTCGGCGTTGACCATATCACCGACGCGCAGATTGACGCGAGATGCCTTATCGGCATAGGCGGGGCCGATCCCTCGCCTCGTCGTGCCAATAGCGCTTTGCCCCCAGGCTTCCTCTCGCGCTCCATCGAGCGCGCGGTGGGTGGGCAGGATGATGTGGGTGGCTGCGCTCAGTTTCAGATGTGATGGTCCCACATCTACGCCGAGTGCGGCCAATTCGTCCATCTCGGCGATCAGTTGCTTGGGGTTGAGGACCACTCCCGCGCCGATGAGGCAGGTGAGATCGGGGTAGAGAATGCCCGAGGGCACCAGGTGTAACTTGAGCGCGTGTCCCTGGGCGATTACCGTGTGCCCGGCGTTATCGCCGCCGTTGAAACGAGCGACCAACTGAGCCTCGCGCGCCAATTCATCTACGATACGCCCCTTTCCTTCGTCGCCCCACTGAGCGCCTACCACAATGATTGCAGGCATCGCACTTCCTCCTTATCTCTCTGATACAAGCAAAGCGGTGCAGGGAAATCGCACCGCTTTCCCGGTTAATCATACCCGAAAATGAGCCAGACGTCAACTTGACAGAACAAAGAAAGCCGTTATAATGTGGCATGAAGATTATTTGATGAAGCGCTGAGCGAAAGGTTCTCCAGCGCTTCTTTTGCGCTGTATTTGGAGTTCCCAAGGCAGGGAGGATGATGAAAGATCAAAAGAATGATGTGCTAGAAGCACAAGATTTTCGTACCCTACGCATCAACCTGGCATCGCCCGAGCAGATTCGCAGTTGGTCCTACGGTGAGGTCACCAAGCCAGAAACGATTAACTACCGTCGCCTTCGCCCTGAAAAGGATGGTCTCTTCTGTGAAGCGATCTTTGGTCCCAAGAAGGACTGGCAATGCTACTGCGGCAAATACAAGAACGTTCGCTACAAGGGCATTGTCTGTGATAAATGTGGCGTCGAAGTGACCCGTTCCTCGGTACGCCGGGAACGTATGGGGCACATCGAGCTGGCTGCTCCGGCTGCCCACACCTGGTACACTCGCCGCGTCCCCAATCACCTCAGCAAACTGGTCGGTATCACCAAGCGGGATATGGATCGTGTGCTTTACTTTGCCCAGTACATCATCATCAACGTGAACGAGGACGCCCGCCAGAAGGCTCTCAAGCGGCTAGAAGACGAGTTCAAGGAGAAGAAGGCGCAACTTGAAACCATAGCTCAGGAGAGTGTCGCGGCCCTGGAACAGCGGCTGGCCCAGGAAGAGACCAAGATCGAAGAGCAGATAGAAGAGGACCGCCTTCGCCTTGATGAAGAACTCGCTACGACGACAGAAGAGGTGATCAAAGAAGCCCAGGCTCTGCAAAAGAAGATCGAGGACCGACAGGAACAGGTTCTCCGAGCGCCCATTGTCTTTAAACCCACGGGCGATATCATCGCGGATAAGGGCGTCACGGTGGGACGCGAGCACCTGACTTTGCTCAACCAGGCCGTTCAGGAGCATCTCGGTTATCTGGAGACCAGGATACAAGCGCGTCAGGAAGAGGTTACCGCGCCCCTGAAGGCGGATCTGGAGCACTGGCGCGAGGCCACGGCCGACGAGATCGACCGCGTCCAGGAGCAGTTGGCCAGCGATGTCGCTGATCGGCGCGCCGAGTTGGATGAACAGCGCGAGGAAATGCTAGGACTGGCCAACTTCCAGTGTCTCGGCGAACCGCGGCTGCGTGAACTTAAGAGCAAATGGGGACAGGTGTTCAAAGCGGGTATGGGCGCCGAGGCGTTCTACGAGATCCTGTCCAACCTGGATCTGGATAAATTGGCCAAGGAATTGTGGCACGAGGTGCGGCATAGTACATCCAAGACACGGCGCAAGAGAGCAACCCGACGCTTGCTCATCATCGAGGCGCTGCGCAAGAGCGGCAACAAACCCGAGTGGATCATCCTGACCGTGCTTCCGGTCATTCCACCGGACTTGCGCCCGATGGTCCAACTGGATGGCGGGCGTTTTGCCACTTCTGACCTGAACGATCTGTACCGCCGGGTCATCAACCGCAACAACCGCCTCAAACGGTTGCTGGAGTTGGGCGCCCCTGACGTGATCGTGCGCAATGAGAAACGCATGCTCCAGGAAGCAGTGGACAGCCTGATCGACAATAGCCGGGGCAAGGCCCGCTCCCGTCGTGGTCGCCGTGAGCTCAAGTCGCTCAGCGACATACTCAAGGGCAAGAAGGGCCGCTTCCGCCGCAACTTGCTCGGCAAGCGCGTGGACTATTCTGGCCGCTCTGTCATCGTCATCGGACCCAAGCTGAAACTTCATCAGTGCGGCCTGCCCAAGACGATGGCGCTGGAACTCTATCGTCCCTTTGCCATCAGCAAATTGGTCGAATACAACTATGCGACCAACATCAAGGCCGCCAGACGGCTCATTGAGCGCGAGCGCCCGGAGGTGTGGGAAGTTCTGGATGAAGTGATCAAGGAGCGTCCGGTCTTTCTCAACCGCGCCCCGACCTTGCACCGGTTAGGTATTCAGGCTTTCGAGCCGATATTGGTCGAGGGCAAAGCGATCCAGATCCATCCTCTGGTCTGTGCAGCCTTTAACGCGGACTTTGACGGCGACCAGATGGCTGTCCACGTGCCGCTCTCGGAAAGAGCGGTTGAGGAGGCGCGCACGCTTATGCTGGCCAGCCATAACTTGCTCAAGCCTGCCAACGGCCAGCCCACCGTCGGTCCAACCAAGGATATGTGTCTGGGTATTTATTATCTGACGATGGAAGATCCAGGCAGAGCCGACGAAGAACCCAAGTTATTTGTCGACCTGGATGAACTTCAGGTGGCCTATTCGCTGGGATACGTCGATCTCCACACTCCCGTTGTCTTGGCTCAGATATATGAACATAAGCCAGCTCCTTCGCAGCCTGTCGAGACCACCGTGGGACGTTGTATTTTTAACGATGTCCTGCCTGATGAATTGCGCTTTATCAACCGACCGATGGACAAAGGTGCGCTCCAGGAACTCGTCGGGGTGTGCTACCGTCGGATGGGCAGCGAGGAAACGACGGAAGTAGTGGATCGCATCAAAAACCTGGGGTTCAAGTACGCCACTCGTTCTGGCACCACTATCGCCATGTCCGATCTGGTCATTCCATCCGAGAAAGCGAATATCCTCGCCGAGACGGAGAAAATCGTCACCGAAGTGGATCGCCAATATCGTCGTGGTCTGTTGACGGAGGAAGAGCAATATACCCGCACAGTCGAATTATGGTCGCGGGCGCGTGAACAGGTCTCGGACGTGGTGGCAGAGGCACAGTCCCCGACTGGTTCGGTCTCTATCATGGCCGAGTCGGGGGCGTCCAAGGGTGGGTTTGGCCCCATCGCTCAGTTGGCCGGTATGCGCGGCTTGATGGCCGACCCATCCGGGCGTATCATCCCGCTACCCATCCGCAGCAGCTTGCGCGAGGGACTCTCGGCGCTGGAGTACTTTATCAGCACTCACGGCTCGCGCAAGGGGCTTGCGGACACAGCTCTGCGGACCGCTGATGCAGGGTACCTGACGCGCCGGTTGGTGGATGTGGCCCAGGATATCATTATCAATGCCCACGACTGCGGCACCCGGGGAGGGATCTGGATCAACGCCACGGACGATCTGGGGGGGCAAACCATGTCCGAGCGGCTGATCGGGCGGATAGCGGCCGCGCCTGTGGTTCATCCTGAGACTGGCGAGGTGATCGTCGAGCGTAACGAGGAGATCGATGAAGATGCTGTGGTTGCCATTGAGGAACTTGAGATCGAGCACGTCATGGTCCGCTCTCCCCTGACCTGCCAGCTTCGACATGGCATCTGCGTGCTTTGTTACGGGCGCGACCTGGGGCGAGGAAAGCCAGTGGAAATCGGGGCCGCAGTCGGCATCGTGGCCGCACAATCCATTGGTGAACCGGGCACTCAATTGACGCTGCGGACATTCCACACTGGCGGCGTGGCGGTTGGCGTCGACATCACCGTCGGCTTACCCCGTGCAGAGGAGCTATTCGAGGCTCGCAAGAAACCCAAGGGTGAGGCACCTATATCCCAAATTGGTGGCTCTGTGCATCTCCTCAAGATCGGCAGCCAGCGGTACGTCGTCGTCGTGGACACTAAGGTAGAAAGGTTTGAACATGAGATTAAGCGGGGCGGGTGGAAGATCCTGGTCGAGGATGGCGACACCGTCGAGGCGGGCGCCGAGATCGCTTCCTGGCGCGATGAAAAGTTTGTCAAGGCCGAAAAGCAGGGTCGCGTGGTCCTTGATGATCGACACATCACTATCATCCACGAAGACCGTAAAGAAGTCAAGCACAAAATTCCTCAAACAGGCCGGTTGTTGGTCGAAGAGGGGCAGTACATCCCGCCTGGTACGCAGTTGATCGAGGGGGTCCCGAACCCTCGCCACATTCTCCAGGTTCTGGGCCGCGAGGCTACAGAGGAATATCTGCTGGCAGAGGTGCAAAGGGTCTATCGCTCGCAGGGTGTGAACATCAATGACAAGCACTTTGAGATCATCTTTCGCAAGATGCTGAGCAAGGTACAGGTCAGTGCATCGGGCGACACAGAGCTTCTGCCTGGCGAACTGGTAGAGCGACTCGAGTTGGAACGGGTCAACCGTGAGGTGATCGAGGCGGGTGGACAACCTGCCAGAGCCAACCCCGTGCTTTTGGGCGTCACCAAGGCAGCCCTGAATACCGAGAGTTTCCTCTCTGCTGCTTCTTTCCAACACACGATCCGGGTGTTAACCGAGGCGGCTGCTGAGGGAAAAGAGGATTCACTGCTGGGATTGAAGGAAAATGTGATCATCGGTAAGCTGATCCCTGCTGGCACCGGGTATCGAGGCAATAACCCCTCTTCCGACGGACCGATTGATAACTATGAAGGCGTGCCACTGAAGCCCCCTGTCGCGGATCTGCCGGAAGAAATGGAAGACACTGGCGTGGAGGAGGAGGCGGAGGCGGAGGTAGAGGGAGCGGCGCAGGAAAAAGAGGCTGTTGAGACTTCAATTCTGGGCATCGTCGCACCCGTGTAGATCGAGTACTGTGGAGTCGAAATATGAGCGGCAGCGCCAATGAACGGAGGCGCTGCCGCTTGTGCGTGAATGGCTGGAACTTGGCATAGCTCGTAAAAAGTTTGACAAGGCAAGCCTCACGTGTTACCATACTGCCCTGTGTGTCAGAAAGAGGAGAGAGATGCGCAGTGTCGATTGGCGTCATGGCCAAGTACAGATGATTGACCAGCGGCTTCTGCCGGCCGAGTTCCGCTTGGTCGAGTGCCAGGATTACCGCGAGGTTGCCCAGGCCATTCGCACGATGGTTATCCGGGGCGCGCCAGCTATCGGCGCGGCGGCTGCTTTTGGGATGGCTTTAGCCGCTCGGAGTAGCCAGGCGCAGGGGCGCGACGAGTTACTGGACGAACTGCGAGCGGCAGCCGAGACGCTGATCGCCGCCCGTCCCACAGCCGTCAACCTCTCCTGGGCCGTGACGCGCCTGCTCCGGCGGGCCGAGGCCGAGCCGGATTCCTCCACCATCCCCGACGCCCTGCTGGCTGAGGCCCAGGCGTTGGCCGATGAGGATGTCGAGATCAACAAACGATTGGGAGAGCACGGGGCGACTCTGATCCGGGATGGCGATACAATTTTGCATCACTGCAACACGGGCGCGCTGGCCACCGTGGATTATGGCACCGCCCTGGGGGTCATCCGCACCGCCCACGAGCAGGGAAAGCGCATCCACGTTCTGGTGGACGAGACTCGGCCCCGGCTACAGGGCGCCCGGCTCACTGCCTGGGAGTTGAAGCACTTGAATATCCCTTTCACCCTCATCGCCGACAACGCTGCCGGTCACTTCATGCGTACGGGACAGGTGAACCTGGTGTTGGTAGGCTCTGACCGGACGGCAGCCAACGGGGACGTGGCCAACAAGATCGGCACGTACAAGCTGGCGGTCGTGGCGCAGGCCAACGGCATTCCCTTCTACCCGTGTGTGCCCATCTCCACGATCGATCTTTCACTGCCCACGGGGGATGATATCCCCATCGAGGAACGGCCAGTCGAAGAGATAACCGGGGTTGCCTATCAGGGTCGGCCCATCGCGCCAGAGGGAATCCGGGCGGCGAACCCAGCCTTTGACGTGACGCCGCACCGCTACGTCACGGGCATTGTGACCGAAAACGGCATCGCCTATCCGCCGTTCGAGATAAGCCTGCGCCAGGTTGTGGAGGGAGCTTTTGAGCGCTGAATCCGGGCGACGTGAAGCATCTTCCATCCCCGTCGTCATCCTCTGCGGGGGAGAGGGTACCCGTATGCGGGGTTCTACCCCCATCAAGAAGGAATTGGTCGAGGTGGGCGGGCGGCCTATCATCTGGCACGTGATGAAGATCTATGCCACCTACGGCCATACACACTTTATCCTCACGCTGGGCTACCGCGCCAAAGACCTGAAACGATATTTCCTCGAATATGAACCGATGAGTTGTGATTTTACCATTCACTTGGATCGGTCAGGGGCAGTTTCTTATCACCAGTCGAATACAGAAGAGAACTGGCAGGTCACACTGGCGTACACTGGGCTTCACACGGGAAAGGGTTCTCGTATCTACCGTGTCGCACGATACATTGACAACGACACGTTTTTCGTCACCTATGGCGATGGAGTCGGCGATGTCAATATAGATGCACTGTTGGCCTTCCATCGGCAACACAGCCGGCTGGCGACTGTGACTGGTGTACGCCCGCCATCGCCCTATGGCATCATCCAGGCAAACGAGGCGGGACAGGTAAACGAGTTTGGGCAAAAGCCGCAAATGGAGCGTTGGGTAAATGGGGGTTTCATGGTTTTTGAACGAGGGATGCTCGACTATTTGGCTGGCGGCGATGATGTGGCTCAGGAAAGATTGGAAAGAATAGTTCTGCCCCGTCTGGCTGCCGAGGGGCAGTTGATGATGTATCGCCATACTGGCTTCTGGCGCAAGATGGATACCCTCAAAGAAGCATTGGCATTGGACACGTTCTGGCGCGAGGGCGCGCCGTGGAAAACCTGGGAGTGATATTTTTATGACCCGCGATTCGCAATCCTTCTGGCTTGATCGGCCTGTCTTTATCACTGGCTGCGCCGGCTTTCTAGGCTCCTGGCTGACCATCGCTCTGGTCGAAGCGGGAGCTGCCGTCGTCGGCCTCATCCGCGACGAGGTGCCCTTCTCTCACTTGCGTAGGTCCGGCTACCGGGATCGCATCGCCGTCGTGCGCGGATGCGTCACCGACTACGAGCTGGTCGAGCGCACTCTCAACGAGTATGAGATCGATACCGTATTTCATCTGGCAGCTCAGACGATCGTTCCGATCGCCAACCGAGCACCGCTCTCTACCTTCGATACTAACATCAAAGGTACCTGGACGGTGTTAGAGGCCGCCCGACGCTCGCCCAAGATCAGCCGGGTGGCCATTGCCTCCTCCGACAAGGCTTATGGCGTGCACGAGGAACTACCTTACACGGAAGACGCCCCCTTGTTGGGCTGCTATCCCTACGACGCATCCAAGGCCTGCGCCGAGTTCATCGCCCGCACCTACGCTGCCACGTTCGATCTGCCGGTCGCCATCACCCGTTGCGCCAACCTCTATGGCGGCGGCGATTTGAACTGGAGCCGCATCTTCCCAGGCACGATACGCAGTGCCATCCGAGGCGAGCCGCCTATTATTCGTTCCGATGGAACCCTATTGCGCGACTATCTTTACGTCAAGGATGCAGTGAGCGCCTACATGACATTGGCCGAGCGTCTGGACAGGCCCGATGTGAAGGGAGAGGCGTTTAATTTTGGAATGGATAACCCCAAATCTGTCCTGGAAACTGTGCAGACTATCATTGCCGTCTCCAACCACCCGGAGTTGGAACCAGTGGTGTTGAACGATGCCCCTGGCGAGATCCAGGCCCAGTATCTGGACAGCAGCAAGGCTCGCCTCGTGCTGGGCTGGACACCTCGCTATTCGCTCGAAGAGGGGCTGCGGGAAACGATGGAATGGTACCAAGAGTTCCTGAGCCTGTAGGTTGGTACATTGGTGGATTCGACCAGGAAGCGCATCCTCGTCACCGGGGCGACAGGGTTCATTGGCCAACGTCTGGTGCGACGATTGGCGGAGATCGGGGCGGAGAGTTGGGCCGGAGTCTACCCCGGTGAAGCATCAGAGCGGAGCGCCGATTTGCCTTTGCAGATCGAGCGCGTCTCTCTGGACATGCGGGATGCGGAAAGCGTCCGGCAGGCGGTAGAGGATTCTGCCCCTGACCTCGTGTTTCACCTGGCCGCTGTCGGCGTCACCGACCCGACTGTGGATCCGTCGCTGGCGTTGGCGGTGAACGCGGGCGGCACGGTGCATCTACTGGAGGCGCTGCGGGAGCAAGACGTCCGGCGTGTGGTGCTCGTCGGTACTTGCTACGAGTACGGTGCGCGAGAAGCTATTGAGGGCCTGGATCCTTTTAATGCCTACGCCGCCTCGAAGGTGGCTGCTTGGGCCTTTGGGCGAATGTACTGGCGGGCGCACGGCTTGCCCGTCATCACCGCGCGTCTTTTCCAGGTCTATGGACCCGGACAACCAGAACACACACTGATCCCTGCCGCCATCCGTGCGGCGCTCGCGGGAGAGGATTTCTCAATGACGCCAGGCGAGCAGGAGCGGGATTTTATCTACGTGGAGAACGTCGTGGCTGGACTTCTGGCCGCCGCCCAGGCGCCAGAGATCGAAGGGCAAAGCCTGGATCTGGGATCTGGCGTCGCCTGCCCGATTCGTCGGGTCGTCGAACAAGTCTGGCAACTGGCGGGCGGAACGGGGCAGATACGGTCTGGTGCTTTGCCCTACCGTCCCGGTGAGGTGATGAGGCTGGTCGCCGATGCCGACCGGACAGCCCAATTGATCGGATGGCGAGCTACCACATCGCTGGAAGAAGGATTGTATGACACGATACGAGCCTTGCAACTTGAAACATGAACCCTGTGACCTCAAAACTCGATGACTTGCGCCAACAGATACTGAGCCAGGTTGCTGAATATTATCGAATGGTTCATGCTGACCGGCCTTTCATCCCCGGCGAGACACGAGTCCAATACTCCAGTCGCGTCTACGACGAGCGCGAACTGATGATCGCCGTGGAGGCGGTGCTCGACTTTTGGCTCACTGCCGGCCCGCAGGCGGCGGCTTTTGAGGAGCGATTGGCCCGTCTCGTGGGTTTGCGTCATGCGTTGGCGGTCAATTCCGGTTCCTCGGCCAACCTGGTCGCCTTCTCCGCCCTCTGCTCTCGCCGTCTGGAGCGACCTTTGGAGCCTGGCGACGAGGTTATCACGCCGGCGATGTGTTTTCCAACCACCGTCGCCCCCATCGTGCAGAACAGCTTGGTGCCGGTGTTCGTGGACTGTGAACCGGGCACCTACAACCTGGATCCGGCGCAACTGGAGCTTGCCTTATCGGATCGCACTCGTGCGCTCTTCTTTGCCCATATTTTGGGTAATCCTGCCGATATGGATCTGGTGATGGCGTTTGCACGTGCGCACGACCTCTATGTCATCGAAGACGTTTGCGAAGCCATGGGCTCCACCTACGATAACCAGGCGGTCGGTACCTTTGGCGATCTGGCGACCCTCAGCTTTTACCCGGCGCACCACATCACCACCGGCGAGGGCGGAGCCGTGCTCACCGACGACCCGCGCCTGGCTCGCATCGCCCGCAGCCTGCGCGATTGGGGGCGCGACTGCCAGTGCAGCTACGACAGTCCGCCCGAAGGGGCGTGCGGTCGAAGATTCGAGTGGCAGATCCCCGGCCTGGACGAACCTTACGACCACCGCTATCTTTACTCCGAGATTGGCTACAACTTGAAGATGACCGACATACAAGCTGCCATCGGGTTGGCTCAGCTGGATAAATTTCCCGACTTCGTCGCCGCTCGCAAGCGCAACTTTAAGCGGCTGTACCAGGAGCTAAAGCTCTACGAAGAGTTCCTGCTTCTGCCCATCTGGAGCGAGCGCGCCGATCCCTCCTGGTTTGCTTTCCCTATCACGGTTCGGCCTGGCGCGCCTTTTACTCGCCATGATCTAACAGTCTTCCTGGAGGAGCGAAACATTGAGACACGGTTGCTCTTTACGGGTAACATTGTCCGACAGCCCGGTTATCGCCACATCGAACACCGCACCGTCGGCGATCTGCCAAACTCCGATCTTGTCCTCCGTGCTTCTTTTTTTGTGGGCGTCTATCCCGGTCTGGATGACGCCCGCATGGCGTATATGTTAGAGGCTTTTGCCGATTTTTTTGCCCGGCTATAATATTCTACCGAGTGATTATGAAACTATCTATCATCATCTGTGTTTACAACGAGCGAAAAACGATCCTCGAAGCCATTAATCAGGCACATGCCGTCGATCTGGGCCCCGGCTGGGAAAAGGAAGTCGTCGTCGTGGATAATTACTCCACGGACGGCACGCGGGAGTTGCTTCAATCCGTGGATCTCCCAAATGTGCGCGCTGTTTTTCACCCTCGCAACCTGGGCAAGAGCGCGTCGGTGCTGACCGGTATCGCCGAGGCCGAGGGAGACTATTTCGTCATTTTTGACTCGGACCTGGAGTACGAGGCGGACGATCTGCCGCGCATGGTGGCCGAGATTGTCCCGGGCGAAACGGTCGCCATTTTTGGCTCGCGCACCCTGGGCGGACGACGGATCTATGAGTACGCTGAAAACTACTGGGGGATGCGCTTTCTCAGCCGGATCGCCAACCTGCTCTTTGGCGGTCGGCTGACCGACATCGGCGTCGGCACCAAGCTGGTCCGGCTGGACGTGGCCCGCTCGCTGAAACTGAGCAGCTATGACTTTGACCTCGACTTTGAACTGCCCTGTAAGTTGCTCAAGCAGGGCCACGAGATCAAAGAGGTGCCCATCGCTTACCATCCCCGCACCGCTGCGCAGGGCAAAGGCATTGTGGGCCTGAAAGCATTCCGCACGGGCTTTCGCGTGTTGTGGATCTATCTGAGAACGTATTTTTCGGACTGACACTTTTGATGAGCAGCGAGGAAGAGAAAATGGACGTTATCGTCACCGGTTCCATTGCCTACGATTATTTGATGACCTTTCCCGGCCGTTTTGCCGAGCACATCTTGCCCGACCAGATCGAGCACATCTCGGTCAGTTTCCTGGTGGACGACATGCGGCGGCAGCGCGGGGGCTGCGCGCTCAACATCGCGTACAGCCTGGCGCTTCTGGGCGAACGCCCGCGTGTGATGGGCACCGCGGGGCAGGACTTCCGCGAATATCGCGTCTGGCTGGAGCAGCAGGGGGTGGATACATCCCTTGTCCGCGAGGAACCGGATCTGTTTACCGCTTCTTGTTTCATCAACACCGATCTGGACAGCAACCAGATCGTCAGCTTTTACGCCGGTGCGATGGCCCGTGCGGGCGAGCTATCGTTGCACGATGTGCCGGGCGTCCGCGAGGTGGATCTGGTCGTCGTCTCGCCCAACGATCCACGGGCGATGATCCAGCATCCGCAGGAGTGTCGAGAGCTGGGCATCCCCTATCTTTACGATCCCAGCCAGCAGATCATCCGCCTTTCCGACTCTGACTTGAGGGCCGGGCTTGAGGGGTGTGACATGCTGGTGGTCAACGAGTACGAGTTCGGCATGTTGCGCGAGAAAACCGGGTTGACCAAGGAGCAGATCTACGCCGCTCCCGCGCGCGCTTGCGTGGTCACGCTGGGCGCGGAAGGCACGCGCATCTGGGCCGCAGGGCAGGTGTACGATATTCCCGTTTTCCCGCCGGCGCGCATTGATGAACCTACCGGCGTGGGAGATGCGTTCCGTGCTGGCCTGATCAAGGGGTTGGCGCTGGATCTGCCCTGGGATCTGGTGGGCCGTATGGGGGCGTTGGCCGCCGCCTATTCCCTGGAACACTTTGGCCCGCAAGGCCACGCGTACACCCTGGCCGAGTTCGTCGCTCGCTTTCGAGAACACTTTGACGACGAGGGCAGGCTGGACGTCCTAGTGCACTAATTCCCGCGCTTGCGCCTCGGCGTTGTAGGAGCTGCGCACCAGCGGCCCGCTCTCGACCCAGCGGAATCCCATCCCATAACCCCGCTCCCGAAACATCTCAAATTCCTCAGGTGTGTAGTAGCGGGTGATGGGAGCGTGTTGCCGGGAGGGTTGCAAGTACTGCCCGATAGTGAGGATGTCCACGTCCCGTTCGCGCAGAGCTTGCATCACGTCCAGTACCTCGTCTGTAGTTTCTCCCAAGCCGACCATGATGCCGCTCTTGGTGATCGCCTCCGGCCACAGCGACTTGGCGTTGCGAAGCACAGCCAGCGACCACTCGTAGCGGCACTGAGGCTGTATCGTGCGAAAGAGACGCGGCGCCGTCTCGACGTTGTGGTTGAGGATGTCCGGCTGCTCGTCCATTACTTTCTTCAGCGGCTCGATCTGCCCACGAAAGTCGGGGATCAGCACCTCTACCGTGCAGCCGGGCTGGAGGGCGCGGATGCGGCGGATGATGGCGGCAAAGACAGACGCTCCGCCGTCGGGCAGATCGTCCCGGTCCACCGACGTGATGACGGCATGCTTGAGGTCCATCGCCTGCACGGCCTGGGCCACGTGTTCCGGCTCGTCGGGGTCGAGCGGGCCTGGTCGCCCGGTCTTGACGTCGCAGAAGCGGCAGTTGCGGGTGCAGGTGTCGCCGAGGACGAGGAAGGTGGCGGTCTGGTTGCCCCAGCACTCGCTGATGTTGGGGCAGTGAGCTTCCTCGCAGACCGTGTGGAGTGCTTTGGCTCGCATGAGGCGCTTGAGCCAACGGTACGTCTCGCCATCGGGGGCGCGCACCTGGATCCAGGGAGGACGGCGTTTAGGCGCCGTCCCGTTGGGGCCATCGCACCTGCGGGAACGTTCAGAAACTTTTTGTTGCACCTTTTCATTCATTGGTTAGATACCTGTCCAGCGAATTTGTCGCTGCTCAAACGTCGCCAGCCGCGTGAACCCCACTGCCTCCGCCATCTCCAGCGCCACGTCAAAATCTGAGGCCACATCCTCTGAGCGATGGGCGTCAGAGCCGATGGTGAGGATCTCGCCGCCCATCTCGCGGTACCAGCGCAAAATTTGCAGCGTGGGGCAAGGCTCCGATTGTCCCCTGCGCAGCGGCGAGGTGTTGATCTCAATCCCTTTACCCCGCTCGACGATGTAGCGCAGCGCGGTTCGGATCATATCGGCGTATGGCTCCGGGCCGTCGTAGACTTTGCCAAACTGGCCCGCATCCCGCTTGACCAGGTCCAGGTGCCCCAGCACGTCAAAGTCCCCCTCTGCGGCCAGATCGACCACCTGCCGGAAGTACGCCTCGTAAGCCTGACGTAGCGGCTGCTCGAAAAATGTGGCGTGCCATGCGGCCTGCATCCCATCGGCATAGTGCGCCGAACCCAGCACAAAGTCGAAATCGCCCCCGTCCAGCACGGCTGCGGCCTCCTGGGCAAAGATGTGCGGCTCGCCCATCTCGATTCCGGCGCGGATGGTCAACCGGTCGCCATAAGTGGTCCGGCAACGCTCGATTTCGGCCAGGTATTTGACGGTTGGGAAATCATCAGGCGTGTCGTCAGGGCCAAAATCGGCGTGATCGGTAAAGGCGATCTCGCTCAATCCGCGGGAGATAGCCGCCTCACAAGTGGCCGGCATCTGTGCGTCGCTGTCAATTGAAAAGCTGGTGTGGACGTGATAGTCTCGAATGCGATGGTTTGTCAAGTTCATTTCAGCGGTTGATTATAATGCATTCTGGCCTGGCTGCAACTATGGCCGGATGAAACAAAACAGAGCGGAAAAGTCGACCCGGTTTCCGTTTGTGATCCTTTGCAAATCGCGGTAGAATGGCGAATCTGGAGCGAACACGGATGGCAAAGATCAGATTGGGCGAAACGCACGAGACAACATCACATCACAACGTGGAGGTTGCACAGGCGGCCAGCATCATCGCGCTGGGCAACGTCGCCAGCCGCGTGTTGGGACTGGTGCGGGAGACCGTCAAGGCGGATCTCTTTGGCGCGGGCGGCAACGTGAGCGCCCTGGAGGTCGCCATACGGGTGCCCACCATCGTCTACGATCTCCTGGTGGGGGGGATGATCAACGCGGCCCTCGTCCCGGTGCTTTCCGATTACGCCGCCCCAGAGCGCCGCGCCGAGTTATGGAGGCTGGTCAGCATCCTGTTGAGCCTGGCCGTCGTCGCACTTTCGGCCTGCGTGCTGCTCGGCGAGTTGCTGGCCCCTCAGATCGTCTGGCTGATGGCGGGAGGGTTCGACCTGGCGCTGCAAGCTGAGGCGACCGCGTTGCTGCGCGTCATGCTGCCGGCGATCCTGCTCCTCAATCTGGCCGGTATCGTCGCCGGGGCGCTGTACGCGCTGAAGCGCTTTATCTTCCCCGCCTTTACTGCGGCTGCTTACAATGCCGCGATCGTGGCGCTGGCCTTGCTGCTGGGCCGGCGGCTGGGAGTGACCAGCATGGCCTGGGGGTTGCTGCTCGGCGCTGCGCTCCAGGTGGCGCTGCAATGGCCGGGCCTGCGCGATGCCCACCTGCGCTTTATGCTCGACGTAGGCCACGTCGCCCTGCGCCGCATCGGTCGGCTGTACGTCCCTATCGTGCTCGGCCTGATCGTGGATACGCTCGGCGTGGCGCTCAGCTACAATCTGGCGTCGCGCACCGGCGACCAAAGCATCCCCTGGATGCAGTATTCGGCCACTCTGATCCAGTTTCCGCTGGGGCTGGTCTCGCTCGCCGTATCCGTCGCCATCCTGCCCACCCTCTCTCGCCAGGCGACCGACGGGCAACCGGAGCCTTTCAAAGCCACGCTCGCCCAGGGGTTGCGTTTGGTGCTGATGCTGACCATTCCGGCGACGGTTGGGTTGTGGGTGCTGGCGACTCCCATCGTCGCGCTGGTCTTTGAGCACGGCGATTTCACCGCCGCCGACACGCTGGCGACGGTCGGGGCGTTGCGTTGCCACCTGGTGGGGTTGATCTTTGCCGCCGTAGATCAGCCGCTCATCTTTGCCTTCTACGCTCGCAAGGACACCTGGACGCCGGCGCTGGTCGGTGTGGCGACGGTGCTCCTGTACGTGATTCTGGCGCTGGGACCAACGCTCTTTGTGCCGCTCACGCTGAACGGTCTGATATTGGCCAACTCGCTCAAGTGGGCGGCCCATGCGTTGCTCATGCTTTTCCTCCTGCAGCGCGGCGTGGACGGCCTGCGTGGACATGGGGTCATGAGAGCCTTGTTCAAAGCGGCAATTGCGTCAGCAGCGATGGGAGGGGCGATATATCTGATCATCGGGAGGGTGGCGCGGATCGTGCCGGCTGGGCTGGTGGGCGAGGTGCTGCTGGTGGGGGGAGTCGGTTTGGTGGGGATCGCCATCTACGGCGGGATGGCGGTCCTGCTGCGGATGGAGGAAGTGAATCTGTTGAGAAGCGCCTTGCTCGATTGGGGACGGCGCTTGACGAGGTCTGGACGGTAAACTATAATCTCACCGTCACGAGGATTCTTGTACGGAGAGGCGCAATTGGGAAACGAGCGGAGCCAACAATCGGTTTGCCCCGAGCGGTACGACGAGGCTTACTTTTTGGGTGCCTGCGAGGGGTACGAGACGTTCATCGCCAGCGAAGGAGCGCACCTCTCGCGTCGCCTGAGACAAGCCTTCGAGGTCGCCGGGGTCGCGCCTGGGATGCGGGTGCTCGACATCGCCTGCGGGCGTGGCGAGATCCTGCGTCACTGCGCGCATTTAGGAGCACGAGCCTACGGGGTGGACTATGCGCCGGTCGCTGTGCGGATGGCGCAGACCTCGACGAATGCCGATCAGGAAAGAGCGGGCATCTACCTGGCCGACGCCAAGTGGTTGCCCTTTCCCGCCGCCTCCTTCGATCGTGTGTTGATGTTCGACCTGGTCGAGCACCTTCACCCATGGGAACTGGACCAGGCGTTGGCGGAGGCGCGGCGCGTGCTGCGACCGGATGGTCAGCTCATCATCCACACCGCTCCCAACGTCTGGTACGACCGCTACGCTTACCCGCTGGTGCGGTTGGTGCGTGCGCTGATGGGCGAGCGGGCGCGTTATCCCAAAGACCCCCGCGCCATCATCCCGGCCAACCTCGACGTGCACGTCAACGAACAGAGCGCGCTGAGCCTGTGGCGGGTGCTGAGGCGGGCGGGGTTCCGCGGCCGGGTGTGGCTGGATTCTCCCCCACAGAATCGGCGGGAGGGTTGGGTGTTTCGGGTCGCCCGTCACATCCTGTTCAATTGGCCGCCCTTCCGCTGGTTCTTTGAGCGGGAGGTGTTTGCGGTGGCAAGGATTGACGTTGCTTGTTAATTCGATAAGCAAGGCTTGACAAGGTTGTCGCCAGGGTATAGCATTGAACTTTATCCAGTCCTGGACTTTTTCGGCGTGTACGTTGTGGGCCTGCAAAGCGCCATTGATCTGATCCATTGTGCGCTTTTCTCAGCCTGTCTTGAGCAACTTGTCGTATTCAGCGTGTGGGCCTATCCAAAACCAGACAGGTCCCTTCGGACCATCAACAGCCAGAGCGCGATACTCGATACCGACTCGGACTGACCAAAAGTGTCGAATTCGCTTGAAATGAAGGGATGGGTGCCTGGGATTTCGCTTCAGCAGGTCAAAGTTCTTGTCTGCTAACCGGCGGATCTCGGATGGTAACTCCTCATACTGTTTCCAGAAGCGCGGAGTGGTAAAGTGCCTCATAGCTCGGTGCAGCGATTGGCCTCAAAATCGGCGAGGGCTTCCTTAGCTAATCTGTCCAGCTTGCCTGCCTCAATATCCTCCTCAATCTGTTTGTCCCATACCTGCGCCTCAAACTCCTTGTACCATACTCCGAAATCTACCAACTCTGGCATAGGTAACTGAGCGATGGCCATCTTTATTTCCTCTATTCCCATCATAGTCTATCCTTTCCCCATAATGACCGATCACATCGGCCAGGATCCGTTCGATCCCGGCAAAAACACAAAGCCGTTTCGATTGTCACCAGTGTATCACAACTT
>Ga0180434_10000684_pt1 | contig 49699 bp, 32 predicted proteins | sample SS_ome_7_FD_132453 | JGI IMG/M metagenome (GOLD analysis project Ga0180434, IMG submission 132453) | Hypersaline lake sediment archaeal communities from the Salton Sea, California, USA - SS_1_D_2 metaG | ecosystem: Environmental > Aquatic > Non-marine Saline and Alkaline > Hypersaline >... | reverse complement strand
GCCGCGCAAGCGCATGCGAGCGGTTGATCGGAATCCCCTTTCGAAGGCGCATTATTAGGCCTTTGCGGGCTCAATCCTCGCAAGAGCAAACTCAAATCAAACGCGGCGTCCGACCCTCGCGTCCGACATAGGATTATTGAACACGCATACGGCCGCCAGGGGCCTCGCCGACGTTATTTACCGTCCAGTTCCGGCGGCGGTTCGGGGGGGGGCGTATCCGGGGGAAAATCCTCGTCGAGCCGGGCCGAAGCCGTGTCGATGTCGTCCTGACTCAGTCGATAGGCGCCCCAGGCGTCGACGTATTCCGTGCTGTTCTCAGGCGTCGACGCACGCATCACGACGCGGCCCAGACGGATCATCACGTATGAACCCAACAAGAAAGCGAGAAAGAGAAAAAACGAGTGCATGAGCATTCGATACAGGGCCCGGTATTGTTGCACCCGCGCCATTTCGGTCTGCGTGTTCACGGGTGGAAGTTCCCGCGCGCGGCCAGCATAAATGATGTACGCGATACCGACCGCGGACAACGCCAAGCCGAGCACGACAAATCCGATGGCCAGGCGACTGGGACGATCATCGTGCGAGGGCATGTGTTCGGATCACCTTATTCCGGCCAGCCGAGATCGGCTCGGGGATCGTGCGTCAACTCCTGGTCGAGATGCTCGAGCAACTCGAGGGCGCGCTTTGACAGGTGTTTAGGCGCCGCGATTTTTATCACCGCGTACATATCCCCGACGTCGGCGGAGTTCGGCTTGCCTATTCCCTTGCCGCGCAAACGCAGTCGAGCGCCGCTCGACGTGCCCGCCGGCACGGTCACGCGCGTCACCCCGTCGAGCGTCGGGATTTCGATCTTGGCGCCGAGCGCGGCCTCGGCGATGGAAAGCGGCAGATTCAGGAGGATATCGGCGCCTTCGCGCGAGAAAAACGGATGCGGTTTCACGCGGCAGGTGATCAGCAAGTCGCCGCGCCCGCCCGGTCCGTCATGTCCCTTGTCTTTGACGCGGATTTTCTGGCCGTCGGCGACGCCGGCCGGAATGCGAAACTCGATTCGCTCGACGGCGCCGTCGCCGGAGAGCTGCACTTCGCGTTTCGCGCCGCGCGTCATTTCCTCGAACGTGAGTTCGACCACGTATTCGAGGTTGGCGCCGCGCGGCCGGGCGCGACGCGGAGCGGGCCGCGTTCGGCGTCCGCGCGAACCGGATCGGTTGAAGAACTGCTCGAAGATGCCGCCGAGCCCGTCGACCGAGCCGAAGTCGAATCCTTCCGCCCCGCCGAACGGATTTTGCCCGGCGGACCAATTGCGGAAATCCGGCCGCGGGCCGCCGGCGCCGAATTGGTCGTATTGAGCCCGGCGTTGCGAATCGCCGAGCACTTCGTAGGCCGCCTGAATTTCCTTGAAGCGGGTTTCGGCGTTCTTGTCGCCCGGGTTGCGATCGGGGTGGTGCTGCTTGGCCAGGCGGCGATAAACTCGCTTAATCTCGTCTTGCGACGCCTTCTTCGCCACGCCCAATATTTCGTAGGGATCCTTGTGGTTCATGCTTGTCGTTCGCGCCGCTTAATCGCCTCACTAATGCCGAAGCGGCGCCAGTGCTCCATCACTGCTCAATTTAAGTGCGGCATAGCCGCCCTCGAACGCCTGCTTCGCGGGCGGCTATACCGAGATCTATACAGGCGAGACGCCCGTGCCGACCTCGATATTGCCCGTCATTTCATGTGTGCCATATTGGTATCGAGCCTTTCGCCGGCGGTTCTTCGTCGATTCTACGGCAGATTTTTCAGCTCTTCCTTGGCTTCCTTGGCCCAGACGGTGTCTGGAAAATCCCGCAGGAGTTTACGCAGAATCGCGTCGGCTTCCTTGTAACGGCCGTCGCCGATCAGGTTACGCGCCTGCGCCAACATCAAACGGCATTGCGCGGACGCTTCGTGATCGCGCACTATCGCCTGGACGCTCTTGTTCTTTTTAAGACGAGCCAACATGGCGTCGGCGTACTGCGCCGCCTCGGTTTTGGGATAGTCCGTGACGGTCTTCGTGAGCTTGTCGAAGCATTCGCCGAATCGCCGCGAGATTAAATTCTCACGCGCCTCGAGATACAGCCGTGCGGCGGCGTCTTCGTCGTCGAACCGCTCGGCCGCCTGCTTGAAGCGTTCGTCGTCCTCGCGGTGGTCCTCGTAAAGTTGTTTGGCGTCCATGTAACAATCGAATCCGCGGAACCGTTTTACAATGTCCCGCAGCAGTTCGGCCGCCTCGTCGTATTTCCGCGCCTCCATCAGCGGCTCGAATCGCGCCAAGCGATCGTAACCCATGCGCTCGATCAGATCGTTGATTTCGACGAACTCGGATTTCAGCCGATCGCCCAGCACGGCGCGGTTGAGGGCTTCGAAGCACAACTTGCGCGCTCTGGGATACTCCGCGGCTTTGATCAGCTTTCGCAACTTCACGAGATCTCGATAGCACAGCTTGGCTTCGTCGGGATGGGTTTTGAAAGGCGGCGATTCTTGAATGGCCCGTTCGAGCGCATTTTGCGCCGCGTTGAGATCCCCGCGCCCGCCGCCTTTATAGACGATGCGTCCGTCCGGGCCGATCACGACGAAACCGACCCCGTCTTCGAGGCCGTAGTCCTCGGCGGCGTTGGATCCGATCGCGACGGGGAAGAAAATCTTGGCGTCGTCGATCAGAGGTTGAGTCGATCGGCGGCTGGCGTCCGTGACGCCGATGGTGAACACTCCGCCGGCCCGTCCGACACTGTCGTTGTAGGAAAGTATGTTGACATAAGGCAGCAGGGCTTCGCCGCCGCTGCTCCAGGAAACCCAGAAAAACAGGATAACGACGTTGCCGCGCAACTCAGTCAACGAGGGAATTTCATCCTCGCTGACGACGTTGAGCCATTCCTCGGCTTCGATGCTGGGAGCGTAATCGCCGACCTGCAATCCTTCATCGTCGCGGTTTTGCGCCAACGCCGCCCATGGCGCCAATAAACCGACGCCGGCGGCCAGAATGAGCATTTTTCGCATATCAGCACTCCGTATGAAAATCGCCGTTCCCGGTCGGATGTCGGAAGAATGCCGGGGATACTCGCGTCGTGATTGTACCATGAGTTCGCGATCGATAGAATGGGGCGGTCGAATTCGGCGATTGGCGGATTACCAGACTATGCCCGAACAGGCCGCATGCGGTCCGGACGCGCAGCGCAAGCAAGTGTTCGCATTCGCGGCGGCCTTGGGCCCTTGGCGGCGCGGAGCGTTCGTTTCGGCCGCCGCGCGGGGAAATCAGTTTGCATAGAACGAGGAAATGAGTGATGCTGCCCGTATGCGAGTTGTTTTTCTTGGTACGGGAGAGTTCGCCGCCCCCGCGCTGCAAGCTTTAGTCGACAACGGTCACGCGGTCGTTTCGGCGATCAGCCAACCGGACCGCCCGGCCGGTCGCGGGCGAAAGGTGCGCGCCACGCACGTTCACGCGTTGGCCGACAAACTGGGTATTCGCCATATTCAAACGGCGAACATCAACAATTTACATCTGGCGGACGCACTGGGCGGGGCGGAAATCGGCGTCGTCGCCGCATTTGGCCAGAAAATAGGCGCCGTTGTCATGGACGCCTTGCCGTACGGATGCATCAACATACACGGCTCGCTGCTGCCCGAGTATCGCGGCGCGGCGCCGTTCCAGTGGGCGATCATCGACGGCCGTACGGTTACCGGCGTAACCGTATTCCAATTAAATGAGCGCTGGGACGCCGGGCCGATCTGGAGTCGCCGTAAACTCGATATCGGAGAAACCGAGACGGCGACGGAACTGCACGATCGCCTGGCGGCGCTGGGCGCGGACCTGCTCATCGACGTCCTGACCGATATCCAGTGCGGCGACGTCCAACCCGTCGAACAGGACGAATCGCGGGCGACCCGCGCCGCCAAACTCACGCGCGCCCACGGGCAAATCGATTGGACGGCGCCCGCATTCAACGTCGCGCGCCGGATCAACGGCCTCTGGTCGTGGCCCGCGGCGGCTTGCCGATTCTCCGGACCGAGCGAGAAAGACGAACGCGTGCTGCTTGCGCGAGCACAAGTCGCGGACGACTCCGCCTCGCCCGCCGACGGCGTACCCGCCGGCGCCGTTTTGCCGGATGGAACGGTGCAAGCCGGTCGCGGCCGCGTTCGATTGCTGGAAGTCAAACCGGCCGGCGGCAAGCTGATGGAATTCGAGGCGTTCGCCCGCGGAAGACGCCTGGATGCATCGACGCGATTGCTGCCGATCGACGAAAGTTGATTCGGCCGCCGCCAAAATAACAAGGAAATCAGAATCCTGAGCGCGGATTTCGCCAACAACCCAATGGACAAAAAGCAGGCGTGCTTTCGGCGACGAACCGATCAGCACCCCGGGCGTCGGTGACGGGCCGAGTTCGCCGCCCACACGCCGCGGGAGATAAAGAAACGTTGAACAGCAATATAGACGCAGGGGCATCGACATGAACGGTCGCACCGCGGCTTTTCAGGCGGTATTGGCGGCGCTGTGCGGCGGCGGTTTCGTGCATGATACGCTCGCCCGGCTGCGGGCGAGCGGCGGCTTGGCCGGACGCGAAGCCGCCTTGGCGATGGAAATCGCGCTGGGATCGCTGCGCCATCTCGTGACGATCGAACAAGTGCTGGGCAAGCTCGCTCGTTATGACCCGCGGCGCGTCAAGCCCGATATCCGCGCGATTCTGCTTACCGGGGCGTTTCAGATCATTTGGATGGATCGCGTGCCGGATTTCGCCGCCGTCGATGAAACCGTGAGGCTGGCGCGCCGGCGGACCAAGGGACGCGCGGCGGGGATGGTCAACGCCGTTTTACGCAATCTGACGCGCGCGGTCGATACGCGCTCCGCGCCGTGGACGCGGCTGAATCCGCGCCAGATACGCACCGGTTGGGAGCGGGCATGTGCGTTCAATTCAGACGTGCTGCCGGCGCCTGGCAACGACCGGACGAAAATCGAGCATCTCGCGGCGGCCGCGGGAGAGCATTTGAGCCGGATGCGAACGCTCGTGAACCGTCATGGAGAGGATCGCGCCGAGGCTGTCGCCTGGGCGCTGCAGGCCGTACCCCCGACTGTTCTCCAGCGGAATACCTTACGCATCAACTCGGGCGTTTTTGAGGCTCGCATACGACAAGAACTCGGCCCGCAAGTCGAATGGACGCCGGAGGGCGTTTTTGCGCCGCCGTACGTCAACGTGATCGACGCGCCCTTGTTTCAGGAAGGACGCGCATACATTCAGGACACGACGGCTCGGTCGGCGGCGTTGCTGCTCGACGCTCGTCGGGGTGAAACTATTTTGGATTTGTGTGCGGCGCCGGGCGGAAAAACCGTCGTGATCGCGCAGCAGATCGGCGATTACGGCGAAGTGTTGGCCTGCGATGTCGCGCCCGAACGTGTTCGGCGCATTGCCGAGAACGCTCGCCGAATGCGCCTGTCAAGTATTCGTACGCACTTGATCGACGCTGCGGACGGCGTCGAGGCATTGGCGCGCGATTTCAACGCGGTTTTGGTCGATGTACCCTGCACCAACAGCGGAGTCGTTGCACGGCGGCCCGAGGCGCGGCTGGGTTTCACGCGGAAAAAGCTCGATTCGCTGACGAGCTTGCAAGCAATTTTGCTGAGACAGGCGGCCGCCCGCGTACGCCTTGGCGGACGGCTGGTTTACAGCACGTGCAGCATCGAGCCGGAGGAAAACGAAAATATTATCAGCGCCTTCATCGACGAGAATCCGCGCTGGAGACGGCTTCTCGTTCGCACGACGCTGCCGCAATGGGGGCCGCGGCCGTCGAACTGGCGCGACGGCGGCTTCGCGGCGCTGTTGGTTCACAACCCGTCGAGATACAGCTTTTCGCCTCACTAACGTTTACATGCCGCGGTTTTTCATAATCTGCCGCCGCCAGGGGCGTCGGCCGCTACTTTTCGTCCGGCAGCGATTGCAAATATTCCAGCAATACGTCGCGACGAATCTTTCGCACGCCGCTTTCACGTTCGTTCTGCTTGCTCAACTCTTCGTCGGACGAATCGAATAACGACGAATAGGCGAAGACGCAGAAGTTCCCGGTCTTTTCACGCGCGATTTCGATCTGCTCTTTCACAACGCCGGCGGCTCTCTTGATCGAGTTGGTCTTGTGACGACCGAACCACAACCCCGGCACGAGCGGCGTCTCGCTCTCGACGGCGATCCACGGATCAATCCAATTGGCGAAGGTCTTCGGCTCGTCCGTGTAATTCATCAGAATCAATATGTCGATAATTCCGTCGTCCATCCAGCGGCGGCCGTCCTGAAAATGATGCAGGGCCTGCTTGCGAACGCTGCTCACTGCCGCCGACAACGCCGCCTGGGGCCGCGTGCTACGCAGCATCGCGTGGATGTCGGCGACCAGCTTCGTGACCTGGTCGGTCCGCCACCGATCCCAGGCTTCCTGGTTTTCGTCCGGCGTCAACCCGGTTTCCTCCTTGTACAGATTCAGCGTCCGCTCGTCGCGCGGATAGTCCAGCCCCGAGCCTTTCGGGACGGCCGGCGGTTCGTTCGGGAAGCGGATGTAGTCCAGGTGCAGGCCGTCGATGTCGTAGTGCGACGCGATGTCCGCGAATACGTTTACGATGTACTCACGCACCTCGGGCAGACACGGATTAAGGCTTACATAGAATCTGGACAGCTTCTGCCGGTCGCCGTTCTGATCGTACCAAAACCATTCGGGATGCTTGTGATAGAGCTGCTCGGGATTCTCCGGCGGGGCGGCGCCGCGCCAGGCGGGCATGACGTTCACGTAAGCGTGCAGATCGACGCCGCGCTCGTGCGCCTTGTCGCAGGCGAGTTCGAGCGGGTCGAAGCCGGGATTTTCGCCGCCGAGCTCGATCGCCCACGGCTCGTAATTGGATTCGTAAAACGCCGTGCCGTTGCCGCGCGCCTGAAACAGGACGGCGTTGAAGCCGGCGTCAGCGCAGTTGTCGATGATCTGCTCGACATCGCCGGCGGTTTTGTAGTCGAAACGCGTAACCCATATGGCCCGCACTGGCTCGTTAATGCGCGGGCCGGTCGCGCAGCCCGTAAGCAAACTCGCCGTTGCAGCATACAGCAGACTCGTCATTGCAATTCTGCGACTCATAGAACTGACCTCCTGTATCCATCGGTAATTAATTTGTAAGTGTACTGTCGTAGCGGGGCGCTTGCTTGCGCTGCGCGTTCTGGTTAAGCATCCGAACGCGCAGCGCCAGCAAGCGCCTATCCCAATCCGCTACGCCAGGCCGCGCCGCCGCGCCAGCAAGTAGCCCCAGATGAACGCGATCGTACAGCCGATGGGAGTATACCACGGCCAGGCGATCTTCATGACCGCGGGCTCGCCGTCGGCGCCCGGATCGCCGTACCAGAAACAGTAATAATTCAGCCAGAGGATTAAAGCCAATCCCGCGAGCAGCACGAGCGTCTGCGCCGACGCCGGAAGAACCGGCTTTCGTCCGCGATTACGTTCTAACTGGTCGGCGGTCGCCTCCGAGAACAGCTTGATAATCCAGGCCGCCAGGAAAATGACGGCGAAAGCCCAACAGACGACGTGCGTCCATGGTTGGTGCCAGACAATCGCAAAGATACAGACGACCGACAGCGGCCCCGAATACATGAATCCGCGCCCGTCGATCTTGAGCGGCAGGAACGACAGCAGGAAGCCGGCGAGCAACGCCCCGCCCGCGTAACTCGCCAGCGCAAGCACCATGTCGAGGATCGAAGGATACTCCTTCGAGATGCTCTGCGCCAGAAACGCCATCGCGGCAAGCGCGACGCCCCAAAACAACACGAGCATGCGGCCGGCGAAGACCGCATGCTTATCCTCGACGGCCGCGCGGTCGGGCGCCCCGCCGCTCGTAACCGTCTTGCGGCCGCGCAGATAGCGTTCGCGCAGCGGATTGTAGAACGCGGTCATGATCGTCTGGCTCAAAGCGGCCAGAATACTGGTCAGGCTCGAGACGGCGGCGGCAAAGATGCCGGCGATAATCAGGCCTTTGAGCCCTACGGGGATCGCCTCGACAATGAAGATCGGGAAGATGCGGTCGCCCTTGCCTTCGTACAAGCGCATAGCCTCTCCGGCGAGTCCGGGAAACTCCGGGTGCCGTGCCGCGCCCTCGGCGGCCGCGAGCGCTTCCGGGCTCGGGCTTCGCACGTAGTGCGCATACAAGCCGACGCCCACGAAGGCGACAGTGATCGTGACGAGTTGGCTGGCGCTGCTGCTGATGACGGCCCACCGGGCGCCGCGTTCGTCCCTGCAACAAAACATGCGTTGCGCGAGCAGCTGGTCCGTACCGTATGCGCCGAGTCCGCCCCAGGTAGCGGCTATGACGGCGGTCCAGATCGTGTACGACCTGGCGGGACTGATGCTGAAGTCGAAAAACGTGAACTTGCCCCAGACGCCGGATTCCGTCGCGGCGGCGCCGACCTTCATCATCTCGCCGAAACCGCCGGGAAGTTCTACGCCGATCGTAAGCAACGCCGCGACCGCGCCGATCAGGAACACGAGGAACAGAATCGCGTCGGTCCAGATGACGGTCGCTATGCCGCCGACGAGCGTCCAGGCGATCGCGACGATCGCGATGAAGATGATCGCCCAGCCGAGCGAATCGAGTCCGAGAGGCAGGCTGTCGGAGAGTTGGACAAGTTGGTCGTGCATCACGATGTTGAGGATCTCGGCGGTGAGATAGACTCGCCCCGACTGCGCCAGAATGCCGCTTAGCGCGAACAGCGCCGTCGTCATCTCCCGCACGCGTCCGCCGAGTTGGCGCCCCATGTAGTCGTACGGGCTGTATATCTCACGCTTGTAGTATGCCGGGACGAGCACATAGCCGACGATTACCCGGGCGAACAGCGATCCAAAGACGCCGAGCTGAAGATACGTGAAGTTTCCGCCCGGATTGAACACGATGAACGGCACGATCACGAACGTAACCGCGCTGATCTCCGTCGCGATGATCGAGCCGCTGACCGCATACCAGGGCAGCTTTCGCCCGCCGAGGAAAAAGTCGCGGATGCTCGACTGTTTGCCGGCCAAGCGCATGCCGAGCCATGTCGTAAAAACCAGATAGCTGACGACGATCGACCAGTCGATCCACCCGAATTGGCTGCTGAGCGACGACGACGTCAAATCGTTCATCCGCTTTCATCCTCAATGATCCTCGCGACATGACCGTCGTGCTCGCTTATCAACTTCTCCGCCGCGGCGCGATCCACGCCCCGGCAATGCATGACCAGCGCCGTTTTCACATGCCCGCCTGAACGCTCGAGCAAATCCGCCGCCGCCGGCCGATCGAGCCCGGTAACCGCCTGGATCATGCGCGTGCCGCGCTCGACCAGCTTGCGGTTCTTGCTCGTATCGACGTCAACCATCAGGTTCTGATAGACCTTGCCGATCCTTACCATGGCGATTGTCGTAATCGTATTGAGCACCAACTTGGTCGCGGTGCCGGCTTTCATGCGCGTGCTGCCGGTGACGACCTCCGGACCGACCAACACGCGTATCGAAACGTCGGCTTCGTCCGCGACGTGATCCTCCGTCACGCACCCGAAGAAGATCGTCTTCGCGCCGCGCTCCTTGGCGCGCTCGATCGCCCCATGAACGTACGGCGTAGTGCCGCCGGTGCTGATGCCCATCACTACGTCGTTCGGATCGATCTTCATTTCATCCATGAGCGCGGCGCCGTCTTCCGGGTGATCCTCGGCCCCCTCGACGGCCCGGCGGAGCGCCCCCCAACCGCCCGCGATCACGCCCTGTACCATGCTCGGATCAGAAAGAAACGTCGGCGGACATTCAGACGCGTCCAACACGCCCAGGCGACCGCTCGTGCCGGCGCCGACGTAAATCAGCCGCCCGCCCGATCTGAAAGCCGACACGACCAGTTCGACCGCCGCGCATACGTCATTTTTAACCGCGGCGACGGCGTCCGTAATGGTCGCGTCCTCTGCGTGCATGATGTCGAACGCCTCGGCGATCGAGACGCGATCAATATGCATCGAGCGCGGATTACGCAGCTCGGTCATAAGATGTCCGCGGTCCTGCATGGGCGACGCTCCAGATATTGTTTTACTCGCATTCTAAGCCGGCGCTGGTCGAATCCCGCTCGCTTGCGCTCGGGGCTCTGATCCGACGCTGAATTTGTTAGTGTGGCGAAATCGCCCGCGGATTGCAAAGCTTGAGAATTGAATGATAAAACAAGCGTGGCGCTGGCGCCTTGCCCGTGAAGTCCTGACAACCAAAGCCCCGAGCGCCAACGAGCGGACGCACGGGGCGGATTTCGCCCGTCGTGTATGAATGTTTAGGATATACAAACCTCGGAAGAGACGCCCGCCTTACGCGTTAATCTCTAACCTCAGCGATGATTCAGGGCGCCGACGGCGCGCTCGCCGGCTGCGTTGCGACCTGCTCGTCGTCGTCCAGCGAATCCACATAACCGAGCGCTTCCATGTCCCGGCGATATTGCGGATCGATGGTTGTTTCGGTCGCCGTCGGCTCGAGCGCTTTCCCGCGCTCGAGCAAGTCGGCCACTTCCGAAAGCAAATCGCGACGAATGGCGCCAGCCTCGGCACTGTTCTCGTCGAACGCGTTGTTCAACTCGTACGGATCGAGACGCCGATCGAACAATAACTCCGGCTTGTCGGGAGTATAGTGATAGCGCCAGCTCGGCGTCGTGTACGCGTATAACGGGCCGCCGAACTCGCCGCAATCGCGGGCCGAGCGCTGCGCGAGCAGCGGGCGCTGCTGAAAATCCGCCGCCAGCACGTTCACGCCGCGCGCCTGAGCCAGAAAGTCCTCCGCCCAGTCGGCTTCGAGCATCCCGAACACGGTTGGAAAGACGTCGATCAATGACGTTAGAGGAGCGAACCGCCCGGGGATCCGCCCCGGAAAACGCATCATCAGCGGCACATGCACCTGCTCATTCCATGTTCGGCCATGCTGCGGCCAGTCGTGCTGATTCAATCCTTCGCCGTGGTCGGCCGTCAACACGATCACGCTGCTATCCCACAGGCCGCGTTGCTTGAGTGCTTCAAAGAGCAGACCGATTTGCGAATCGCAGTAACGGATCTCGCCGTCGTACAGGTTGACGGCCCGACGCGAGACCGTTGGATAGCGACCTCGGCAAAGGCCGGGCGCGACCACATTGGGAATATCGCGCTGAGCCAGGTGCGCGTCGAGTTCGGGCGCATGCCGAAACATCGTCTGATAAGGTTGCGGCGGGCGATAAGGCGTATGCGGATCAAAATAATGCACGAACAGGAAAAACGGCGCCTTGCCGTGCGTGTCAAGCCAACGCAACGTCTCCGCGGTAGTCAATTTCGCGCCGCGTTCCATCTGCGCGGGCTGTTCGTAAGTATCGAATCCAACGTTAATGCCGGAGATGCGTTTCATCGGCGCCGCGCTGACGAAAGCCCCCGTGGTGTAGCCGTTCTCCTTGAACACCTCCGCCGCGGCTCTCACGCCCGGGCGCGAGGTGAACGGCGCCCCTCCGTCGCCAAAATTAGCTACCGTGCCGTGCTCCAGGGGGTACAACCCGGTGAAAAGCGAAGCGTGCGAGGGCAGCGTCGTAGCCATCGGGGCGTACGCCTGCTCGAAGAAAATCGATTGATCGGCGAAAGCGTCGATATTCGGAGAGGTGTCGCGGAAATAGCCGTAACAACCCAGGTGGTCGGCCCGCAAAGTGTCGATCACGATCAGGATGATGTTTGGTTTGGGATTATTCGACGCCGATCGGGCGTCGCATCCGCTCAATGCCAGCAGGCCCGTCAAGGCGGCGCCGGCGAGCAGGGCACGGCCGCCGAGATGTACGCATCTTATAGTTGTCAACAAAAACCGCCTCGTACGCCTGATCCATCGCAAAGCCTTGATTATACGACCATTACTGGAAGAAATCCCGCAGAGAAATGCGGAGGCGAGGCGATTTTCCGGTCTCCGACAGTTGTAGTATTTTTTTTGAATTTGGGGATCATTTCCTGACCGATCGCCGACCTGACGAGCGTCTTTATGCGCGGAGATCGCGCGAACCGAAAAATAATTTCAGTCGGCCTTGACTGTCTCCGACAAATGTAGTAGACTTCCTACGACACTTGTAGTAATGCGGGGTTGAATTTGGGAAGGCGTAATGACTCGTCAAAAACACGATCTTGGCAAAGCGGAACTCGAAGTGCTGCGGGCGCTTTGGGATCTGGGACCGACCAACGTTCGCGAGGTCATGGAGAAGCTGCACGAACGCGGCCGAACCGTGGCGTACACCACCGTGCAAACCATGCTGGGACGATTGGAGCAGAAAAAGTTCGTCCATTGCGACAAGTCCGGAACGGCTTACGTATATCGCGCTCGCGTTAACCGGGAGCGCTTCAGCCGGTCGCGGCTCCACACGTTGCTCGATCAGCTTTACGACGGGGCCGCCGGCGCTCTCGCGCTGCAACTCCTGAAAAATGAGCAGCTGACGACCGAGGAGATCGACGAGCTGCGAAAGTTAATCGACAAACTGGAAGCGGAACAGGATTAACAGTGTTCTGAGCGAAAGAAACAAGGCATGACCTGGATCTCGGACATCACGGAATTGCTCTGGCGCGGCAGTTGGGCCGTGCTTCCGTTCGCCTTGGTCGTCGCCGCCGTCTGTAAATGGGCGCCGTGCCGGCCGGGCACGCGTCATACCTTATGGGTAGTGCTGCTGGCGGCTTTCCTGGCGCCGCTGATTAGCCTGGTGGCGCCGCTGCCCGTGCTGGTCCCCGCGACGACCGCCGCACTGGCGCCCGCGTCGGAAAATCTGGAAGAAATCGACGAGCCGGCGTCGCCGGTTGACCTGCGGGAATACGTCGTCGCGACGCCCGCATTCGTGGTACTGCCGGCAACGTTCGAGGAAAACGACGTGACGGCGTCCGACGCCGAGCCGGTTCTGCCGCCGAATGCGGAGCCGCATCCTGATGTTTACTGGCGCCCGGCGCCCGATGCCAGGACGACTTACCGGCTTGTGGAGAACTCGTCTCAAACGCCGCGAAAATGGCGCCTATCGGCGCCGCCGACTGCCCAGCGCGTCGTCGTTTCTACTGATGGATTTTCCAAAATATCGACGACGCGCGACCTTTCGGCGATTACGACCAGTGATGTCGGCGCCGCCGAGGCGACGAAACGAACGGCGCCGACCAATCCGGCGTTTTCCAGCGACTACGGCCGGCATGGAGGGCGGCCGTTAGATTCCGCCGTTGATCAAACCGATGCACAGGTCGCGGATCGAGATTCGACGGCCGAACGCTGGTACGCGGCGCTGATTGACGTTCGCGGCGCTCTGACGCGTTTGCCGGCGTTGCCGGCGGCGTTCTGGTTCATGGGCATCGCCGGCATGGCCCTGCTGTATTTCGGCGGGGCGCTTCGTTTTCGCCGCCGACTGGCACGCTCCGAAGCGGCCCCGAAGTCGGTGATGCGAATGGTCGCCCGGCTGTCTCGAAAGATGGGGCTGCGGGCGGCGCCGGAGACGGTGATGCTCGACGCGCCGATCTCGCCGATGATCTGGCTCGGGCGACGCGTGCTGCTGGTGTTGCCGAGTAATCTCTGGGCGCAGTTGGACGACGTTGGTCGCCAGGCGATCTTGTGCCACGAACTGGCGCATCTGCGTCGGCGCGATCATTGGGTGCGTTGGTTGGAATTGCTCTTATCCGCGCTGCTTTGGTGGAATCCGCTGATCTGGTGGGTTCGGCGACGCGTTCACGAAGAGGCTGATTTGTGTTGCGACTTGTGGGTCACCTGGTTGATGCCGAGGCGAAGACGCGCGTACGCCGAGGCGCTGCTGGCGGCTCGCGAGCATATCCGCGGGGGGGGGTTGTCGACGCCTTCCGTCGCGATGGGGGCGGCTACTTCAAATGCAAGGAAATTTACAAGGAGAATCACGATGGTAATGACTCAAAGCTCGCGTCCGGGCCTTTCGTTGGCTGGAATTGGTTTGGCATGTACTCTGGCGATCGCGGGTTGGATCGCGACGCCGGCGCTGGGCGGTCCGCCCAAGAAGGCATCGGCTTGCGCCGTTACCTGCGACACGCCGTGTCAGGGCAAGGCGGTCGTCGTATGCGAGACGGACGGCGCGAAAGACGGCTGGATCTCAAACGCCAAGACTTTTGATGTCGCGCTGAACTCGGATGATGAAACCGCGTTCTACTTCATTTCCGGCGACGGCGAGAAGAAGGTTAAAAAGCTGCGTCGCCAGAAGAGCGCCGGAGATCTGGACGAGCGCCTGGCCCGTCTCGAACAAGCGGTCGAGCGGTTGAACAAGTTGCTGGGGCACAAGGACAAGGCTGCGGAGCGCAAGGCCAAGGCGCTGAAAATGCATCTGCCGGCGCTGCAAGCTTTTCCGGAGCATCCGGCGCTGCCTGCTCTTCCGGCAGCTCCCGCCGCCCCCAAAATCTGGACAGACGCGGGCGGCAAGAAATTTGAATTCAGGGTCGGCGACGAGGACGCGCACAAAGACCATCGCCATGGCGAAGGTTCGAAAAAGTCCGTCGCACGCACGTACAAATTGCCGAAGGGCAAACTGAAAGCTCTAACGGGATTGATGGTTCGTCAGGACGTGCCGATCTTGGTCAGTCCGCAAGGCGACGGCATCGAGGTGCACGCCACGCCCAAACAGCACAAGATTTTCAAAGCGTTCGTCAATATGATCCATCCCAAGGGCGCCAAGCAAAAAAAAGCCGTAAGTCGCACCCATTCCCGTTTAATCACCTCCGATGACGACGGCGCCGTCATACGTATCGAGACTTCGGACGACGAAGACGCCGATGTCCGCGTCATCGAAATTAAAGACGGCAAGATATATATCGACGGCGAGGAAACCGACGAACATTCCGGGCTGCATAAGTTCATGATCGGAGACGCCGGCAAGTTTCTCGGCGACGACGCTCATTTTTACGTGAAAGGCGCACTGGGACATGCTCATGACGAATATATGAGTGCGCTCGACGAATACGGCGATGCAATCGACGTCTTGAGCGACATGTACATTACCGTGCCCGAGATGGACTTCGATTTCGATGTGGATTGCGACTTCGACGGACAAAAGCTGGAGGAGATGATTCGCGGAAAGCTGAAGGCTCATGGCGTGTGGAGCGACGAAATCGGCGAGCAGATCCAAAAGCAACTTCAAAATCAGATCAAGATCATCGAGTTGCAGGCCGAGGAGTTGGAAACTCAAGCCGAGGAGTTGGAAGAACAGGCTGAGTTGATAGAAATCCACCTGGAAGAAGTGCCGGAACTGTAGCAAAGGGTCGATTGGCGACTACCACACGATTCGCTTTCCGCGGCGACTCCTCTGACGACCGGTTTTGCTCGCGGGTCGTGGACGGTCGGACGCCGCGGGGAGCGTTTTTATTTGATGGAGCGGGACAATGTTGACGCGACGACACCTGATCATTCTGGCGGGAATCCTGATCGCATGCGGATTCGCCGCGGCGAGCAACGCCGACGAAGACGCTCCGGCCGGCTATTACAGCGCTAACGGCTTGCTGAATCGCGGGCTTTACGACTTGGCGGCGCCGGAGTACCGACAGTTCCTCGCGGAAAACTCCGGGCACGAAAAGGCCCCCGTCGCGCGTTACGGCTTGTCAGTCTGCCTTTTCCGCACGCAAAAATATAAACAGGCGGCAGACGAACTGCGGCCGTTGACCTCGCTGGAAGATTTCCCCTTCGCGGTCGAAGCGGGCGTGATGCTCGGCCAGTCGTATCTGGCCCTGAATCAATACGACAAGGCCGTCCACACTCTCAAGGATCTCGTCACCAAACACAAACGCCACGATCTGACGGACGACGCGGCGGCGATGCTGATCGAGGCTTATTACCGCGCCGAGCAATACGAAGCCGCGGTGACGCTAGGGCGGCGTTTCGACGCGCGCTGGCCGGACAATCCGCTGCGCGAGCGAACGCTGTTTCACGTCGGACTGTCGCATCTGGCCCTGGCGGATCACGAGGCGGCCGCTGAAAGTCTGGCTCAACTGCTGAAATCGCACCCGAACAGTCTTTATGCCGATCAGGCGGCGCTGATGCTGGCGCAGTGCCGTCATCGACTGGGAGCGCTTGAAGCGGCGACGCGTTGGTATAAGAAAACGCTGGCCGGCCAGGCGGCCGCCCTGATCCCGGACGCTCTCTACGGCTATGCCTTATTGCTGCACCAGCAGGGACATTTGCCGCGAGCCGGCGAATTGCTCGATCGATTACTCAAGATGCATCCCGAAAGTAAACACGCCCGGGACGCCGGCATGCTGCGCGGCCGGATCTGGTTCGAGCAGAACTCCTACGATAAGGCGGCGGAGTTATTCCAACAGGCGTCGGGCGTGGATGATGTCGGCGAAGAGGCGGCATATTGGTCGGCCAAGTGCCGCCTGCGGCAGGACCGGCCGGACGACGCCGCGAACATGCTGCAATCCGCCATGAAGAAATATCCGAGCGGCGACTGGCGGGCGGAAATGTTGTACGACCTGGGCGTCGCTCTGACGCGGATCGATCGCGAGAAAGACGCCGCCCGCGCGTTTAATGCTTTTTTGGACGATTACGCCGAACACGCGATGGCGCCGGACGCGCTCGCCATGCTGGCCGTTATCGAGCACCGCGGCGGCAGTTTTGAAAGCAGCGTCGAACATTGCGACGCATTTTTGCGCGATCATGCCGCGCATGAACAAGCCGCGGATGTGCGGTTTATACGAGCCGAGAACTTTATTCTGGCTCGCGAATACGAGGAGGCGCTCGACGCTTATCGTGAATTTCTAACGCGCCACGGGGACGATCCCCAGGCGCCGCGCGCCGTGTATCGCCTGGGCATGACGCTGTTTCATCTGAACCGCCACGATGAAGCGCTCGAGCCGCTGCTGGCGTCGACCAAATTGGTTGAAGCCGATAACGCATACATGGCTTGTGAGTTGGCGCTGGGCGAGATCTATTTTCAACGGAGTGATTGGGGCGAAGCCGAGGAACATCTGGCGGCGTACCTGAAAAACGGCCTGCAGGCCCCCGCCGCGGACGACGCGCTGCTCAAGCTCGGCCTGTCGCGCCAAAGACTTCAGAAGCAGAACGAGGCTCGCGAAGCCTACGAGCGGCTGCTGGAACAATTCGAAGACAGCCCGGCTAGGTTGCACGCCATGTTCGAACTCGGCCAGACGCTGGTCGCGCTCGGATTGCCCGACGAGGCGGAGAAACGCTTCGAGCAAGTCGTCGAACAGGCGCCGGATTCGCGATTCGCGCCGTTCGCGCTGAACCATCTCGGCGCGATCGCATCGGCTCGGCGTGATCACGCGCGGGCGGCCGATTATTTCGCGCAAGTCATGGCAAAGGACGCCGAAGGCGCAGTCGCCGCCGAAGCTCAGTTTCAACGGGGCGCGGCTCTGTTGGAGGAACAAGACTATGAGGCCGCCGGCGAGGCGTTCAACGCTTATGTGAAGCGATGGCCGGACGGCGAACTGGCGCCGCGAGCACGGGCACGGCATGCGATCACGCTGGCTCGGCGGGACATGCCGAAAAAAGCTCTCAAGGCGATCGAGCGGGTCGAAAAGGCGCACGCCGACCTGCTCGATTCGCCGACTATGTTGGCGCTGCGGCACGAGAAAGCCTGGTGCTTGAAGAAGCTGAACCGCCCGGAGGAAGCCGCCGCTTTGTACGGCGAGTTGGCCGATGATTCGAGCAATCCGGGTTTGCGAGCGTATGCCATGCTCGAACAGGCGGAGATATTGGCGGCGAAGAATGATTGCGCCGCGGCCGTCGCGTTGTTGCGCCGGTTGCGAGAACTCGCTGACGCGGGTCAGGTTACGCTCGAGGCGGACGTGCGCGCGCCGGCGTTGTATCGGCTCGGCGCGTGCTTGTTCGAACAGGGCGACAGCAAAGCCGCCGCCGATGTCTTGACCGAGTTTTTGACTAATTTTACCGAGCACGAATTGACCGCCTCGGCCAGTTATTTCTGCGGCGAAGCGTTGTTCAAACTCGGCCGTCATCGCGAGGCGATCGACCATCTGACGCGCGTCGTCGAGGATTTCGAGAAGAACGACGCGCGCGGCCCGGCCATGCTGCGGCTGGGCGAATGCCGCGCGGCGTTGCAGCATTGGGCGAAGAGCGAGGAAGTCTTCGGCGACTATCTACGATTGCTGCCCGACAGCGAACATTGGTATCAGGCGCGGTTCGGGCTCGGCTGGGCGCGCGAGAATCAACAGCGCTACGACGAAGCGATCGCCGACTATCGCGCGGTCGTTGAACGTCACAAGGGCGCCACGGCGGCCCGGGCTCAGTTTCAAATCGGCGAATGCTTGTTCGCTCAGAAACGCCTGGAAGAGGCGACGCGTGAACTCCTGAAGGTGGACATCCTCTACACCTATCCGGAGTGGAGCGCGGCGGCGCTGTACGAGGCGGGGCGATGCTTCGAACAGCAGGGCAAGGCGGTTGAAGCCCGCGCTCAGTACAAGGCGGTCGCCGAGAAATACGAAAACACGCGCTGGGCCGCCATGGCCGCGCAAAGGCTGGCGGCCGTGACGGCCGAGGCCTTGCCGGGGCGCGGACGAGCGGACTGATTCAAAAAGCGAATCACAGAGGTATTGTAAATAAACCTGATTCAACAGGAGCGGAAATATGAATACGTTGATCGGCGCCGGGGCCGGCTTGCTGGGACAGGCCGAGGCCGTGCAGGTTCAATCGATCTGGGATTTCGTCGTCAAGGGCGGTCCGATGATGATTCCCATCGGCTTATGCTCGTTGCTGGCCATGGCAGTGATCGTCGAACGGTTGATTTCATTGCGACGATCCAAAATCATTCCTCCGAACTTTCTTCCCGACTTGAAGCCGGTGATGGATAACAACGGCGACGGCTATCGCGGCGCGCTCGAATATTGCGAACGTAACGCCAGCCCGATCGCCGCCGTATTTGCCGCCGGCATCCGTAGCCTAGGCGCCTCGGTCGAGATCGTCGAAAAACACATCGAACAAGCTGGCCAACGAGAAATCCTCAAACTACGCAAGTATCTGCGAATGTTGTCGGTGATCGCCTCGATCGCCCCGCTGCTCGGCTTGCTCGGCACGATTTTCGGCATGATCGACGCGTTCCAGACCGTGGCCGCCTCGGGCGAGGCGTTGGGCCGCACGGAATCGCTCGCCAAGGGCATCTACCAGGCCATGATCACCACCGCCGCCGGTTTGATGGTCGCGATTCCGGTGCTGGTTTGCTACCACTGGCTTTCGGGCAAGATCGAGAAGCTGGTCGGCGACATGGACCAGATGACCGTCGAATTCGTCGAACGCCACGCCTTGCGCGGCGATCGCCCGACCCATGTCCTGAAGAAAGCGTCACGCGAGATTCGTCCGAACGTTGTAATGGACGCCAGTGCGCCGGCGACGCCCAAAATCGCCGACGACGACGAAAACGAAACGGCGGAAAGCGCTGCATCCGCCTCGTAGCGTCGGGTCTCCGTGCCCGACGCAGGCATGGGGCGACTCTCGCCCGCCATAATACGCAAAACGAGAATAATCATGCTGTTAAAAGCCAACGAAGAACTCCGGGCGCCGACGCTCGAAATGACGCCTCTGATCGATATGGTTTTTCTGCTGCTGGTGTTTTTTCTGGTGGCCACGACTTTCCACCAGGCCGAGCGCGAAATGCAAATAGCGTTGCCGTTCGCAAAGGCATCGGGGCCCATCAGCGCGACGCTGCGCGAGATCGTGGTAAACGTGGACGTCGAAGGGAACGTCGTCGTCACGGGACGCGTCATCTCGGACGAAGATCTCGCCGCCATGATCGCAGGCGCCGTTGAAGCCAATCCCGAGCAGAAAGTCACAGTTCGCGGCGACCGCGGTACGCCCTACGGCAACGTAGTTCGCGTGCTCGACATATGTAAAACCAATGGCGTCCAAGAGCCCTATCTCGACACAATACTGGGCGAGTAAGGTAACTAGAAGGTAAGGCGACAAGGCGGCGACACGGCGAGGTAACTTGGCGGCTCTCGAGCAATGTTTTTAAGCCGATATCGAGAATCTGATCGGGATTGACCATGAAGACGCGAACAAAGTGGATCATGATCTCCATCGTATCCGCTGTGCTAGGAGCAGCGCTCGGCGCCGTTATTTGGAGACAGATCCCGGAGACGCGGGCTTTCTACACCGACGCCGACACGATTCACGCCCCGCGCGCCGAAGCGCGTGTCCGCGATATTCTCTGGCAGCCGCCCGTCAAACTTAGCGAAATCGTCAACACCGCCGACGAGGACTACGAGCCGCGAATTAGTTGGAACGGCATGACGCTGTTCTTCGTGCGCGGCAAGGCCGGCGAAAACTCCGACATTTACATTTCACAGCGAATGCACGACGGCTGGACCGAACCTGCGCCGCTTAGCGCCGTCAACAGCGAATACGAGGACCTCGGCCCCGAACCGACCGCCGACGGCGCCGCGTTGTATTTCTACAGCGATCGCCCGGGCGGACAGGGAGGTTACGACATCTGGGTTTCGCGTCGCGGCGACGACGGCTGGCTGCCGCCGACCAACCTCGGCCCCGCCGTCAACTCCGAATTTAACGACTACGGGCCGGCCCTGACGCCCGACGCCCGAACGCTTTACTACGCCTCCAATCGTCCGGCGCCGGCGGACCAGGACGGCCCCGAGCCTGAAGCCTGGCCGGCCACCGTGCGCGAGGATCTTTTCCGCCGTACGTACGATCTGTACGCCGCGACCGTCTCGCCGGGCGGATTCGCCGCCGCGCGGCCGCTGTCCGAGTTGAACACGCCGCACAACGAAGGCGCTCCGTGCGTCAGTCCGGCGGGCGACTTCATATATTTCAGCACCGATCGCCCCGGCGGCTTGGGCGGCTTCGACATCTATCGCGCCCGAATCACGCCCGACGCTTACGAGGCGCCGACCAATCTCGGGCCGACGCTCAACACCTTCGCCAACGAACTTGATCCCGGCCTGACGCATCTGGGCTACGCGCTGTACTTCAGCTCGGACCGCCCCGGCGACGAGGTCGAGGCAAGCTCCAGGCGCGATTACAACCTGTATTACACGTCGTCGCGCGAGGTGTTTCTGGACGTGGTCAGTACGGCGCGGCCGCCGATCGACTGGGCGGCGTTGCTGCGCGGCAATCTAACCAATCTGATCTGGTTGCTGTTGGGATTGCTGGCGTTGTTGCTGATGTGGGCTTTTGCAAGCAGCATTCGCGACGGTAAGCTCGGCCTGCTGGCTCGTTGCCTGCTCGCGTCGCTGTTGTTGCATATGCTGCTGATGTTCTGCTTCAGCTTCTGGCAAGTCTCGTCTTCAGTCATCTCGGCGTTTCGACAACGCGGCGAAATACAAATCGCGCTGGCCTCGCCTCGGCACGGCGACGAACTCGCCGCGCAGATTCGCGGCGAACTGACCGACGTGGCGTCCCCCGGGGCCGCGTCATTTGAACTCGTCCGCCGCAAGACGCCGCTCGAAAACGCTTTGCACGATGCGAGCGCTGAATTGGCTGCCGTCGTCAATCGTCTCGAATTCACCCAAACGCCGACGGTCGCTCTGGACGCCCGGGAAGCGCGGCGCCCGGAACGTGACGCGGCGCCGCCGGAATCCAAGATAGAACTTGAACATACGCCCGCCGCCGCCGCGCGATCGCTGGCGTTAAAACTGCCGGCGGACTCGCGCCGACTTCGAGAAGCGGAATTCGAGCCGATCGTCGAAGCCGTCACGGACGCCGACGCCCCTGTCACGCGTCCGGTGGTGCAGTTCCCGACATCGCAGCCGGCGCGGTACGCGAACCAGAACACGCTGACGCCCGATAGACGTCTCGCCGGAGACGTCATGGGCAACGAAAGTCTATCGCGTGATTATATAGCCGCCGACTCGCGGCCGCGCGATACGACGCTGCTCCTCGCCACTACGGACATGCCGGCGCCGCCGCCCGAGCTCGCCGTCGCGCTGCCAAGCGAAACGGATCGGGCCGAAGCGGTCGAGGAGACCGCGCCGCGCGTCGCCGCCCGAGAGGTCGAAACGCATCGCGCGCCGACATCGCCCGAATGTAGTTCGCACGATGAACCGACACGACAAGTCTCTCTGCCGGCCTCCGCGGCGGATCTAACGTCCGAAGCTTTCTCCCTTGCAGCTTCGGTCGAGTTCGGCGCGAAAGACGCCGACGCCCGCACCGCGTCGTTCGAGAGTCCGGCGTCCGGCGTGGAAGCATCGCCTTCGTCGCCGCCGCTTGAACTTAAGCTGCCGTCGCTCGAAGAAGTCACGTCTGATCAGCGCGCCGAAAGCGGCCCGACGGTCGCCACCGCCCCCTCGGCGCCTTCGCGTCCGAACGCTGACAACTATGCGGTCGATGACGCCGACGCCGCTTGGGATTCGTTTGTACGGCTTTCGCCGACCGCCCCGGAGCGTCCCGTATCGACGCCCGTACGTTTTTCTCACGCGCCGATTCCGAATCACGACGCGGCGCCGCATGCGTCGGAGCATCATCCGACGCCGGCGATGACGATCGGCGATCGTCGCGATCCACTGGCGTTGCATTTGGAGTTGCCGGAAGAGACCGAACCGCCGCCCGCATTCGAGGTAACCGGCTTGGCGACGGCGTCTCTTCAGGGGCGTGTTTTTGACGCCGACACGCGGGCGCCGCTGGCCGGCGCGACGATTCGCCTCGACTTGCCGAACATCGAGCCGCTGACCGCGACGACCGACGACCAGGGGCGCTACGCGCTGGCCGTGCCGCCCGTGCCGGACCATTTCGCTTTGTCGGCCTCGCTCGACGACTACATTCCATCGTCAATCGACGTTCCCTCATCGGAGCTTAACGACGGCGTTCTGGTGCGTGATTTCGCCCTGGCGCCGGTGCGCGACGACATCGTCGCGGTCGAGATCGAACCCGAGGTTCATCATTTGGGCAACGACCGTTGGAACGGCGTGATCAACAGCCAGTTTCAGAAGGACAGCGAAGGACGCCGCTTCAACGCGACATTCGAACTCACGGCTGACCAAATATCGCCGCCCCCGCGCCGCCCCGCCGTCAAGCTGCTCGCCAAGGGCGTGCAATGTCCGCATCAGATCTTCATCAATGGTTGGCGCTTGCGTCAACGCCTCGACCGTTCGCCGCGCGACGGCGGCTTCGGCGAATTCACCGCGCGTTTCGATCCGGACATGCTGGTCGAGGGGGTCAACACGATCGAAATCCGCGGCGTCTCGTGTCGCGGCGACATAGACGATTTCGAATTCGTCAACATCCGCATCGAGTTGGCGAATTAGCGCCTGTTCACAAAATCTATTAATGGAACCGGTTCCCGACCGGGCAATCTCGCAAGCACCAGAATCCTTTCTCGCGCGCCGTATCGCGGGGATCCCGCCAAGCCACGCTCTGTCGCCGGCGTCTCCCCAAAGCCAGAGAAGGGCGAGACGGTAGTCGTTGTCTTCCGAGATGTTCGGATCACCGTCCGGCCCGCCTGGATCGACAAAGAGCGGTTCGGCGCCGATGCGTCCGTCGCTATAAGCAAGATCGAAGCGGAGATCGCTCCTGCCTACGGTTGATGCCAGTTGCAGTTGTCGCCGTATTGGGCGAGCATCTCGGCCAGATCTCCCAGGTCGATGTCGCCGTCGCCTTGTAGGCGAGAGCAGTCGTTATGGGGGTCAACGTCGCCCATCTCGGGCGTGCAGCCGGTAGTGCGGCCGTAGTTGCTCAACAACGCGGCTAGATCGTTAAGGTTGACGACGCAGTCGCCATCGTGCCCTGCTCGCTTGTTCAAACAGCCGTCGCCGTCGTTGGGCCAGATGTCGGCGGAACAGTATCTCCCGGCGTCGCCGCGGTTGGGACAGTGCTCGACCAGTTCGAGGAAGAAAGCGTGCCCCTCGCCGCCAATCTCGCCCCAGCCGACGATCTCGCCTGAATCATTAATGTCGGCGGCTTCGGCCAGGCAGTCCCAATCATTGTCAAATCCAAGCGCGCAACGATTAAGGTCGTATGCCCAGCCGTTCCAGAAAACGGCGCGGTCATCGCCCAACTCCGTGTCGTAGCCGACGGCTTCGTAGAGTCCGTTGAGGGCAAAGGCCGCGCTGGGGCCGTCCACGAGTTCCGGGAACTCGTACACGCTGGGGATGTCGACCGCCCAAGCGACAGCGTGCTGGTTTTCTAGCAGGCCGCCTTGCACCCAGCCGACAGCGGTCACGAAGCCCCCTTCGTCAACAACAAGGTCGGTGGCGGCGCTATCCTCGAATCCGTCGAGAGAAAAACAATTCGGATCACCCGCCGGGGTCCAATAGCACGCTACTCGCCCAGGATAGGCGAAGCAGGCGCCGGAAAAGCCGACGATCCAACCGGTGTCGTCGATCGCCTGCGCCGAGCAGTTATCGTCCTGAGGCGGACACTCCAATTCATACACGAATACCGTACCTCTCGCAGGGAATACCTCCCAAAGGGTCGCTTGGCATCCGAAGGAAAGAAGCTGGGTTGATATGCCGACCACTTGAACAGAGTCGACGCCGTTATTAACGCCATAAGCGTAGCTGTAGTCGTACCCGAGCAACGGCTGAAGTTCGATCATTAAATCGTTGGAGCCGTCGTCGTCTGCGTCGAGGTTCCAGACGTTGCCGTCAGGAACAATCAGGAAACCGCGCCGGTCGTCGGCGTGCGTATCGGCCCAGCCAACGATACAGCCGGCGTCGTTGATTCCGTAAGCATCGCTCTCGTCGCCGCCAAGCGTGCCAAGCGACTGCACATCCCATTGCGTGGGCCAGATTACGGCGCGACGCTCTCCGGGATCGTTCGGATCATCGGGGACGCGACAATACCCTATGGCCCAACCTGCCGAATTGACGGCTCGCGCTTGGCATTCGCTATCCGCCAACCTGGGGAGTTCCCAGATGCAACAGCACGGTTCAGGTAAAGCGGGATGCGAAAGATTGATATGCGACCATGTTCCGGGTTGGCCGTTTGGTTCATCGTGTCCCCATGAATCGCTGGCGGCGGGTTCTCCATCACGACGCCCTCCATCTCCACCGCCGCCCCCGACGCCGCCGGCGTCGCCGTTTGGACTGCCTGGACGGCAACAGTCGTTCGGCGGGGCGGCCGCTGCCGGAGTCAAACAGGCGACTGTGCAAATGACGGCAACTGCCGTCAACATTGCGGAGATGATTCGAGTTTTCATGTCAGCTTCCCTCTTGGGTGTCATAGCCAGATGGACCTTGGTTCGACTTTTATATTTGTTAACCGACATTTTCCATTTGACGCCTCCTGTGCCTCTATTCAACCAATCTTTACTCTATCATATCGCCAATCCACCTTGCGACAACGGCGGCGATACGCACAACCGTGGAATTTGTCAGGTCCACGACGGAGGGTGGCCGAACCACGGCGGAGGGAAAGCCAATGCGGCAAGGTGATCAAAAACCGCCCCGTGCGTTACGTCCCCCCAGCCGTAATAGCACGGCAAGTAAGCCGGGACGGGCAGATCGATGCAAAGCAAGCGAGGGACAGTCTGAACAAAACGCCGACAGCGCGGAAAATGCACTCACGCTTACTGAAGCGGATGATACGGCAAACGGCGCCATACGAGTTTGACGGTTCGGGCGCTAGGCTCGAGACGAGCTTATTCGCACAAGCTGCCGTACATAGCCAGCAGTGTCGCGAGGTCGTCGAAATCCAGGTCTCCGTCGAGATCGATATCGCCTTCGTCATAGAAGCCGCCGGCCGTCGCGCCCCAGAAGCCGAGCATGCGGGCCAGATCGTTCAAATTGACGGAGCAGTCGCAGTCCAGGTCGCCTTCAAAGGATTGGCATACGGTCCATGCTCGGGAGATCGCTTGCGTGATGCCGTGGGAGTGCAGCGGGTGCGAGCTGCACAGCGAGAAAGATTGGGGGCCTTGCGGGATCGCATGCCCGAAAACCTCGACGCGCCACAGCCCCGGCTCGGGGTTTTGAACCTGAACTTGCTCAACGTTATTAACCCGGTCGTCCGTTGTCTGAGTCGCATTCGCCGCCGGATCGTCCGGGTTCAGCGTCCAGGGATAATGCCGGGCGTCCAGCGGATCGAAAACGCGTAAATCCACGTCGTTTACCAGGGCCGGCGTCACGTTCGGCAAAGCCGGTTGATCGTCCCACGCCAACGTCAAGGTCAAAAGCGAGTCGCTCGAATCGACGCGAATGTACCGCTCGGCGGCGCCCCCGTGCTCAAGCGATTGCTCGACAAACTGATCCTGGCGCATCAGATCGATTGCGTCGCGAATGCGGACCGAACCGTAGCCGTGTTGATAATCGGGGCCGGGCGCGCCGAGGTCCGCGGCGGTGTGCGCCAAGAGCGCTTTCAGCGTCGAATTCAACGGCAAGGGACGCTCGGGGTATTGAATTTGAAAATCCTGAAGCAACAACGCCAAGCTGCCCGTCACCGTAGGCGCAGCCATCGAGGCGCCGCACATGACCGCATACGCTTGGTTATCCTCGGCGCTGCAAGAAATGACCCCGCAACCCGGATCGGTTTCGGGCGAGGACTCGCCGCAGACGTGACCGGCCTCGGGCTCGGTCTCGCATCCGGGGGCGACGACATCAGGCTTGATTCGGCCGTCGTCGGTCGGTCCCCAGCTTGAGAAATAGGTCATCGAATCGTCGTTCGAATTAACGGCCCCCACGGAAATATGATTCTTAGCGCCGGCCGGGGGCGCGATGGTGCCGTAAAACGAGCCGCATGTCCCGTATGCACGTTCGTTTCCGTTCGACCACACGATGCGGAAGGGATCGCCAAAAGCACCGACGATGATAGAGTCGATCGCGGCCGAAGTGGCGCCGTAGTTCCCCTCCCATTCGCAGGGGAAGCCGTACTGGGCTACATTCGATCCCAGCGAACAGTTGGCGATGTGCACGCCGTGGTTGTTGATCGCATCGGCGAAATCGTCTTCCAGATCGCCTGAATTCATATAGAGAAAGCTGCCGCCGTAGCTGAATTGCAAGCCGTAGGATTCCATCGTGACGCCCGGGGCCATGCCGGCGTAGAGCCCGCCGCTGGCCGAGCCGTCGCCGCCGATCGTACCGGCTACGTGTGTGGAGTGTTCCTGCCGCGGAGTGTCGTCTTGCTTGGTGAGGCGGCCGCCGAAATCCTCGTGCGCGACACGAGCCGTGCCCGCGTCGTAGATGAGCACGCTGACGCCGGCGCCGTCCAGATCGTAAGGCGGGGCGTTCGCCTGGTCGGCCTGCACCAATTGTCGATTGCTGTCGTTGGTCGGGCTCAGGAGCGGGAGCGGGGGTTCAACCCAGAGCACGGCGTCCTCGCCCGCCAGCGCCAAAAGCGCCGAGACGGGCGCCTCGATCACGCAGCCATGCGCGGCGTGTAATACGGCCCGGACCTTGCCCGCATACTTTTCACATAGGACGACAGCATCCGGCACGAGCGCTACATCGGCGTGGAACAGAACATAGGCGGCGACGACGGAATTCTCGGCGCTCCGCCGATCCACGATCGCCCAGGGCGGGATCTCGCCCGCGGCGAGCGCCGGATGGAGTTTCCACTCCGTTTCGATCGAGCGGACGGCGGTCAAGACGCCTGACGCCGCCAAGGCGTCGGCGTCGAGCATTTGAATGTCCAAGGCGGCGAAATAGGTCCGGTCCCCGAGGTAGCCCAGCAAGACCAGGCCGAGGCTTTCCAGCTCCGCCCGAATTTCCATAGTCGGCAAGGTCTCGAACTGAACCGTCACGTGACGCGCGTCGGGGCGCGCCGCAAGACTCTGGACGGCGACGACCATGGCGGCGGGATCGGTTCGTTCAATTTCCGCCGCTCCCGAGCGCCATTCAATCCGCGCTTGGGCCGCGACCGCGCCCATGACGCCGACGAGCATGGCGGCCGAAATCAAATAGACAAGCCTGACGCGAAACATAAATCCGCCTACCCTCGACATTATCTCATTCCACGCGGGAAATCTCGACGCCCGCGCGTCGTTACGGCGCCCAAGTCGTTGATAAAAATATTTCCGAACGCCTCTGCGGGAGTTGTACTTCTATCGTAGTCGTGGAAACTCCGCGCGTGCCTCTCAACGGCGGAGAAAGGAACGACAGCGCCTCGCCAATTTCCGACTTAATCTTCGCTTGTACCAGCGCGCCGAGCGGCACGTTTCGCGCTTCCACCGTTAACACGACCTCGCGATTGCCGACTCCGATCTCGATCGTGTCGATGGCCGCCCGCGGGTCGAGCGGCATGAATTTATCGTCGATCCGGATAATTCGCAGAGCCGGGGCATTGCACGGGGGAAAAATGAACACGGGCGTTCCGAAAGTCGGAGAGGGGGCGGCGAGTCCGGCGTATTGAATAAGATTCGCCTCGATGCGGGTGCGACCGTCGCCGCCGACGCCGTCGCCATGGTCGCCCGCTTCGCCGCCGAGTGCGTTTATGGCGCCGGCGCCGGAGATGACGTCCGCAAGAAGGCGGACGGCGCCGCCGCTGCCTCCGCCTCCCATTGGATCCTCTCCAACGCCCCCTCTGGCGTTAATGGCGCTTGCCCCGCCGACGTGTATCAATTGGTTCGCGGCGATGAGTATCGCGCCGCCGCCCGCGCCGCCCGCGCCGGTTTCCCCGGCTGCGGCGCCGGAACCGCCGATGAGCGGCAAAATCATCTCTGCGCCGTAGATCCCGCCGCCGCCGATGGCTTGACCCTGCGTGGCGTATCCGCCGCCGCCGCCGCTCGGCTCGACGGTGCGTGAGGCGCCTCCCGGGCCGAAGCCGCCAGAAACCGGCTGGTCGCCGTAAGCCTTGCGACCGCCCGCGAAACCGCCGGGGCCAGGCGCGGCGTATCCCTGTCCAGCCGCCTCACCGTTCATGCCGTCCAGATTAACGACGCCCTCGATGACGACATCGCCCTGCACCAACCAAACTACCGGAGCGCCGGAGGGATGGTTTGAAAAACTGACGGTGACGCCGGCGGGTATATGCACGGCGGCGTATTTGAACACGACCGCCCATTGCTCTGAATCGTAAACGCCCCGCCCCGGATCGAGACTCGGCGCGGCCCACGGCGCCGCGGCTGCTTGGGCCAGATCCACGGTAATGCTCGACAACGGATGGAAGAGTCCGTCCGAGCCGTCCGAGCCGGAGATGAACTCCGCGCGGGCGAGCGGCCCCCCCATGCTCAGGCACGCAATGCATACCTTAAGCGCGAATCTATGCAGCCCTGTCATCCTATCAGCTCCCATGGCCGACGTGGCTTGCTGGTTAACTCCACTGCGCCGGCGACGTGCTCTTCTTCCGGATCCATACTAGCATTCGCGTGCTCGGAATTCAATGCAAGAACTGGCGGGGCTGTATAAATCATATTCCGATAAATAAAATGACGCGCACGAAACCAGTCCAACTCTGTAACAAAAACATTAGAACATATTCAAGAATAGGCCGTCGTACAGCGGCGTGCCGCGACTCCGTGAGCCGCGCCCCCAAGGCGGCGACCGAGCCCCGTGTCGGCCGGACCCCGAAAAATGCGTTCACGGAACAGCGGGGAGGGCGCGGGCGCTCGGCCCTCTTATTGACGCCGGCCAGTACGACGCCCGTCATATAGTCGCCTATGTGCCGTAACCGTAGAAGCCCAGCAGCATGGCGAGATCCGACAGGTCGATACAGCCGCTGTCGTCGTAATCCAGAAACTCCGGGAAACCTGAATCGCCGGCGCAGAGACCGTAGCACCCGAGCAAATACGCCAAGTCGGACAGGTCCACGTCGCCGTCGCCGTCTGCGTCCCCCGGTACGGGGCCGGCGATGATGAAAGCCAGAGATATCTGACCCTGAAGCCAAATCGATACCCAACTCTCGGGATTATTAATTGGTTCTCCGCCCCAGGTCCATTGGCTCAAGCCGTTGAATTCGCCGGTCGTGGTCTTCCAGCCGAATTTGGCGGCGGGATCGCTCGGCTCCGCGCGTACCACCAGCCAGTAATGCTCGTCCATCTCAATCTCTGGGGGATTGACTTCGATGTAGAAATTATACTGGTAACACGTGTCGGCCGTGTTAGGCGTTTGCTGCCCGTCATTGGGTTCGAGCCAGGTCGAACTGAGTCCGCCCGCGAATTCGCGGACCGTGAAGTACTGTTCCTGATATCCGCCGTTATCGTGCCAAATCCAGTTGTACCAGATCAGGGCGCCCGGCTTGGACTCGGGGCCATAGGGGCCGTCAACGATGGCGTTCTCGTGGAGTCCTATCTGGAAGATGACGTTGGCCGGATCACCGCCCGGTAATTGATCGTTCAGCCAGGCGCCCCAGACGTGAACCTGAGTGACTGTCGAATCAAGTTCGGCGGTGAAATCGTCGGCGAGGGTCATGTCGCTGACGTTCAGATCGAGCCCTTCGCTCGTTAAATCCGGCAAGAACTCGTACTCCATAATGCTGTAATCACCCGGGTCCCAGTCGGCCCGAGCCTCGGCGCCCCGACAGCAAACAATAAAAACAGCGACAAGCAGGCATCTAAACATGTCGACCTCCTAACATTGAGAGTGGACTCTGTGGCACTTGGCGGATATTACCCGCGACCAATTTGCGGGCATTCCTTACAAAGGATGCTTATAGATGCTGTAATTATACACACAAGTCATGTAAAGTGCTATTAATAGCCATAATTTTATTATAGGACCTTGTGTGCGGCGTACACGAAACCGCCGGCTTGTTCGGCGCCCGCCAATCGCAGCGCCGCCGATCCGACTCGCAACAAAACCAACTGATTCCGAAATTCGACATATTTTCGAACTGAGACCGTTGTGATTCGTGTGTACAATGAAAAAGCTTGCGAAGCGCGCGATTGGCGCGGGGACGAATCGAGCCGCCGCGTCCGCTGTTGCGCCACGTGATATTATTCGATTACGCAGAGACAATGAATGCAGTTTGACGAAACCATGACGGTGATGCTCTCAACCGGGCACGGGGCCGAGACCGAGCCGGTCGAGGTTCCGCTGCGCGTGGGGACGGTTAAGCTCGGCGACATGCTGGGCGAAGGCGCCAGCGGCGCCGTCTTCGCCGGATACGACGAGGCCCTGAACCGCAAGGTCGCCGTCAAGATCCTGCATCGGCGGCGCGGCGCCGCGACGACCGACGCGGAGATGATCGAACTCGCCCGGGGCGTGCGGGCGGCCGCCGGCGTTAAACACCCCAGCATCGTCACCATCCACGCGGTCGAGACCGCCGCGGACATGCCCGTCATCGTGATGGAATACGTCGACGGCCTTTCGCTGCGCGATTTGTTCCTGGGCTCCGGCCCGATGGATCTCTCGCTGGGATTGTACGTGATGCGCTCGATCACGTCGGCCGTGGCGGCACTGCACGAAGCCAACGTGGTCCATCGCGATCTGAAGCCCGCCAACGTCCTGTTCGACCGCTCCGGTCGGGCGCGCGTCTGCGATTTCGGCTTGGCGTGCGAATTCGACGCCGCCGGCTATCGCGGCCGGGCGGACGAAGTCGGCGGCAGCCCGCTATACATGGCCCCGGAAACGTACGAAGCCGAGGTCTCGCCGATGAGCGACGTCTATTCGCTGGGAGTGATGCTGTTCGAAGTGCTGACCGGCGCACCGCCCTTCTCAGCCTCGACGATCAGCGAACTGCAGATCTGCCACCAGTCGCACGATCCGCCAGTTTGGCAATTGGAGCGACATGAAGTGCCGGAAGAAGTAGAACAAATTGTCCGGCGAGCCCTGAACAAGCGGCGTTACCTGCGCTTCAAAACGGCCGGCCGGATGCTGCGGGCGTTGGAAAACGTCGAGGCGCCCGAGCGGCGGGACGAAATCCTGCAAATGAAAATCGCAGAGATGACGACCGCGCGCGAAGCAGGGGAATCGCGATCCGAAACCTCGAAGCCGGAGTCCACGCCGGCCCGAACCACGTTCGACCTGATTGCCGAGCGCGCCCGCAAAAAACGCGAGGACAAGACCGACTGACTCGTCCGCCCGCCCAGCCGTCGCGTTCGTCAATGAATTCCGCGGAGAAAGAATCAGCGCGTCGGGCAAGCCTGTCCGTACACGCCGAGCAATTGCGCCAGATCGCTGAGATCCACGTCGCCGTCGCCGTCAAAATCACCCTGATCGGGCGTGGCGCCGGTCTGGCCGTAGTAAGCCAACAGCTCGGCGAGGTCCTGCAAATTGACAACATCGTCGTCGTTCATGTCTTCGGGACAATCGTCTTGGATCGGGTTCACCGTCAAGACGGCTTCCTCGGACGTCAGCGAACACTGCAGGCCAAGCTGACCGGTGACGACGCAGTCGTATACGCCGGCGTCGGCCGGCGTTAGTTCAAACACGAACAACGTTTGGGTTTGTGAACCGCTTATATGACCGTCGTCGGAGAGCGGCGCCCCGTCTTTACGCCATTGGAATGTATCTAATGGCGGATCCTCAACGCTGATTTGAAATCGCGCCCAGCCGCCCTCGTCGGCGATCACGTCCTCCGGATGAGAAAGGATGACGGGCGAGGAATCGTCCACGTTAATCGCGGCGGATTCCGAATACACCAGACAATCTGGGATCGCGTCGTAGACCACGCAGAGATAGTCGGCGCCCTCGTCCGCCGGAGTCAAACCGAGTATTTGCAACGTGTCGGTGGCGGCGCCGGAAATATGAATCCCGTCGTCGACCAGGTCGGTTTGCCCTCGACGCCATTGATATTGAGGCGACTGGGCGCTCGTCGCAACGTGCAGCACGGCGTCTTCTCCCCCGCACAACGCCTGAGTCAATTCCGGCTGCGTCGTGATAGTCGCGGAGCAACCAGAATCGAGCACGAAGTACGTGGCCCCATGAATGCCCCAGGGGACGCCCCACGCGTTTTCCCTGAAGCGTTCCCAACGAATATTGCTGCCGGCCGACCAAGTGTCCAGGCAGGCATATTCCTGATAACCCTGAGTGTCGCGATAGCCGATCCCGGTGACAAAATGATCCGTCGCCCCGTCGGCGCTCGTATCCACCAGGAAGACCATCGGCCGGCCGGCGTCAATTTCGTCCACGAAATCATTCCAGCCGAACGTTCCCCAGGTTTCGTTCCAGGAGCTGCAACCGTAAGACGTGCCGTACTCGGAGTTAACCATGGCGACATAATCACGCATCGAATTATCGACTCTGTTCAAACGCGACCAGCCGAACATGTTGCTTGACGTATACCACGATGTTTCCATGAAATCGGCCAGACAGTTCGACTCGTGAGCGCCGCCGTAATACGACGCGTCCGGCAACAAGCCCGATTCGTCGTCGTCGATCGGCAGCGAATAGTCGTTGTAGTGCGGATTGTTGGCTATCGCCCGATTGACGGCCGTCGTTTGCGCCATGGCGGCGCCCGGAATCAACATACTACAGCCCATGCAGTCCCAATAGCCCAAGACCATGCCGACGGCGGTCGGCCCGCATCCGTGACGCCATTCGTATCCGGGAACGTTTGGTATGACGGTCTGGCCACGCATGTTCAGCGCACCGGGATACGTCTGATAGCCGGCGGCGGGAGGCGCTCCCGTCGGCATGCAGAGGCTATGGGCGTCCTCGTCGGACGCCGGCTGAGCAAGACCGACTGTCGGAAGTGCGGCGGCGAAGGCGAATACGAAACTGACAAAACGATGCATGACGAAGGTACGCCGCATTCCCACACTCCTTAAGCGGGTCGGTCATGCCGCTTCATGCGGCCTGGCGCTGAAATCCCGCTCACGATATTGATAATATTAAACTATAGCACGCCGGCGACTTATCCAACAAGCATAAATCGCGGCCATCCGCGGATAGTCCGAAAATGAACGCGCGGGAGCGGCCGTGACAGTTGTTTGCCCGACGCATAGCTTTATCAAAACGACCGCTGTCGTCGTGGCGACTCCCGGGATTGCCCGATAAGCTTGGTTGCTTGTATTCAAATGGGCGAATACACTTCTCGTTCGGCTAGGAGCGGTTCGCCGCGGCGAACATGAGACGCGAACGCGATCGGTTCGCGGACCCTTTGAACCTGATCAGCGACAGGTTGCGCGGCGTCGGATGCGCCGCGGGCCGGCTGCGTAGGGAAGCGTCATGCCGTTGATAAGAGATGCTCGCAAGGCAACCGGCCTCACGCACCACAAGGCGACCGGCGCCCCAGGTTGACTACGTGAACTAATTGCGTCTGGAATCCGGCTCACGAGGAGTCGGGGGACGCGAAACACGCTGAGAATGAAGCCGTTTAAGGAGAGACACATGCACACGCTGAAAATGGTCACCCTCGTTGTTTTCGCCGGTTTGATCGTATCCGCCCCGGCGCTGGCGGATGAAAAACTCGACGCGGTCGAAAAAGAAATCATCGCCAAGTGGAAAGAAGTCAAATCGATGTCCGCCAAGATGAATATGAATATGGACATGGATCAGGGCGGCATGAAGATGAAATCCACCATGACCGGAACCACCGAGTACCTTCGCAAAGGCGACAAGATGATGACGCGCCTCGAAGGCGCCACCAAAATGACCATGGGCGGCGCGCAGCAGGCGATGGAGTCGAAACTGCTGATGGTTTCGGACGGCGAGTTCACCTACACCCTGAACGAGCAAATGGGGCAAAAGATGTGCATGAAAAACAAGGCCGACAAGAACACCGCCGGCGGCGCCGACATGCTCGAGGGGCTGCGCGAACAATACAACCTGATCCTGGCGGATGATGAAGATGTCGACGGCGAAAAATGCTGGGTGGTTCTGGGCACGCCCAAGGTGGAGCAGCCCAACGCCCCCGCGAAATTCAAATACTACTTCCAGAAGAAAACCGGCGCCGCCGTGCAGTGGCTCGGCTACGACGCGTCCGACAAGGTGATGATGACGACGAAGTTCACGGACATCAAACTCAACGAAAAGATCGACGCGGAGCGGTTCGTCTTCAAGGCGCCGGAAGGCGTGGAAGTTATGGACATGACGGGCGCGCCGTAGCGAGCCCGGCGTAAGCCCGGGCTGCATCGTTGTCCGAGCTATAATCATGTATAGACGGCATGTCGAGGGGACATGTGACGAGCCGCGCTCGCGATTGGTCGCTCGACGAGATCGGTGACGCGGGTCGGGGGCGCCGAGCGCCCACGCCGGCGCCATTCGGATCGGCCGCCAGCGGAGAAGACCGGCCGAACAGCGCAGAATAAGACGAGAGTGGAAGTCATGACTCAATTGCAAGCCGCGCGCGACAACGTCATCACGCCAGAAATGGCGCGTGTAGCGCGACGGGAAAACGTGACGCCGGAGTTTATTCGCGACCATGTCGCCGCCGGCCGGATCATCATTCCGGCCAACATCCAGCACCTGGCGGGCAGCGGCGGCGATGATATCTCCAATAGCGAAAAAAAGTCGCTCGACGCCGATCAATTCGCTGCTCGCGAATCTGAATTCGATATTCCCGCCGGTCATCCCGGCGCAGGATCGGACGCGAAGTTGTGGGTCAATCAGACGGTCGCGCAGCGGCGTCGATTGATCGAGGATCAGAATTATTGCACCGGCGAGTCGGCGCCCAAGCGGCTCGACCCGATCGGCATCGGTCGTTCGATCACCACCAAGATCAACGCCAACATCGGCGCCTCGCCGGTCAGCAGCGACATGAAAACCGAGATCGAGAAGCTGCGCTGGGCGCAGCTGTACGGCACCGACACGCTGATGGATCTTTCCACCGGCGGCGATCTCGACGCCTGCCGACAGGCCATCATCGACAACAGCACGATTCCGATCGGCACGGTTCCAATTTACAGCATGATCATCGGGCGGACGATCGAGGAACTCACGTACGACCTGATCCTGAAGGAAGTCGAGAAGCAAGCTCGACAGGGCGTCGATTACTTCACGATCCACGCCGCCATCCTGCGCGAGCACCTCGGCCTGATCGACCGCCGCGTCAGCGGATTGGTGAGCCGGGGCGGGTCGCTGTTGGCGAAATGGATGATCCACTACGGCAAGCAAAATCCGATGTACGACATCTTCGACGACATCAGCGCGATCATGCGCGAGTACGACGTGGCGTATTCGCTCGGCGACGGTTGCCGGCCGGGCTGCCTGGCCGACGCGGGCGATCCGGCACAGATCGCCGAACTGCACGTCTCGGCGGAGTTGACGCAGCGGGCGCGCGAGGCCGGCGTTCAGGTGATGGTCGAGGGGCCGGGGCACATTCCGCTCAACGAGGTCGCCTGGAACATGGAGACGCAGCGGCGGGTGTGCGACGACGCGCCGTTCTACGTGCTCGGCCCGATCGTGACGGACGTCTTTCCGGGCTACGACCATATCACCAGCGCCATCGGCGCGACCGAGGCCGCGCGGGCCGGGGCGGCGATGTTGTGTTACGTCACGCCGAAGGAACACGTCGGCCTGCCGCAGCCGCAGGACGTGAAGGAAGGTTGCGTGGCGTACAAGATCGCGGCCCACGCCGGCGACATCGCTCGCGGCGTCAGCGGGGCGCAGCGCTGGGACGACGACATGAGCCGCTACCGCTCGGCGTTGAATTGGCGGAAGCATTTCGAGTTGGCGTTCGACGGCGACACCGCCCGCGCCCTGCACGACGAGGACATGGACAACGACGCGGAATACTGCGCCATGTGCGGGCACGACTGGTGCGCGTTGCGGATCAGCAAGGAAGTCCAGCGTTTCGCCAGCGGCAAGCACGCCGAGTCGCAGCCAGCCGCGGCCGAGGCGCCGTCGCCGGGATTGTCCGAGGAGCAACAAAAAATGCTCGCCGAGCGAGCGAAGAAGGGCAAGCCGGCGTGCCACAGCGATCTGACGAAGGATCGCGACGCGGCGCAGCGGGTACAGCGGGAATCGATGAAGGAATAATTGCACATCTTGATCCGGGCAGCGGCGCGGCGGATTATGGGCCGATATAAAGCGGGCTGAAGGGCGGGAAACGGGAAGGTACTCAAGATACTCATGCGCGCGCCCTCTGGTTTTGAGTACCTTTAATCCATGGCGCGCATGGGCGGTCGAGAGCGGTCGGTGGCGGGCATTAGGGGCATTGGGGCGCGCATATTGATCCTGGGGACGATTTGCATTGCGGCGGCATGCGGGCGGGCGGCGGTTGGGGCGGCTGGGCATGGCGGGCTCCCGAGCGGGGGTTTAGCGTTGCTTAGTATATCTAGTAATTATATACCGGGATGAGCGGGAGTCAAGGGGGTGATTCGAGAGCTACGCCAGACATATCGATGCGGAAGGTCGTCGATATCGCGCCCGGCTTTGTGCGGTAAATCATGGTGTGCGAAAGTCCAGTTTTAGGATGGACCGGGTCTGATGGTAAAGTTAAAATATATCATCGGATGATACGGGTTAAAAGACGCGGAATCCGTTCATTAACTGGGCGTCTCACGGGAGAGGATATCGCCATGAGAATTCACGCAGCAACACGATTCAGCTTTAGCTCAGGCCGACAGATGAGGATTTGCAGCGGGATAATCGCGATGAGCGCGGCCATGTTCTGCAGCGGTGCGGCCGGCGCGCGGGAATTGACGGCACTGGAGACAAAGCTGCGCCCGGAGCCGATTTCCGAGGCGCGGCAAAACGACCATTTCGGGACGTCGGTCGCGATCGACGGCGATTTGATGGCGGTAGGCGTGCCTGACTGCAGACCGGAGCTTTCACGGCGGGGCGCCGTCGATGTTTATCGACGCCAGCCGGACGGGAGTTGGGAGCGCGAGGCGGTGCTGTTTTCGGAGGACGCGCAGGAGAACGGACACCTAGGATTTTTCGTGGCTCTGGACGGCGACACGCTGGCGACGAGCAGGCGGTACACCGCGGAAGGATCCTCGGATACGGCATGGTCTCTTCATATTTTCGTTCGAACCGAAGCGGGTTGGATTCAGGAGGAGGAGATCGAGTTGTTCACCGGCGCTGGTTACTTCTTAACGCCGGCGGTGTCCGGCGATCGGATCGCAGTCGGCATACTAACGGTAGACAGCGAGACGTATGAAACCGTAGGCGTCGTTCACGTATATAGACGACACGATAGCGTCTGGGAATTCGAAGCCTGTCTCACGACGGAAGATCCAGAAGAAGCCGTTATGTTCGGCAGAACCGTCGACATTGACGCCAATCGCATGATCGTCGGGTCGCCGTTGGCGATGTGCGCATCGGGCGAACGCCACGGGGTCGTGTACGTTTACGAAAACAACGGAGGGAATTGGATGGAAACGGCGCGGATTGAAGGACGGGCAATATTGGGCAGCTGGGGATTCTTCGGACATGCCGTGGCTTTGGAGGGAGACCGATTGGCCGCGGGCCAGCCAGGTTACTGGTGGAACGGCGGGGCTCATGTATTCGAGCATGTAGGCGGCGCGTGGGAGCACACGGGAACGGCGGGACCAGAACCAGGCCCTGACGCATGGGGCATGATCCATAACATGGCTCTCAGCGAGCAACGACTAATATTATCCGCGGTTTTTGACTCGTATGAAGAAGACAACGCTCTGTTCATATTCGAGCGAGGCGAGGACGATTGGATGCAGCAGACCAGACTCGATATGCCGGCCGCAGAGTCGTTTTGGGATATTCCGAATTTTGATTACGACGGAGCGGAGCTGTGCGTCGGCTTTCCTCGGTTTGACGGGCCATCCTGTCTGGAACAAGGCAGGGTATGCATTTACACGGAATCAGAAGAAGCATGGGCGCAGGAGGCCGTCCTGCATCGCGGGGACGGCATATTGTCGGACGACGACCGGTTCGGCAACAGCGTATCGGTAGACGGCGATTGGATGTTGGTCGGGGCGCCGCACGATCTGGGCGGCGAGGGGGAATGCGACGGGGCCGTGTATGTTTATCAACTAGCCGGAGATGAGCGGCAATTCTTATACAAGTTGCGGGTTGCCGACGCCTGGTCCGGGTACGGATTCGGGGGCATGACAGCGCTTTCCGCCGATCGCGCGGCGATTACCGCGAACGAGGCGGTTTACGTGTATCGGCGAGAGGGAGACGAACTGGTTTTTGAGACTTGTTTGCCGGCGCCGGAGGATGCACAGAACAGCTATTTTGGATGCAACGTCGCGATCGACGGCGATCGCATGATAGTCGGCGCTTCCCGGGCAGATGTTGACGTGATTGAAAACGCGGGGGCGGCGTACGTATACGCATACAGCGGCGGCGAGTGGATCGAGCAAGCGCGCTTGACAGCCTCGGACCCGGTTGAAGACGCGTATTTCGGCAATGCGGTCGCGCTCGACGGCGAGAGGGCGTTGGTCGGCGCGTATCGAGGCAATGAATATCGCGGGGCGGCGTATGTATTCAAGGAATCTTCCGGCGTCTGGTTGGAGGAAGCGCGCTTAGCCGCCGACGATTATGGGCTGAGCATCTGGTTCGGCATTTCGGTCGGAATAGACGGCAATACTGTCGCCGTGGGCGCGCCCAGAGTATGCAATCCGGGGGGCGCCGACGTAGGACGCGTGTTCGTGTTCTCACGAGACGGCGAGGCGTGGGAGCGTACGGCGGTGCTGAGATCGCAAACGCCGATGGCGAACGCACGTTTCGGGATGAGGTTAGACATCCGCGAGATAAGGATGGCGATCGGGGCTCCCTCTGAAGACGACGACGACATGCAAAGCCAGGGCGCGGCATACCTTTTTCACAATAACGATGGAGAGTGGTCACAAGCATTGCGACTGGTCGCTTCCGACACGCATCCATACCAGTACTTCGGGAAGGACGCCGTGGCTCTGGACGGCACGCAACTCGTCGTAGGAGCGCCATTCGACGGCAACGGCTCGTGGCTGATGACCGGCGCCGTGTATTGCTACGACATAGCCTGCCCGGGCGATGTCGATGGCGACTGGGATGTCGACCTCATCGACCTGACAACCCTACTATCGTCGTATGGCGCCTTGTCGGACGCCACGCGCGACTGCGGGGATCTCGACGGCGACGGCGACGTGGACCTGTCCGATCTGGCGATTGTGCTGGGCTGTTGGGGCGATACATGCCCATAAAGGCCGTTTCGTAGCATCGAAGCGTGCGTTTCAACGCATCCTGCGACGCTTCATTGTCTTGAAGCGGCCGGCATCTCTGCCGGCCGAGAGCTGTCGGCAGCGAGCATCAAGCGCCGCCCACGTCCGACACGGGGGTCGGTCGCTACGGTTGGAATTGACAGGCTCAAGCGCCTTTGGCGACGGCCTCGGTCGCGCTCAGCTTTGTGGAGAATACGGACTTTCGCTATTCAGGCGATCGGCGATGCAGCCAGCATAAAAACGACGCGGATCGGCGAGCGATCCGCGTCTTCCCGGGATAAGGGGCGATCGGCTTGGGCTCGTGCTGTTTAGCCGCCAACTGAACATGTGCTCAGTCGGATGGGGGAGCCCGGCATATTCCAACAGACGCGAGGAAGCCGATCGCAAACCACACTCGGTTGTCTAATGCTATCAATGGTGCGGCAAGCCGCACCATCTACACGCTACTGCAATTTAACGCCTCCTTGCCAAGCAGATGGCGCCGATCGCCAGCAGGGCTATGCCGGCCGGCTCGGGGACGACGTCCGCGAAAACGCGAAAGGCGAATTCCAACTTAACATCGTCGGGCGGCTGAGCATACCACACGCTGCTCGCCGGCTCCCAGTCGGGGGCGCCGAACAACATAGCGCGGGTGTAGCCTTCGGTGCGGCCCAGAACGGTTGAATCGATGGAGCTGGTGACGAAACGATTGACGCCTTGATAGTAGCCGTCGCCGACCAGGCGCGCGCCGATGTAAAAATGCTCCGGCAGGTCGATGGGCGAGAGCGCCGGGGGATTTTCGCCCGTCAAATCCACGCTGCCCTCGTACACCTGCAATCCCGAATCGAGCACGTAGGGTTGATCGGTGGAGTCGTAGTTCAGGTCGGACAGCTCGACCAAAGTCTGAAAGTTCTCGTCGAGGATGACGACGTCTACCCGAGAATACGAATAGTTTGCGTCACGCGCCCCGATCCACTGCAAACTTGTCAACGTAACGTCTTCCGGATTCACGCCCCCAAGCTGGGCGATATCCACGTCGTCCACGACCCAGGTCGATTCCCAAACGGCCGTGTTTCGTTCTGAACTCAGGCAATAGTTCGGATCCTGCAACCCCGCCACGCCTCCGGGATAATTATCCCAAAGAAGCTCATCGGCGTAACCTTGAGCGGCCACGACGATTAACAGCAGAGTCGTCACTAATGTCAATTTGAGTCTCATTCCTTACCCTCCAGGGGGGACTTGTCCCCGTTTGCACAAACCACTTGCGCAAACCCTCCTCATGTTTAATACGCGCCCCACGATCAGCTTGCACACGTACAGCCCGCCCTTGCTGCCCGAATCTCGGCAGACTCACGCTTCTTTCTCTAATGCCAGCCCTCCCGAAGCACGTAACCTGACGGCGGCGGGCCCGGGAAATACGATCTGACCGTTGGATGCTAGGCGCCTATGTTTGCGAGTTTCAAATTAAGACGTGAAAAAAGGCTAAGAAATATCACGGTCAGGCGGCCAGGGGGCGGGGATCGTGCGAGAAGAAGCGAATATCGGTCGTCCTGGATGGACCAATCCGAACCGTCTCGTCCATCAGAGGCCTGATATGGTTGATAAATACTTCAGAAATTCCGAGCGATTAGCTCAGTTCGCCAGAGCGTTCCCTTACAAGGGCGGCATTGCGCATAGCACAAGCCTTTTATTTGCAATAGTTTACGGTCCCCCGGGATAAAACCGCCTCGCGGTTCAGAAACGCCCCTTTCGGGAAAGGTTGCGACAAATGGTACATGAAATTAATTCAGGCATTTGGCCGCTATGCGTCTGAAGAGGATGAATACATGCTGTTCCCTTGACTCAGGCATCGAGCGCCGGTTACAGTAAATGCCGCGGTCAACTTAAAGGAAGGACCGTTAAAACTGAAACAAAGCGCCGTCAGACTCGTGTAAATGTGTTTCGTTATCGGCCTGTCCGGCGCGACGGCTATATATGCACAAAACGAGTCCGCGTCGATCGTCGCCTAGGGCGAGGCGGTTGAGGGGGCGGCGGCCTCAGTTGCGGTTTCGGAGCGACGGTCAACGGCTCGATCGTGGCGCGGGGGCTTTAACATCGCCTTGGGCCAATGCAATGCGGCGGCTGGTCGCCGTCGCGCCGCCTCTCGACTCCACGCTTTGTTCCTGGGGTTCGGGGGCGCAGCGCCTGGTTATTAGAAACAAGAAGCGAACATGGCCGAGAACGGGCGAGGCGTCGCGAAAAAGATTGACCGATTATAAAGCGACAAATGGCGCGCGGCGCCATGGAAATCGGCCGCGACGTTAATGCGGCAATGTGTTTATTATGTAGGGTTTCTTGGGCGTAATATACTGAAAGAGGCGCGCTCGGAACGCGCCGGCATTCGTTGTCGATCACGGCGCGTAACATGTTCTTGAGTTTCACGAAACACATGCCGCCGCGAATCCGTCGGGTAGCGCCGGGCCCCGAAATATCAATGCTGATATTGGCTTTTCTGTGCACCGTCGGCGCTAAACTACTCGCCATTCGCCAGCACCAGCCGCCGAGCTTACTGGCGTCATGGATAAGCGTGATCCTGAGCGACGTGATTTTCTTCTCGGCGCTGTCAGCCGGCATCACAGCGGCCGGCGCCTTGAGTCGCGGCCGCTTTGTCGCTCGACTCACTTTGATCCTGGCTCTGATGGTTTTTGGATGGTCGTTGGCAAACGCGGTCTGGTTGTTGGTTACGGGCATCCAACTTCAACCGGGCATCATCCTGGCCGTTTTACGCCATCCCTCTGAGTTCTGGCCCACGATGCGGCCTTATGTTCTGGCGAGTCCGTTCATCTCTCTAGGCGTATGCGTAGCCGCGCTCGGCATTGCAGCGTGGGTGGTCTGGCGGTTCATGCGCCCCATGAAAGTCTCTGGAGATCGCCGACGCAGTATACTTCGGATTGCCGCGCTTACAGCCGTTCTCGTGCTTTGCGCGGCATTGCGGTTTTGGGATTTGCCGCGCAGCACCCTGGGGATTTCAGGTCAGGTAATGTGTTTCAGCAGCCACTGGTACGCCGTCGTGGCCAGCGTAACCAACTATACGCGACCGGACGCGGACGAACATAATTCGCGTTCAATACCACGTCGGGGTCAACGAGCGGCGACGCCGCCGCGGACTGCTCCATCGGAGATGCCTAACGTCGTCATCGTCTTGATGGAAAGCGTATCATATGCCGCCAGCGGGCTCGGCGATCCGGCAAGCAACACGATGCCCAATCTGGCCCGGCTGGCCGCCGAAGGCGTCGAATTCGTCAACACGCGCGTGCCGATCCCGCAAACCGGCAAGGCTTTCTGGACGGTATTGTCCGGCGCCACGCCCGACGTATACCCTGATTACTCCGAAGCCATTTTGGTGGACGAGCCGTACGAAGGCCTGCCGTCCCTGCTGGACCGTACCGGCTACCGCAGCGGCTTTTTTCAGATGTCGCGGGGCTCCTTCGAGTGCGCGCCGGGCACGTTCGCGAATTTCGCATTTGACTGGGCCTGGTTCCAGGAAAATCTCGAAGATCCCGGAGCGGCCCTGGCGGCTTTCTCCGGCGACGATTTCCGCATGCTCGACGCGGCCTTCGAGTGGGTCGAACGGGACGATCAGCCGTTCTTCCTTATGATGATCACGTCGGCGGCGCACAGCCCCTACAAGGTTCCAACCTGGTTCGGACCTCCCGAGCAGGAGGATTATGACCGCTACATCCAGGCTGTTCAGTACACCGACGCATTTCTGGGAGAAGTGTGCGCGCGGCTTGAGCAGCTTGGTCTTGGCGATCGCACATTGTTGTGCGCCATGGGAGATCACGGCGAGAGCTTCCGTCCCGAGGTGCGGTACGGCCGTTGGATCCCATATGAGGAAGTTATCCGAGTACCATGGGTCATCCACTGGCCCGGCCGCCTGCGGCCCGGCACGCGTTGTGATTATCCGTCTTCGCAGATGGATGTTACGCCGACGATTCTCAGCTTGCTTGGATACGACGTTACTAACGCGGGCTTCGACGGCGAAGACGCGATGACGCTGTCGAGCGACAGTCGCAGGCTGTACTGCTCGGCATGGTTCGAAGGCAGCCCGATAGGATACACTGAAGGCTCGCACAAGTGGTTATACTGGCCGCATAACGACGTGGTTCACGAGTATGACCTCATCGCCGATCCGGGGGAATCCTCGCCGCTGCTCGTCACCGGCCCCGACAAGGACAGAATTGTCGCGGATTTGATGAAATGGCAGCGGGAATCGCATGTTGTATTCGACGTTAAGCGATTCAAAAAGCGGTTTCTGTTCGACCACTGGATGACGTTCAGCGCCGGGCGTTACGGGAGGGCCTATTACGTCCCGTAGCAGGCCGCTGAAATACTTGGGAGGCCATGACGAGAGAGCCGTCGATGTGCACGCATGCCCCGCGACACTCACGCGCTCCGAAGACGGCGGATGAACATCGAAATCCCCTTCTGGCCGCGCCGCACCATGCTTTAGCGGCCGATTGGTGCATCAACGGCTCGACAACCTAACACTGGCGACGATAATGTGGGTGCAATGCTGAGCGAACAAGCGACCAACGACGTTGCCGAATCGAGGGAGTATACAGCCGGCCCCCGCATCGCCATCGTCAAAATGCTTATCTTGCTTGGACTCTCCGTTTGGGCGTTCTTGCCCGAGTTGCGGTATATTGTTCAGATTGCCGTCAGCGACAGCGATTGGGCGCATGGTTTGGCGGCGCCTTTGGCAATCCTGCTGTTGGTGCTCCTCCGGCGCAAAGAGCTCGGCGCGGCCCTAACGGGCGGATCCGCTTGGGGGATCTTGTTGCTCCTGCTCGGGATAGGCCTCTACGCCGCCCTAACATGGCCTTTCTGCTACACCTATCCGCGCCAAGCGGCGATGGTTATCGTGGCGGCGGGACTCATACTTGCCGTCTGCGGCTGGGGCGTGCTCAAGCTGTGCACGCCTATGTTGCTGATGCTCTTCTTGAGTATTCCTGTATCTCCGCGCGCCTATGCGGCGCTGATAATTCGTCCGGAGACGATGACGCTCTCCGTCACGCGCCTGGCGCTGGATCAGTTGCCCGACGTCGATGTAACGCTAGACGGGCCCGACCTGAGTTTTACGCGCGCCGACCAATCCGGAGTCGTCGCACTGGGCGAGCCGCGACGCGGGGCCTCGCTGCTGACGGCTTATCTGGCGATCGGCGTGTTCGTCGTGTTCGCGCGAATACGCCCCTTCTGGAAGGTCGCCCTGATGGCCGCTGCCGCGGCGCCTATAGCGCTGCTGTGCAACTTGTTCCGGATTGTGTGCTGGGGGTTGATTACGATCTACGCCGGAGTGGACCCGGTCAGTCCCGTGCCGCGCGCCGGTGTCGCGACGATGTCGCTCTTGCTTGCATACGCTATCTTCTCGTTTGGATGCTGGTTGTCGTCTTGTATCGTGCTGGAATTATACGAAGACGACAGCGACGACTCCGAACTCGTTGAAACCGCCGAGGAGTAAGACGATGCTTCGTTTCGCAACACGGCCTGATCCCTCGCTTTTGTCGCCGCGGTTCGTAATTTGCGCGGTTATTATGGCGACCGCCGCGTACGGTCTTCGGCCCGCGATGAGCCGAATCGCCGATCGTTACGTTAAGGAACGCATAGCCCCGCGCCGTTCGTTGCGGGAATTCGACATATCCGCGCTCAGCTCATTCCGCGAAGGCGACGGCCCCAAGGACACGCAACCGGCGAAGGAGGATATTGGCACGGAGGAGTTGTTCCTGCTCTCGCTCGAGGAAATAGCCTGGAGGCCCCAAGACTTCAAATTATGGTTGTTTGTGACATATTACAGCGATCCGCGGGACACCGTGCCCCATACCGTGGACGTATGCGCGCGACAGACCGGCTGGATCGTGCAAAACATCGCCACCGCTTCCATTAGCGTGCCCGCATTGGGAGTTGACCGCCCGCCGATACAAATAAGCACGGTGGATCTCGAAAAGGAGACCTGGCTCGGAGTCGTCGGTTATGTGTTTTGCGTGAACGGAAAATACTGTTGCACGCGCGACCAGGTACGGTGGCTCATCGGACAGCCTGGCGACAAGTACACCTATTTCAGCAAGATAGAGGCCACTGTTTACTACAAGGAAAGCATCGAGCGAAAGCAGGCCGTCGAAGTCTGCAAGAAAATTCTCGTCGACGCGTTGCCGGTGCTTGTCTCCGAGTATTTCCCGACGGCCTCGGATCTCAAGGGGCAATAGCCGTGCGGGCGCTTCGACGAGCGCCTCGGGCCAGCAACATGTAATGAAAAATAAATATCCCCCCCGTCAAGCACGCCGTCAGCATGATCTGACCGCGCGGCGTCAGCACGCCTCCCCACACGTTCTTCAGCGTTATCGATCCGCCGTTCCGTGTTTCCACGCGAGCAGGCACGCGTCCCAGCACGGAACCAAGACTACTGACAGTTACCGAGAACTGGCGGGCGTCGCCGCCATGAATAGCGTCTTTCTCGTTCCGACTCCAAGCCCGGAAGATATCGCCGACGTGCTCGGTCTCCCAGCCCTTGGGCGCGTGGAAGTCGTATCCGTTAGCGAAGGCGACTTCGAAGCTCGTGATTGAATCGCGTCCCAGATTAGCCACTTCGTAGGTATAGCGGCTCGCCTGGACATGAACCCGAATGCGTACATTCCCGGATTCCACCTCGTCCACGGCTGACGGCGCCCCCGCTGCAAGCAAGAGTAACAAGTAACTCATCCCTCTAATGTACCCGAACGGCAACCTGTGCGTAAACCGTCGTACTTCCTGAAAACGTCATCCGGGCGAAAACGGACGGATCTCGGCGATTTACGCGAGGCGTTCCGTACCGCCGCCGTGTCGGCGTACGTATTACCGTCGTCAGCTTTCACGGCGGCGCGCTCCGGCGGTTGCGGAACGCATTCAGCCAGGATTTACAGGCCGGCGTGCGTGCTCGTCGATTCTTGCCCGTGCAAGAGCCCCCTGGCGTAAACTGTCAGCCGGATCGCGACAACGTGAGAAGCAAGGCGCCCAGGTACGGCGCCTCCCGCGGTAACATGCCGGACTTACGCCCGTCATCGGCGCGACAGGCACGTCCGTTCCCCTTAATTCTCAAATTTTTCCGAATTTTTTGTCCGGCTAACGCCGGAATGTCCCGTCTTTAGTGGTGAAATCGACAACCAACCACGAACTTCCTCGTACGTGCGAGGGAGAGCTGGCAGGATAACGTACGGCTCGCCTGTCCTGCCAACTTGGTTTTAGACCCGTTCTCTGGTCGGAGAGAACGGGTCATTTTTTTGCCTAGAAGCGATCCCCCAACCCTTGTGGGACCGGTTTGTAACCGGTCTAAGCCCGGTTTGGTGATAGCTTCTACAAACTCGCCCCGGGACGCCCCCGGCGCGCCAGAGCTTTGTCTCGCGGTTGCATGATCAGCATATTCGGGCGCGCTGGCGCCTTGGTCGTTTTTTGTCGTGTCGGCGGGTCGGCTTTGGTTCGGCCGGGCGGCGCTGGCAGTCGGCGAAAGATGTGTGGAACAACGAGGATTTTCCCCCCGGCTACTCAGCCGCGCCCCCGTCGGGGCGACATGTCCCCGCCAGACGACGGGTTCGCGCTTCCCGTCAATCAATCCGCAGCGCCAGCGCCGTCAAATCGTCCAGCGGCCTTTCCAAGCGGCGCAGGGTGTCGTGTCTCGCCGCGATCTCCTCCATGGCCGCATCGACGCCCTCGCGCCCCAGTCGCGCGTACCATCCGCTGCCGGCGATGAACTTGTCCGGCTCGTAGTTAGGCGTACCGGCGGAGGCGTGAAGCCTCCCCCCGATGGCGCCCTGCTCCGAGGACGCCGGCTCCGCGCACTGAATAATCTGCTCCACCCCGTCGCTGTAGAACAACACCGCGTCCCCCGAGGACAATTCGACGGATTGCGTCGCGAACTTCGCCGTCTCGGTGATCCCGATCAGAAAGCCCGGCGGATCGAGCAATTCGCAGCGCCCGTCAGCCCGGCGCAATATCGGATACGGCGCGCCGCCGCGCGCCATCTCGAGCCGCTTCGTCCGCAAATTCAACAAAGCGTACACGGCGGCGGAGAATTGGGTCTCGCGCAGTTCGGCGTCCAACAATTCCTCGTTCAACCTTAAAAGCACTTCATCCGGGCTCGGCGGCCGAGAAGACCCGCCGCGGCGAAATTCCCCCGCCAGCGCCCGCTTGATGAACACCGTCAGCAACGCCGCGCTTATGCCGTGCCCCTGCACGTCCGAGATCGCGATCGCGACGTGCTCGTCGTCCAGTCGGCGGATGTCGTAGATGTCGCCCGAGACATAATCCCGCGCTCGATAGATCACGGAGAACGATACATCCCCGAACCGCGGCACGGTGCTCGGCATCAGCTCGCGCTGTACGCGACCGGCCGACAGCAATTGCTGCTTATGCCGCTCGGCTTGCTGCTCGTCCGCGCCGCGCGCATTGTTGTATTCGCGATGGAGCGCCTCCAAAGAGCCGCGCATTGATATCATCGTCGAGATTCTGGTCGCCAATGACTCGATCCCCGAGCGCTCGCTGTACGAAACCGGTACGGACGCCGGCGTATTGGGCGGCGTGATCCGGCAGCCCTCGGGTTGAATCACCAAAGTCGCGCGCGGGTTGTTCGCCACGCGGCCGATCAACTCGCGCAGATCCTCCCGGCTGTTTGGAGAGTCGTCGCGCGGAATCACGATGACCGCGTCGGCCGTCGGCTTCACCCCGCTGCGCAACGCCTCCGAGATCGGGCCAAAGCTGACGGTCGCGCCGACTGTCTGCAAGGCCGCGTCGATGCCTTGCGGGATTTGGGAGTCGTCGAGAACCACCTGCACATGTGCTTGCGACATTGTCGAACTCCGATAACGGACGCGGCGCGCAATAGAATCCGCACACCCGTACCAGAGATCGGCCAAATCCCCCCGATCCTGCAATAGTCCGTCGGCCCCCCGGCGCCCCCGACCGCGCGCGCTTTACCCTTAACTACGCGCCCTCCGCGCCCTGCTCTTCGAACTTCACGAACGCCGCGTGAAGATCTTTTGCATCGGCGGCCTGGTCGACCGCGTCGCGGAATTCCTCGATGCTCATCAGGCGCGATATTTTGGCCAGGGCCTGAATGTGCGGCCCGGTCTGGTCGGGCGGGCTGATTAGTAAGACGACAAATGTCACGGGGCGTCGATCCAAGCTCTGAAAATCCACGGGCGTCGCGGGTTTGCCGGTCGCCATGACGAGTTTCTTACACCCCGGGCTTTTGCCGTGAGGGATAGCTAGGCCGTAACCGATTCCTGTCGTTCGTTCGGATTCGCGTTTCAAGACGGCCTCTAACACCGCGTCCCGGTCCACGAGACCGCCCGTTTCGGCCACCAGATCCACCAATTCGGTGATGACTTCCTGCTTATCGCCGGCCTTGAGCGGCACGCGAACGCGCTCAAGCGTTATCATTTTCGAGAGTTCCATGCCTGCCCTCTATGAGGTTCCGTCGAATCCGATTTTATAGCGAGAAACTCCGCCAATATCCAGCCGAGGAGCCGGAATCACGGCAGTTTTCGATTTCGCGGCATCCCGCGAAATCGGGGCCGGCGGAACTGGAGGGGTTGCGGGTTTCAGCCCGCCCGATCGCGGATCCGCTTGCCGGCGCTCAGGATTCTGGGCCGCGCTAATCGCCGCCGATTCCCAGCAGCGTCCAGAGCTTCAGGCTCCACGCCGCGCTTAGCCCGCTCACGACGACGGCTACGACGATGCCGATTTTAATGCGGGAAACTCGGCGTTCAAAACGCATGGTTTTCATGGGATCCATGGAGTACGCGAGCACGGTCCGAGTGCGCGAAGCAATCGAGCCGTGCCGCCAACTCCGCGCCT
>Ga0180434_10000679_pt1 | contig 49905 bp, 43 predicted proteins | sample SS_ome_7_FD_132453 | JGI IMG/M metagenome (GOLD analysis project Ga0180434, IMG submission 132453) | Hypersaline lake sediment archaeal communities from the Salton Sea, California, USA - SS_1_D_2 metaG | ecosystem: Environmental > Aquatic > Non-marine Saline and Alkaline > Hypersaline >... | reverse complement strand
TGATCCTGGCTTGGTGTAGACAGAACCTTGGACAATCTGTCCAAGCCAAGCGAAGAAAAGCCTTTGCCACTCACGGCGGGGCGGAACAAAAATGGAACCAATTGTGTGCGCTGACTTGAGCTACTTTCATCAGCCCAGGTAATAGCCAAGCGTTAGACGAGGACGAGCAATATCCCCTTACTGAACCCACGAAAGCCGCTGCATTGTCCAGTTCGGCATATTGGGGCCGAGGGGGAGGATTTTGTGCTGGTCTTCTCCATTCGGCTTCATCAGGTAAAGCCCCCAAGCCCCGTCGCGATTGGAGACAAAGGCCAGGCCAGAGCCATCGGGAGCCCAGACAGGGAGACCATCAAAAGCCGGATCATCGGTGAGAACTGCGAAACCACCGGCCGTGCTGACCAGATATATATCCCAGTTGCCGGTGTGGTTGGCCATGTAGGCTAGGTTCCCACCGTCGGGAGACCAGTTGAGGCCAATGTCGTTGATGTTGGTGCTGAGACGAACGGGCGGCTGGTCGTCGTCTGGGTGGTCCACAAAAATGCCACAGACATCATCATCGCCACAGCCAGTCCACGCCAGAAAGCCATTCGGCCCCCAGACCGGTCCCTGGCCTGTTGCATGTAGCGTTGGCTCGGCCGAGCCATCCACCGGCGCGATGTAAATCTGCCAAGTGCCGTCCACATCCTGCACGGCGTAAGCCATGCGTCTTACGTCGGGCGAAAACGTGGGCCAGGTCAACCCCGCGCCCGAGAGCAGTTGCTGAGGCTCGGCTTCTCCCGGCGCCAACAACGAGATACCCGGTTGCAGCAGATTGCGATATCCCAAAAAGCCGCTGCCCCACAGCCAGAAAGGCTGGTCGGCTCCGGAAGCCATCCTCATCAGGCGTCCGTCGGCATAGAGAGCATATACGTCGTAGAGGCCGGTCTGCGTGTTGTACACCGGGTAGGCCAGTCGGCCCGTGGTAAAGCCCGGCGGCGGCTCGGGCAGCGTGACCGGATGTGTGCCGGTGATGGGCGGGATGGGGGTCGGGGTGGCGTTCAGGCAAAGCTCAGTCGCCTCGTCTCGCTTCTGCTCGACGGCGGGATCGGCCAGTAATTGCAGCGCCAGATTGTACTGTTCCTCAGCCGGACACATCTCGTCTTGAGCGTGCCAGGCGTCGGCATAAGCCACGTGCGCGCGATAGAGCCGCTGGAAGACGTCCTGGTAGTTGGGCGCGGCGGTGTAGAGTTGCTCAAAATGATCGATGCAGCGCTCCCAATCTACTCCCCAGTAGTCTCGGGCGGTCATATATTGTACAGCCAGGCGACGCTGGGTCAGCGTCTCTTCGTCCAGCGGGCGCAGCGCCACCGCCCGATCGAGGTAGAAAATCCCTTTCTCGAAATCGCCCTCGTTCAACAACTCCATCCCCGCGCTGTAGACACTGGTGTAGAGCATTTCCTCGACCTGTTCCGCCTCATACGTCGGATCGAGCGCGCGCAGTTGGATGAGTGCGGCAGCGGCGTCTTGCCATTGCTCCGCCTCGTAATAGTCCACGATCTGTTGGTACAGGACGTCCGCGATAGCTTCCTCGGGTTCGGCGGTAGGCTCGGTGGTGGGAGTAGGACGGGCATCAATGCCTCGTTCTGCTTCATCAATGCCTTGTTGGGCGAACGGATGCTCGGCATCCAGTTGAAGCACGTACTCGAACTCGGCGATAGCAAGCTCGTAATTGCCGGAATCCAATTCTCTCAATCCATCCTGGTAATGCTGCTCGGCCAACGCCTGGCGACGCTGTTCTCGGTCCCGCTCCCCCTGATGCAGCCCATAGTACGCCGCTCCACCTATGCTCAACGCCAACAGAAAGAGAAAACCCAGCGTCCAAAAAAAGATCCGCCGCAGACGTTGCCGGCGTGTGGGGGATTCTGGCTCGGAGATAAAGGCCACTGTGTTAGGAGCCGCTCGCCTGGGGCGCAGGAGACGCATCGGTTGGGTCTCTTCCACCATCGTGCCGCATTGCGGGCAGAGGGACACATTATCGGGGATTTCGGACTTGCATTCGGGACAGCGCATCTAACCTCGTCCTGGCTTCTTTGGATAGACGATTATAGTGCCTTTGACTCGATTTGTCCAGTAAAGGCAGCGTGTCCCACAGAGGCACCCGAAGAGAATACACCAATCATCAATCTGTTTTTTCTGAAGGTGGTTCCATGGGAAGAAGAAACACAAAATTGCTTCCGTGTCCCGGGGTGCTTTCGGCCCATACCCGTCCGCCATGAAGTTCCAGCAGACCTTTGACGATCGAAAGCCCCAGGCCCATCCCGCTATGCTGGCGGGTCATGTGGTCTTCGACTTGCTCGAAAGGCTCAAAGATGCGCTTGAGCGCCTCCTGAGGAATTCCCACACCATTATCGGCCACGGTCACTTCCACCTGGTTTCTTCGTTCGATCGCCGTCATCCACACCCTTCCGCCGGCGGGAGTGAACTTGACCGCGTTCGAGAGCAGGTTATCCAGAACCACGCTGATCTTGTCCCGGTCGGCCCAGACCATGAGGCATTCGTCGGGGACGTGCATCTCTAATGTCAATCGGCTCGCCTCTGCCAGCGTCCGATAGGCCCTGCCAGCCCGTCGGATCTCTGTCCGCAGATCGAAAAACTCGCAGGCTAAATCCACCTCGCCAGTCTCCAGGTATCTCAAGTTGAGCATCGTCTCAATGAGATGCTTGAGACGCAAAGCTGCCCGCAACACCACATCGAGTTGCTCCCCGACCGTCTCTTCAAATTGATGTCGCAGCAGGGTGGCGTACCCCAGGATCAGGCTGAGCGGGGTGCGCAATTCGTGGGAGGCGATGGCGATAAAATCCGACTTGAGCTGTTCCAGCTTCCCCAGACGGTCGTAGGCCTCGCGCAGCGCCCCGATCAACTGGGCATTTTCGATGGCCACCGCCGCCTGCGCGCCGAGAATCATCAACGTCTCTACGTCCTCGGGGGTGAATTCCTCATCGCCGCACTTGTTTATTGCTTCCAGCACGCCGATGCAGCGCTCCTTGATCTGCATTGGCACCGCCACCAGTGAGCGGATCTCTCGTCCAACTCGCCGCCCCACCTCTCCATAGTGACGAGGGTCGCTCCGGGTGTCCGAAACGATCAGCGGTTCTCCGGAATTCAGGACCGTGCCAGCGATGGAGCCATCTACGGGCACGGGAATGTCGGCCAGTTGATCGGCCAGTTCACCCGAAGAAGTGCGAAAATGCAACTCGCCGGTACGGGCGTCCCACAGGATAATGGAGGCGTCCTCACTCGCCGTCAGTTCCGCTGCGGTATTGACGATTGTCTTCAAGAGCGGTCCCAGCGCCAACGTGGAGGTCAGTTGTCGGCTGACGTCCAGGATGCGCTCCAACCGTTGCACGCGCCTTTCTAGATCATTCATCCCGTTTTTCCTCCAGACCATCGCCAATGGTCACTGCTCTCTACTCTTACAGCATACCCCAAGCAGGCCATTTGGTCAAGCCGACACTCAGGCAGGCCATCAATAGTCGTGGGAGAGCAGGTGACGGTTGCCGATGCGCACATTGTCCAACCCGGCCTCGCGGGCGGCGGCCAGAGCTTCTTCAGCATGGCTCACGGAGGTGCGGGGCAAATCGGAGAACAAAAAATGAGGAGCAAAGCCAAGCAGGGCATAGGGAATAGCGGGATTGAGGGTGACGATGAAGCGGGCGATGCGACTCACCTCCTCAGCGTCCACGTAGCCCGGAACCAATAGCGTGCTGGCCACCACAGGCGGGGGTTTGGGACGCTCGTCGAAGCGGGCGGCGGCCCGGGCAAAGTTCTCCAGCGTCTGACGGTTGCTGGCCCCGGTGAGGGCACGATGGAGATCGTCGTCATAGGCCTTGAGATCGAACTTGACGCAGCCGCCGGTCTTCAGAGAGAGGGCGAGGGCGCGATCCATCAGGCGGGGATGGGCGGTGCCATTCGTCTCCCAACAGACGCTCACGTTCCGCTCGGCCAGGAGATGGCTCGCAGCCAGCGCGTGGGGCATCTGGCTGGCCGGGTCGCCGCCGAAATAGCAGACGCAGTAGGTGCGCTCGTTGGCCGCGCTGGCCAACTCGGCGGCGGAGAGGGTATCCGAACCCGTGGGATCGCGCTCGCGAAAGTGATAATTCTGACAAAACAGGCAGTCCATCGTACACGAAGCGTAAAAGACCGCCAGATTGTGCTTGCCGCGTCGAGAGTGTCCGGCGCAGACCGGATCGGCGACGCAGTTGGTGGGCAAAGGATCGCGGTACCAATGCAAGAGGCCTCGATCTGGCCTGCCAGTCAGGTGACGGAGCTTGTCATCCTGTACTTGGCGCAGCCCGCAGAAACCGCGCTCCCCTTCGCCAATACGACAATCCTGCACACACAAACCGCAGCGCCGACCTTCTTTGCTTCGCGGAGGGCGCTCCGGCAGATCGAAGAGACGACGCGCCGCCGCATGAGCCTCGTCGGCGACCGCCAGCGCCTCTCGCGGCTGCTCGCGGATACAATCAAGACACACCCCCAGACGGGCGGCGATGAGACGCGAGCGAGTGCCACACAGGGCGCAGGTCTGATCGGGAAGTGGTTGGGTCAGAGATGTTACGCTTATCATGGGTTCCCACGCATTAGCGCCGCTACTTGCTCCAGTGGCAGAGCATACCGTGTGTGACTATCTCGCCCTACGACCGTCTCGGCCCGCCAAAGCGAGTTGAGGACCGCCTCCTCGACGCTCTCCGCGACGGCAGGAAAGAGCCAGCGCATCGCCCTGGCTTCTTCGGCCAGCACGACCTGTGTCGTCGTGAGTGAGGCTGGCTCGTGCTCGATGCGCTGCGCCGTGCTGAAGGCAATCACAAAATCGCCGCTGCCATGACCGTAGATGCTGCCGGTGCGGGCCAGTCCGGCCGCAGTCCGCACACACAATCGCCGCAGTTGGCGGGCCGTCAGTGGCGCGTCGGTGGCCAGCACGATCATCACCGAGCCGTCCTCTCGCGCCTGGCGCTTGGGATCGCCAGGGGGCTGGACGTGACGACCGAACGGAATGCCAACGATCATCAAGTCCCGAGGACGACCAAAGTTCGACTGCACCAGCGCGCCGACGGTAAAGCTGCCCGCCTCCGCGGGCAACACGCGGCTCGCCGTGCCCACACCGCCCTTCCAGCCGAAACAGCTCGTGCCGGCGCCCGCGCCGATGGCTCCTTCGAGCACCGGCCCTGACGATGCCGTCTCAATCGCCGCCCACACGTGCTCGGCGTGGACGTGCCGCCCTTGCAGGTCGTTGAGGTAGCCATCGTTCGTCTCGCCAACGACGACGTTGACGCTGCCGGTGCGGACGCCGATCTCGGGGCTACAGCGGACGGCGTGCTGCACCAGCGCATCGACCACCAGGCCGACGTTGAGCGTGTTGGTCAGCGCGATGGGCGCTTCGATAACTCCCAGCTCTCGCACCTCTTCAAACCCGCAGGCTTTGCCATAGCCGTTGATGGTGTGCACGGCGGCGCGTATTTTTTGTTGGAACAGGTTGTCGCCGTGGGGCAGGATCACCGTCACGCCGGTGCGTATGGGTCCCTGACCGGGTCGCAGAGGGCCTTCTCCGGCAATGAGCGTGGTATGCCCCACCCGCACGCCGCTCACGTCGGTGATGGCGTTGTGCGCGCCTGGAGGCAACTCGCCCACCACGAGTCCCCAATCTCGTACACGAGGTCGATTCATGGCACACCGTCGTTCGTGCGAATCGCTCCTATTCTCAGCCTGGCAGCCCTTGCAGCAGGACAAAGACGACAACTAAAATGATGAGGACGCCCAGACAGCCCAGGGTGAGAATGGTTTTGGTCATCTTGAGCACCATTTTGAAGATAAACAATACCACCATCAACACGACGGCGACGCCGACCAATATCAACAGTTGTTCCAAGGTTAAACCAAGTAGCTCCTCCATATCGCGTACTCCTTTCTCTGTTAGCAGTTTACATAATGCCGAACCGGCAGATTCAACAACATCCAGCCAGTCTCTGCTTATCTTACCACAAATTGGAAAACAAAACCACCCGCGATACAGAAAAAACGGGGCTGGCTATAAAACCAACCCCGCTTCAAACCTGCGTTTCGTGCAGGCGCTTGCAACAAAGTCTATCGCTGTACGTGCCAGGTGTTGTGCCGCAAGTCCTGGTGGATCTTGAACGTGCCCTCGCGCCTGTCCTGAGCAGGGCCGAAGGAACAACGCACGCGGAAACAATGCCGCTCGACCTTGCCGCCCAAACCACGTCGCGAGACCGTCCAGCAGCGCTCCACGGCGTGTACGTCGTAGCGACGCCCTCGCCAGATAAAGGTCTTGGGAAAATACCCGTGTCGGCGCTCTCGCATCTCGATCGGTTCGACACCACGCAGCGAGCGGCTGCGCTTTCTCTTGCTACGCCTCGAGCGAGTCCCGCGTGCTGCATCAAGAACGGCGCTGAGTGCCATAGTTTGTCGCCTCCATGTCTGCTATTGAGCCTCCCACCACGGTAAAGTTCCGCTCCATCGGTGCCGCCAGTGATGGTGGAAGATTATTCCAGTGGTTAGGCCACTGTTGCCCGCTCTGCGGCGTCACCACAACCACCGGTGGGTAACTGTTTTGTTGTGCTCTGGGATACTGCCTCTCCCGCCTCTGTGGTTCGTCGCGCCGCCGACTGACCGCCACGACGATCAAACTGGTCGGGATCGCCGCTCCCACTCCGCACACTGCCCCGGCCAACACACCCAGGGCCTCGTCGCTCAAACGGTTGCCGACGATCAGCGCCAGCGTAACGGCAAAGGCCAGCGCCACCAATCCGGCAAACAGCTTTAGCTTTCTCCAACTGTCGTCACGGTTCTCTCTCATCTTTACACTCCTCCTCTGATCGTCTCGGCCAACTCGCTCATAGCGTGCACGGGGCTGGGCAGCAGTGAGGTCTGGGGAGCAAGGGGAACCCGAGAATGGCGCTCCCGGCATGTCGAAACAAAAATAGACGGCAACGCACCCTGCGCCAGTCGAACCACTATCTCCCGTATCTCTTCTGGCGTGATGCAGGCCGCCTGGAAGCGCACCACGCGCCCTTCGGCCACAGCGACAAAATCGCCCCGTCCCAACAGCCGCTCCGCCCCTGTCCCGCTCCACCCGCTGGCCACTCGCGCGTCCGTCGTGCTGGTCACCCTCCCGACCAAACGCACGGGAAAGTTCGCCTTGATCAGGGGTCCCAGCACGGCGGAACTCGGCTTCTGTGTGGCCGCGATGATGTGGATGCCGCAGGATCGCCCGCGTTGCAGAAGACGGGTCAGCGGTGTCTGTATTTCCTTGCCACCCACCATCAACATATCGGCCAACTCGTCGATGACCACCACAACGCTTGGGTTGCGAGCTGCGATCTTGGAATTGCGAGTTCCCCGCTTCTCCATCAATCGCACCAGGCTTTGCAGCGCCTCCGTCGTCTCTTCCACTTCTCGGATAACCGGGCGAGCCAGGTGGGGCAATCCTTCAAAGAGGCTGAAAGCACCGCCTTTGGGGTCCATCAGCACCATGGAAAGCCCGCCATTCTGGGTCTCCCAAGGAGAGGGAGCAGGATTCGACATCGCCAAGCTGAGGACCGCCGTTTGCAAAAGCATCGTCTTGCCCGATCCGGTCGTTCCCGCCACGAGGATGTGAGCCACGTCGGGACTGGGCAAGCGGATGAGCAGGGGCGCGCCGTCCTCGGCCAGACCCAACGTCGCGGTCACCGGCGGGATGTCGTCGAGGTCGAGTTGGCGATAGAGGGGCAGCAGGTGCACCGGCTGCGGGTGATCGCGCGGCACTTCGACGGTGACCGCCGCCCCTCGTCGCGATACCCGACAATTGGGCGCGTCGAGAGCGGCTGCCAGTTCCTCGCTCAACCCTTTGATCTTGGAGATCTTTGCGCCCACTGCCGGGAGCACCTGGAAGCGGATCCAGCGGGGCGTCACGGTGCCGCCGGTCACCCGAGCAGGTACCTTGTGCATTGATAGTACCGCCTCGATACGTTCCGATTGAAATTCCAACTTTTCGCGCATCCTGTCAGCTCCTCCCACCTGATTCACGATGTTTGTTCCAAAGGGACGTTAGAACTGTTGCCTTGATATAGAACGAATGTTCTAGTGTAAATTATATCATATCAAAACACCTGCGACCCGTCAAGCCGCTTTATCACCAATTTTTCCAAATTCAGCAGGAGTATCCCAAACAGGCGCACAAAAAGGCCCGGCCACGCGGCCGGGCCTTGAAAGCGCAACGATGTACGTTGTCGGCGTTTTTATTGCAACTTGCGGATGACCATGATCACCCTGCCTTGCACTTCTACCTGGCGAGGGTCGTCCACGTAGATAGGCTTCATCGCCGGATTGGCTGGCTGGAGACGCACGCGCCCGCTTTCCTCCAGGTAAAAACGTTTGAGCGTTACTTCCTCCCGATCTCGCAGCCACACTGCCGCCATCTCACCGTTTTCTACGTTCTGCTGGTGGCGCATAACGACCACGTCACCATCGTGTACCAGCGCATCGATCATCGAGTTTCCCTCCACCTCCAGGGCGTATAACCCCTTGGGATCGCCCAGGATGTCGCGGGTCAACTCGATGGTCTCGTCGCCCATCAATGCAAAGTCGCTGGCCGGCACCGGTATCGGCTCTCCGGCCACAATGCGGCCCAACAGCGGCAGTCGGACCACATCCTCCGTCACCATAGGGCTCGTCCGCGGCAGCCGGGTTGCTTTCTCTGGCGTGAACTGCGGCATCAATTGAGTGAGGGCCTGGGAAGTCAACTTTAACCCACGCGACACTTCCCGCTCTCGCGTGATATAGCCAGCTTCCTCCAGACGACCCAGATTGTAACTCACCACCGAGGTGGAGCTAATATCTGTCGCAGCGCCGATCTCGCGCATGGAGGGTGGGTAGCTGTTATCTCTGACGTACTCGCTGATAAACTCCAAAATCCTCTGCTGTTTCTCCGAGATATGCTCGTTCATCTCAGCCTCCTCGCTCTCAGTTGTATGCAGTGTGATTATTATACACGAACATACGTTCTATGTCAAGGACATGAGCAGGTACAGTGTACGTCAATCGCTCCGAGCAATGCTGTGCGTCTTTGCATCCTGACACTTGGCCTTTACTCATCATTCAGTATAATACAGTCCTGGGCAAACCATTATAACAAGGAGCACGCATGGGAGAGATCGCTGCGCTGGTGGTATCTTTGTGCTGGTCATCTACTTCGGTCCAGTTCACGTTGGCGGGCCGGCGGATCGGATCCGAGGCGGTCAATCGGATCCGGTTGGCGCTGGCGGTGCTGTTTTTGTCGTTGACCCATTTGCTGCTGTACGGAAAACTTTTGCCCACCCACGCCGAGCCTTTTCGCTGGAGCTGGTTGGGCCTGTCGGGAACGCTCGGCCTGGTGTTGGGGGATGGATGTTTGTTCCAGGCTTTGCTGGTCATTGGACCGCGTCTGGCAGTGCTGTTGCAGACGCTCGTGCCCGTCATCAGCACCGTAGCGGCCTGGATTTTGCTGGGCGAGGCGCTGCTGCCCATCGAGATCGGCGCGATCCTGTTGACGGTGAGCGGTATCGCCTGGGTGGTTTCGGAAAGGGAGTCTGCGTCAGGCTTGCCAATCGAGAGGGATAAGAAACAATATGCGCTGGGCGTGCTGCTCGGCGTGGTCAGTGCGTTGGGCCAGTCATTGGGGCTGGTCACGGCCAAGTATGGACTTGTTGATGGCTTTCCTGCCCTATCCGCCACCGTGATCAGGATGTTCGTCGCCATGAGCGTGATCTGGCTGCTCGCCCTGGCGCGGGGTCAGGCTGGAGCGACCTGGCGCACGCTGCGGGATAAAAAAGCCAGTCTGTTCGTCGTCGGAGGCGCGCTGACCGGACCGACCATCGGCGTCTGGCTGTCCATGTTCGCCCTGCAGAACGCTCCCGTGGGCGTCGCCTCGACGTTGATGGCGCTAAGTCCGATCATCATGATTCCCCTGGCCCACTGGATTTTCCACGAGCGGAGCAGTGGACGCGCTGTGATCGGTACGGTCGTCGCCCTGGCGGGCGCGGCCATCATCTTTCTGACGTGAAAGGAGCCAAATTATGACGACGTTTCAACCCTTCGAACTCGAACGCATCATGTCCAAGTGGGAGCAGGCCGTCGAGTACAACTTATCGGAGAGCGGCGCCCACCCTGCCACCCTCCGCGAACTTCTGGGCGACTCTCTGCCGGTCGAAGAGTTACTTGCTACGGAGCTAAACTACCCCCACGTCAACGGCACTCCCGAACTGCGAGAGCACATTGCTGCGCTCTACCCCAGCGCGACCCCCGACAACGTGCTCGTCACCGTCGGGTGCATCGAGGCGAACTTTCTCGCCTTGCAGACGCTTCTGGCGGCAGGGGACGAGATGGTGGTGATGCTGCCCAACTATATGCAGATCTGGGGCATCGGCCACAATTATGGTTTCCAGGTCAGGCCCTTCCATCTGAGGGAGGAGCAAGGTTGGGCACCCGATCTGGACGGGTTGAACGACGCAATCTCGGAGCGGACCAAGCTCATCGCCGTCTGCAATCCGAACAACCCCACCGGCTACATCCTCACCCCAGAGGAGATGGACGGCATCGTGGCTGCCGCCGAGCGCGTCGGGGCCTGGCTGCTGGCCGACGAGGTCTACAGCGGCGCGGAGCGCCTGACCGACGTGCAGACGCCCTCATTCTGGGGCCGGTACGACAAGGTGCTGGCGATGAACAGTCTGAGCAAAGCCTACGGCCTGCCGGGACTGCGGATCGGCTGGGTGGTCGCGCCGACCGACACGATTGACGAGCTATGGGCGCGCCACGAATACGTCGCCATCAGCGCCACGATGCTTTCGAACAAGCTGGCGGCCATCGCCCTCTCGCCCGAGGTGCGCCCCCGACTCATCCAGCGGGTGCGCGACTATATCCGGCGGGGCTTTCCCATCCTCGACGGCTGGCTGGAAAGCCACGAGGGGACCTTCAGCCTGGTTCCACCCCGGGCGGCGGCTATCGCTTTCGCCCGTTACCACCTCGACGTCAACTCGACCGAGCTGGTGGAGCGGTTGATCCACGAGAAGAGCGTGCTCATCGCGCCGGGGGATCACTTTGGCGTGGATCATCATTTGCGGATCAGCTTTGGTCTGCCGCCGGATTATCTTCGGGCGGGGTTGGATCGTATCCACGAGTTGATTGTTGAGTTGCAGAGCTTGTGACCAACCCAATATCACGTACAAGGTGTTTATGACCCGTATCCAGATTAAGCGAGTTGCACAAGTCTTGTCGGTGATTTTGCTGTTGTTAGTAGCCTGGCGCTCAATACTCAGATTATCCACTAGCACACCATTGAGGTTAGGCAACGCGGAGCATATAACACAACTTGCTCAGTGGGGAAAAGGTAGACTCGAACAGGTTACACATTCACCGGACGGCAAAATCTTGGCTGTAGCTAGCTCAGCAGGCATATATTTGTACGATGCCAAGACATTAGCAGAAGAACGGTTCATTGATGTCGGAGCAAGTGTAATCAGTATAGCCTTTTCACCTGGAGGACAAGTTCTGGCTCTAGGATTGTATGATAACACAGTTCAATTGCGACGGGTGAGTGATGGCAAGTTGCTCCGCACCTTGGAAGGACATACAGGTTACGTGAACAGCGTAGCTTTCGCACCTGATGGACAGATGCTCGCTTCAGGAACAGAGGACAGCATAGTATGGCTGTGGCGAGTCAGCGATGGTGTTTTACTGTACAAGCTAGAGGGACATACTCATCCTGTAAACAGTGTCGTTTTTGCACCGAATGGCCAAGTCCTGGCTTCCGGATCGTACGATGCCACAATACGATTGTGGCAGGTGAAGGATGGAACGTTGCTGCATATCATTGAGGAATTCAGTGAGGCCAATATAGCTTTTGCGCCAGATAGTCAAACCTTAGCAACAGGAGCCTGGGATGGCACCATACGGTTTTGGCGAGTGACTGATGGGACATTACTGCATGTGATGGAAGGGTATCCAATAAACTGTGTGTGGAGTATGGATTTTGCACCAGATGGACAAACTCTGGCTTCCGCCAATGGTTGCGCAGAGACTGTAGTACGGTTGTGGCGGGTGGAGGATAGAACATTGCTGCACACATTCGAAGGACACACAGGAGATGTCATCAGTGTGGATTTTGCACCAGATGGACAAACTCTGGTATCAGCATCGGAAGATCGTACAGTGAAACTTTGGCAGGTAGACGACGATACACCGCTTAGTGCTACAGTAGAGGGATACACAGATAACGTGACTAGTATAGCCCTTACGTCAGATGGGCAAACATTGGCAACTGGAGCTTGGGATGGCACAGTTGGACTATGGCATACAAGTAATGGCACGTTACACCGTCTGCTAGATATCCGCGTATTAGAAGGACGTACAGATATAGCATCGAGTTTGGCTTTTTCACCAGATGGTCAGACTTTGGCTATAGCCGCCAATACCCACTTGTGGGAAGGTGTAGTTCAATTGTGGCAGGTGAGTGATGGGGTGCTTATACGCACATTGTCAGGGTTTCTGGATTGCTGTGATCATGAGGTCACTAGTGTGGCTTTTTCACCAGATGGACAACTTCTGGCCGCCGGAGAAGTAGGGGGTAGAATATTGCTATGGCGAACAAGCGATTGGACAATGGTAGACATGCTAGAAGAATACAGGCGTATTGTACACGATTTGGCTTTCTCGCCAGATGGACAAATCCTAGCTTCGGCAGGCTGGCTTCCTGAGGAAGAGAAAAGTATCGTGCAGTTGTGGCGAGTGAGCGATAGGACATTACTGCATACACTGAAAGGACCCGATACGTCTGCTACAAGTGTGGCTTTTTCACTCGATGGACAAACCCTGGCGTCAGGAACATCTGACGGAACTCTGAGATTGTGGCGAGCAAGCGATGGAGCAGCACTGTACACACTGAAAGGACACACGGGAGCAGTCACCAGCATAGCCTTTTCGCCAGATGGTCAGACCATTGCCTCAGGAGCAGGTGACAATACAGTTCGACTATGGAGAGCAAAAGATGGAGCTTTACTGCGAACGTTAGAAGGGCATGCGGACTGTGGAGATCACTGGTTTTGTGAGGTGTCTGATATAGTCTTCACACCAGACGGACGCACTTTACTATCAGGAGCATTTGATGGTACAGTGCGACTGTGGCAAGTCGCAAAATGACCGTAGGAATGATTTACATTGCCAAAGCAGCTAACATCCCGTCCACCTATTAGAGTTGGGAGCAATAGTGTGAAGTTATTTCTGAGCCAAGCTCATTCTCGCACTTTCGCTGATTCTCAGATACTTGCGTTCGGTTTCCAAGCTCTCCGGAGCTGTTTTAGGCTGTAAAGAGCCACTTGAAGGTTCTTGACAGCCTCGAGAAATACTCGAAAGAATCCCAGAAAGGCAATTTGAGCCAATTATGACGCGTCAGCTTCAGATCAAGGCCTCAAAAGCCATTTTTGGTGAAGCAAAGCTCAAAAGTCAGCGAATAACTTCACACCATTGAGTTGGGAGAAAACAATGTCCAATCGTTTCAAACTGATATTCTACTGCGCCCTATTCAACCTCCTGTTCGAATACTCGGCCAGAGGCGTCAAGCAATTCATCCACCGGCCCTTGTTCGTGCTTGCTCTCTTTGGGATCTATGTCACCTATTTCGCGATGCTCGAGGACCTGATAGTTCGATTCAAGCTCACCAACTACCAGGTGTTCCTCGCAGCGTTCCTGTATGGCCTGTTCCCCATCGCCTTTCTCACCGGGAACCTGTTCAATCGCACCATCTATGGCGGTATCATCATCGCGGGCGTCAATGTGGGGACGGTGGTCGTGATCGGCGTTCTGGCCTGGGGCGTCGTCCAGGGAATGGTCACGCTCTACCTCGCCAACCGTCTTTCGCCCCGCGATTGGGATCACCCCAGGATGGGCGGAATCGGATGGGCTTTGGCCGTCGGCTACCAACTGGTCGTGATGTTTGTGGCCCGCTCCAATCCGCAGGCGCCTCGGGGCGATTTGTCGGGGTATCTTGTCTTTGGGATGTTGGAGGTTGGCGCGGTGATCCTGCTCTTCAAGAGCGTGAAATCTTCCAGGCCACAGATTCGTCCGTTTCAACCGTCCAGAGTGATGGATTTCCTCGCCTTTGGTTCTGTAGTTCTCTTTCTGATCCTGGGCACGCTGTTTGCTTTCGGACCAACGGTTGTCACCTCGCAACCTCTGAACGTGCTGGCTGTGACGATTGAGAATATCTGGGTGTTTCTCTGTGGAATCGTGTTTTTCGTCTATCGGTTTTGGAAAGGTTCTGACGTGACGGTGTAGAGGGGATTCTTTGGCGAAATTCAACGCTTGGATGTATAATACCCGGATCGTCACGGCCAACCTTTATAGCGATGAATCCGTGTCATGAAGATCCCATTGAGTGAATACTGGCAACTACTCCGACGTTACCTGGAGCCCCAGCGAGGCGCAGTTCTGCTCATGATCGTGCTGCTCCTGGCGAGCACCGTGCTGCAACTCGTGGGGCCACAGGTGGCGCGCTCTTTCATCGACGCGGCCCGCGCGGGTGCGAGCGTCGAGGCGCTGACCGGGGCAGCGATCCTGTTCATCGTCGTCTCCATCGTGCAGAAGGGTATGAAGGTGCTGGCGACCTATTGGAGCGAGCGCGTGGGCTGGACGGCCACGAACGGTTTGCGGGCCGACCTAGCGGCGCACCTCCTGCGGCTCGACCTCAGCTTCCACAAGGCGCGCACGCCGGGGGAACTGATCGAGCGGGTGGATGGCGACGTGAACGCGCTGGCGGGGTTCTTTTCCAGCTTTGTGGTCCAACTCGTCGGAAGCATCCTGCTGCTCATCGGCGTTCTGGTCGCGGTATACTTGGTGGACGCGCGATTGGGCCTCGCCTTCACCGCTTTCATCCTGTTCGCGTTGGCGCTGCTCAATTGGGTCAGGCGGGCGGGCGCGCTGCCGTGGAGACAAGACCGCGAGTGCAACGCCGTCTTTTACGGCTACGTGGGCGAGGCGCTCACGGCGACCGAGGACATCCGCTCGAGCGGGGCAGTGGGGTACGCGATGCGCCGTTTCTTCGAGCACCTGCGCGACTGGTGGCCTGTCCGGTTTCGAGCGGGGCTGTGGGGGCAGGCGGTCATGATGGCCGCCATCGTTGCCTTTGCCTTTGGCGACGCCCTCGCCTATGGGTTGGGCGGCGGCCTGTATCGGATGCAGGCCATTTCCCTCGGCGCGGTCTACGTGGTGGTTGCGTACACGGCGATGTTGGCGGCACCCATCCAGACCATCCGCACCCAACTCCAGGATCTCCAGCGGGCCGAGGCCAGCATCGCCCGCGTGCGCGAGTTGCTGGAAGCCCGCTCCGAGCTGGAGGATGGGACCGGCAGCCTGCCTCCCGGAGCACTGGCGGTGGAATTTCGCGAGGTCTGCTTCGAGTACCAGGATGGGCGCGCCCGGAACGAGGAGCAAGCGACCGTGCTCGACGGCCTGTCCTTCGAGCTGGAGGCGGGGCGCGTGCTGGGGTTGCTGGGCCGCACCGGGAGCGGCAAGACGACCATCACGCGGCTGCTCTTCCGCCTGTACGACCCGCAGCAGGGCGAGGTGCGCCTGGGCGGCGTCAACCTGCGCCACGTCCGGCTCGAACCGTTCCGCGCGCGAGTCGGCCTGGTCACCCAGGACGTGCAGCTCTTCGAGGCGAGCCTGCGCGACAACATCACCTTCTTCGATCCCAACGTCCCGGATGAGCAACTGCTGGCAGTGATCGGGACGCTGGGGTTAAATCGGTGGCTCGAACGCTTGCCCGATGGATTGGACACGTTGATCTCCGACTCGAGCCTCTCGGCGGGCGAAGCGCAGCTCGTCGCCCTGGCGCGGGTCTTTGTCAAGGACCCCGGCCTGATCATCCTCGACGAGGCCTCCAGCCGTCTCGATCCGGCCACGGAGGCGCTGCTCGACCGGGCGCTGGGCAAGCTGCTTGAGGGCCGCACCGCGATCATCATCGCGCACCGCCTGGTCACGGTGGAGCGGGCGGACGACATCCTCATCCTCGAAAGCGGACGCGTTCTCGAACACGGCCCTCGCAAAGAGCTGGCCGCCGACCCGAACTCGAGGTTCGCCGAACTCTGGCGCGCGGGGCTGGGGGAGGTGCTCGCGTGAACTCGAAAGAAACGATGCCCTCCTCGGCATTTTTCATGTGGCGCATCTTTGCCTATCATCCGCTCCCGCAGGTGCTCAGCGGGCTGTGCTGGATTCTCTTTCACAGTTGGCCGCTCTTCCCCGGATTGCTGGCAAAGGCGTTCTTCGACACGCTGGAGGGCAAAACGTCGGCGGGACTCGCGCTGGAACAGATCGTCGTGCTGGTGGTGACGTTGGCGCTCGTCCGGGCGGGGTTCGTTTACGTGGACACGCTGGTCCGCGCGTCCGTCCATTTCAGGATCCGGGGACTGCTCCGACGCAACCTGTTCGTCCGCATCCTCGAGCGTCCGGGCGCGCAATCGCTGCCGGGCAGTGTGGGTGAGGCGCTCTCCACCCTGCGCGACGACGTCGAAACGATGTGGGGCGCAGGTTGGGCGTTCGACGTCGTCGGCTACCTGATCTTTGCCGGAGGCGGGCTCGCCATCCTCCTGCGGGTGGACGCGGGGATCACGCTGCTGGTCTTTATCCCCATCGTGACCGTCATCGTGCTCTCGCACGCCGTCCGCACGCGGCTCAGGAGCGTGCGCGAGCAAAGCCGCGAGGCAACGGCGCGGGTGACCGGTTCGATGGGCGAGATCTTTGGCGCGGTCCAGGCGATCCAGGTGGCGGGCGCAGAGGATACGGTGATCGCGCACCTCCGCCGCCTGGGCGACGAGCGGCAGCGGATGATGCTGCGCGATCGGCTCCTGGGGCTGGCGCTCGACGCCACGTTTGCCAACACCGCCAGCCTGGGCGCGGGCCTGACCCTGCTGGCCGCCGCGTCCAAGATGCGCTCGGGCGCGTTCACCCTGGGCGATTTCGCGCTCTTCTCCACGTACCTCATGCAGGTCACAGAGATGACGGGCTTTTTGGGCTGGATCATCACCACGTACCAGCAGATGGGCGTGGCCTTCGAGCGGGCGGTGGCTTTGCTGCAAGGCGCGCCGGCCCCCAGCCTGGTCGCGCACCATCCCGTGCCTCCCAAGGCATCGCTGCCATCGCTCCCAGAAGTAATCAAAAAAGAAAGCGACCGGCTGGACACGTTCGAGGTGGTGGGCTTGACGCTCCGCTACCGCGAAACCGGGCGCGGCATCGAGGGTATCTCCTTCAAGCTCGAGCGCGGCAGCCTTACCGTGATCACCGGGCGCATCGGGTCGGGCAAGACCACGCTACTGCGCGCTTGCCTGGGCCTGCTCGAACCTCAGGCAGGCGAGGTGCGCTGGAACGGGCAACAGATCGAGCAGCCCGCGAGCTTCCTCGTGCCGCCGCGCGTGGCGTATACCCCGCAGGTTCCGACGCTGCTCTCGGGCACGCTGCGCGAGAACATTCTGCTGGGGTTCCCTTCCCGGGATGACAACCTGGCGCGCGCCGTGCACAACGCCGTCCTCGAGCGCGATCTGGCGGGGTTCCCAGACGGGTTTGAGACCGTGATTGGAGTCAAGGGAATGAAGCTCTCCGGCGGACAGATCCAGCGCGCGGCTGCCGCCCGGATGTTTGTGCGCGAGCCGGAGCTTTTGGTCTTTGACGACCTGTCGAGCGCGCTGGACGTTGAGACCGAACACGTGCTCTGGCAGCGGGTATTCGAGCAGGAGACGACCTGTCTGGTCGCCTCGCACCGCCGCGCTGTGCTGGCAAAGGCGGATCAGATCCTCGTGCTGGAGGATGGGCGCATCACCGCACGGGGCAAGCTCGAAGAGCTGCTCGAGACGAGCGTGGAGATGCAACGTCTCTTCACCGGAGACGAGCCATGTTGAAAATAGCCGTTATCACCGACGCACACGCGAACCTTCCGGCTCTGGAAGCGGCGCTCGACGCGATTCACGCGGAAGGGTGCGATCTGCTCTTTCACACGGGAGACGCCATCGCCATTGGGCCGTACCCGGACGAGTGCCTCGACCTGTTGCTCGACACGCCCAACATCCACTTCGTCGCGGGCAACCACGAATCCTACTTTGTGGACGGCCTGCCCGAACCGCAACCGGAATGGTTGAGCGACGGCGAGATAGAGCACCAACATTGGACGCACGCGCGCCTCGGCGAACAACGGAGAGCGATGGTTGCCGAGTGGCCGTACATCCTCGAACGCGAGTTTGAGGGCGTAAGGACAGACTTTGTCCACTACGGACTCGCGCCATCTGGTCGGGACTTTGTGTCCGTCGTCAGGCAGGCGACTGCGACGGACATGGATCGAATGTTTGCCTCGCACGATGCAGACCTCATCTTTTACGGTCACAATCACTTTCGCTCTGACCTGCAAGGGAAAGCGAGATATGTTGACCCGGGTTCGCTGGGATGTTATGATAAAGCCGTCGCGAGATACTGCATCGCAGAATTCCAGCAGGGGCGATACACGGTTGAGCATCGCGCTGTGCCGTATGATGACGCGGCACTCTTTCGGACGTTCGAGCAGCGCGACGTGCCGGAACGAGAATTCATTTATCGCGTATTCTTCGGCGGACGCTTCCATAGTTGAATAGTGACTACCCCGTCATTCCGAGCGACCGAAGGGAGTCGAGGAATCTCTCATCGGAGTCGCGTTTGCCATCGCAAGTGGAGATTCCTCGATTCGCTACGCTCACTCGGAATGACGAATCAGAAGAGAGTAACGTTGAGTGGAGGAATCTATGTCGAATCCCGATGTGACATTGCAGGACGTATACCAGGCTAGGCAAAAAATCGTCGGTATAGCCACGAGGACGCCTTTGGTCCGTTCTCCCTCGTTGACGGAACAGACAGGCGCATCCGTCTACCTGAAGCTCGAAAGCGTGCAAACGACCGGTTCGTTCAAGATTCGCGGGGCCGCCAGCAAGATGCTCGGCCTCACCCCAGGCGAGAGGGAGCGAGGCGTGATCACCGTCTCCAGCGGCAACCACGGCCGGGCGGTCGCGTACGTCGCCGGGCAGTTGGGCGTCAGGGCCGTGATCTGCATGTCGACGCGGGTTCCGAACAACAAAGTGGAGGCCATCAGGCGACTCGGCGCTGAGGTCGTGGTGCACGGCGAGAGCTACGACGAGGCCGACCAGCGCGCCTCGCAGTTGCAGCAGGAGCGAGGATTGACCATGATCCATCCCTTTGACGATCCCTTTACCATCGCCGGGCAGGGCACGATCGGGCTGGAGTTGCTGGAGGATCTTCCCGAGATTGATACGGTCGTCGTGCCCCTCTCGGGCGGGGGGCTGATGGCGGGGATCGCGCTGGCGCTCAAGTCTGCGAATCCCGCGATCCGCACGATCGGCGTCTCGATGGATCGCGCCCCCGTGATGTATCACAGCTTACGGGCCGGAAAGCCGATCGAGATGGAGGAGGAGGACACCCTCGCCGACGCCCTGGTAGGCGGCATCGGCCTGGACAATCGGCACACTTTCCGTATAATCCAGGAGTACGTCGACGACACGGTGCTGGTGTCGGAGGAAGAGATTGCCGACGCGATGGCCTTTGCGTTGGAGAAGCATCACCTCGTCGTGGAGGGGGGCGGGGCGGTGGGCATCGCGGCCCTGCTGCACCAGCGAGTGCGAGAAATTGGACGCAACGTGGTCGTTGTCGTCAGTGGGAGCAACGTGGAGCTTCCGTTGCTCCTGAAAGTGGCTCAGAGTAGCAGAGGAGCAAACCCTTGAGTGACGTGAGCTTTCGAAAATGTCCCAACTGCGGAGGCACCGATTTCGTCGAGAGCGCGCCGGGCCAGCACCAGTGCGTGTACTGCGGGACCAACCTGACGTTACCCGAGCCAGAGCCAATCGAGACGACGCGCGTCCTGGTAAAGTGCCCCTATTGCGGATTCGACAACGAGCGAGGCAATCGCTACTGCAACAACTGTGGCCGACGTCTGGCTCCCAGAAGAGACCCGGCCGTCACGAGTCTCTTTGTGACTATCGTGGGCTTTTTCACCTTCCCTATCGTGAGCGCGGTCGCGGGCCTCGTCCTGGGATACAAGGCGCTCCGCGAGGCCCGCGCCAGCGGCTGGGGCAACGAGAAGCTGGCCCGGATCGCCGTCATCGTCGGCTGGATCGGCCTGGCATCGCCGTTCTGCCTGATGATGACAGCGGTGGGAACACAATTTGGATATTCTCTCTGCGGCGTGCTGATCCAGATATTATCGGATATGCAGGGATGAAGATGAAAAAAGATAGGAGGTGAATTTCATGTCAGCAATCGAAGCCAAATTACAGAAGCTTGGCCTCACGCTTCCAGAACCGGCAAAGCTCCCGCCGGGAGTCAGGCTCCCCTTTGCATTCGTGAGGGTGCGCGGAAACCGGGCGTATGTCTCGGGGCACGGCCCGCAGGACCCCGACGGCTCGATCTCGCATCCGCGAGGGAAGGTGGGGGCGGAGGTCTCGCTCGACGAGGGCTACCAGGCGGCGCGACTGACCGCGCTGTCCATCCTGGCGAGCCTCAAGCGCGAGCTGGGCGACCTGGATCGGGTGACCGCCTGGCTGCGAGTCTTTGGCATGGTCAACTCGGCGCCTGGGTTCGACCAGCAACCGGCGGTGATCAATGGCTTTTCCGATCTGATCCTCGAACTGTACGGCCCCGAACGAGGCGCGCATTCCCGCTCGGCAGTGGGGATGGCAGAGTTGCCGTTTAGCATCCCGGTCGAGATCGAAGCCGAGGTCGAGATCGCTTGAGAGATGTTGCGTGCTCAAACTAGGGGATTTTTCGCACCTGCCACAGCTTGACGCGCTCGTCGAACGCCTCGTGGCCGACGGTCCAGGATTGATCGTCGTCGCTGGTCTCGACCTGCCTCCAACGACGACGTTGACCGCCGACGACGGGTTTCTGCCCAGCGGTCGCTCCGCCATCTTTGGCATTGTGATGCGCGAGATATTGACGGCCCATCCGTCGGCGCGCGCCGTCGTCGTCGCCGAGGACAAAGCCGCCGTCCGAATCCCCCGCCAGTTCCGCCGCCGGGTCAAGTTTTCGCTGGTCAAGCCACCACAGACCCACGCCGATTGGATCGCGGACGGTATCCGCCGCGAGCCTGACCTACTGGTGATCGACCGGCTTTGCGCCGAGACCGCACCGGCGGCACTGGAGGCGGCTCAGAAGGGGGTGCGGGTGCTTTCCCAGTTCAACACCGTCTTCCGGGGAGCTGGCGTTGCCCGCCACCTGTTCGATCTGGGCGTGGAGCGGGAACAACTCGATCACTTGAGTTGGATTCTCACCGTGCAGCGCATGCCGACGCTCTGCCCGCACTGCAAGCAGCCCACGACGCCCGACCCGATGCAACTGGACGAGCTACGCCGCCGCTATCCTGACCTGGACATCGCCGGAACTTTTCTCCGGGCAGACGGTTGCTCCCACTGCCGCCACACGGGTCGCCATGGCAACATGGCCGTGTTTGACGTCTTTTGCGCAGAAGCGGATGACCCCAACCTTTTTGAACAGTCCAGCCTGCTGTCGTTAGAAGAATACATGCTGCACCTGGCGGCGCTCGGCCACCTGTCGTTGGATGACCTTCTCCGACTCGAAGCCGACCAATTCCGGCATACCTACAACCTGCTCATCGCCAGCGAGAACACCCTGGCCGACGCGAACGCCGCCCTGGCCCGCAAGCTAGTCGAGCTGGAAGCGGCCAACCGCGTGCTCCAGCAGCGCACCGAGGCGCTCATCTCGCTCCTGGGCATCGGCCAGGCGTTGACCACCTCGACCGACCTGGAGCACCTGGCGACCCGCGTCTGCCGCCGCGCCCGCGATATGTGCGGTGCCGATCGGGCGATCCTGTACCTGCTCCGTTCAGCCGACGAGGCAGAGGTATTGGCCGTGGGCGGCTGGAGCACGACACTGCTCCACCAGCAGGTGGATGCGGCCCTGGTAGGCGGCACCAATGTCGACACGGAACCAAAATCTTATGCCGGGCGACCTCCAGGTGTGCCACCTTCCCTCTCGGATGACGAGGACGTGACCCTTCGAGCCGGGTTGTACGTGCCGCTCGTCGCCCAGCGCGAGCGGGTCGGGACGATGATCGTCCATTCGACCCAAAAATCGCGTTTCGTGCCGGGCGAGGTTGCGTTGCTCCAGGCCCTCGCCAACCAGGCCGCCCTGGCCATCCAGCGCGCTGGACTGATCGAGGAACTGGTGAAAAAAGAGCGGATGGAGCGGGAGCTGGAGTTAGCCCGGCAGGTCCAGCAGAGTGTACTGCCGCGCACCTTTCCGCAGGTACCAGGTTTTCTGTTCGCGGCCCGGAACGAACCCGCCCGCCGGGTGGGAGGCGACTTTTACGACGTGATCGCGCTCGACTCGGATAGCTTTGGCCTGGTCATCGCCGACGTATCGGACAAGGGAATGCCGGCGGCGCTCTACATGGCGCTGACTCGCAGCTTACTACTGGCCGAGTCCCGCCGCGAGCGCTCGCCTCGCGCCGTGCTGACCAACGTCAACCGGCTGCTGCTGGAGCTGGGAGAGCCGAGTATGTTTGTCTCCGTGTTCTACGGCGTCTTGGAGAGAACCACGCGAAGGCTGACCTATACCCGCGCCGGTCACGACCGGCCATTATTGCTGCGTGAAGGAACCGCTCAATTCTTGGGCGGTCAAGGAGCTGTCCTGGGCTTTCTAGATCAGGATAATTTACATTTGTCAGAGGAGCAAATTGTCCTAATCCCTGGCGACCGATTGGTTCTGTACACGGATGGCTTGATCGATGTCCTGGCTCCCGATGGTCAGTTATTTGACCTGGAGCAGTTGGAATCCTTGCTCCAGTCCCACGCCAGCCTGTCCCCGGCCGAGCTGTGTGCGGCCACCTTCGCCGACCTGCTTGCTTACCAGGGAACCGCCGAACAGTACGACGATATGACCATGCTGGCTATGGAGGTCGAATAAGGTGCACCTGGAGAGCAAATGATAACTGAAAAACGAAGACGCCAAAGCGTTTTGACCATCAATCTTGGCCTGGCCGCGAACATACTCCTGGCCGCGCTCAAAACGAGCATCGGTATCCTGGGGCACAGTCCCGCTTTGCTCGCCGATGGCGTCAACTCCACCTCCGACGTGGCTTTTGGGATCGTGGTCAGCGTGTTCATGCGGCTGGCAGGCAAGCCGCCCGACGAAGAGCATCCCTATGGTCATACCCAGATGGAGAGCATCGCGGCCGTGGTCGTGGGTTCGTTTGTGATGACGACCGCTATCGCCATTTTCTGGGATGCGGTCAACAACGTGTACGATCTGCTGGTCGGGCAGGGCGACTTTGGCGGCGCTGCGGTCGGCGCTCTATGGGTGGCGCTGTTCACCGTCGTTCTCAAGCTGGGGTTGACGGTCTGGACGCAGCGGATAGGCCAGCAGACGCAGAACGCTGCCGTGCTGGCGCTGGCCTACGATCACCGCAACGACGTGTTTTCTGCCGGAGCGGCGAGTGTTGGTATCTTGTTTGGCCGCATGGGCTATCCCTGGGTGGACCCGCTGGCCGGGGCGCTGGTCGCGCTCATCATCCTGCGTACAGGCATCGAGATTCTGCGCGAGTCAACGGAAGATTTGATGGACACCGTGCCCGGCAAGGCACTAGCCCAACAGATCATCGCATTGCTGACTCCAATTCAGGGCATCCAGCAGATCGAAGAGCTCCACGCTCACCGGTTCGGGCCGTACCTGGTGGTCAATGTCACCATCGGCGTGGACGGCTCGTTGAGCGTGGCCGAAGGCGACCAGATCGCCACCCAAATCGAGCACACGCTGATCGAAGAGATCGAGTATATGCGCCGGGTGCACGTCCATTACCACCCGGCGACTCGTGCAAGCGCAGACTGATCCTAGCGGTTCGCAAAGGCCGCGATTTCACCGACGGCTTCGACGGCTGTCTGGATGTGCTCCTCCGTGTTGAAAGGCCCGATACCAAAACGGACCGCGCCGCGGATCTTGGCCGTCCCAAGCTGCTCGTGGACAAGGGGAGCGCAGTGGAGGCCGGTCCGGCAGGCGATATTGTAATCCACGTCGATCATCGTTCCGACGTCCGCAGCATCCATGCCGTCTACGTTGAAGGGCAGAATGGCGATGTGATCCGTGAGATCATCCTGGCAGTACAAGGTCACTCCAGGGATGGCAGCGAGTCCGTCGCGCAGCATCTGGACCAGCTCCATCTCGTGTTCGTGAATGGCGCCAATCCCTTTTTCAAGGATCCATTTCAGCCCGGCGTGAAGACCAGCAATACCCACGACGTTGTGCGTTCCATACTCCAGCCGCCAGGGATACTCGTCGAGGTGCCTTCGTTCCGCCGAACGGACGCCCGTGCCGCCGGCTCGCGTGTGCCGGATCTCGATCCCCTCTCCGACGTAGAGGCCGCCGATCCCGGTGGGGCCGAGCAGGGATTTGTGGCCGGTGAAAGCGACAATGTCCAGGAATTGGTCTTCCATGTCAATCGGGATTTTGCCAGCGGACTGCGACGTATCAATTGCAAAGGGGATGCCCGCCTCGCGGCAGTTTCGCCCGATCTCCCGCACCGGCTGAACGGTTCCGATGACGTTGGAGGCGTGGTTGATGATCACCAGGCGGGTGTTGGGCCGGAACCGTTTGCGGATTTCGTCGGGGTCGACGAATCCCGCGCCGTCGAAGGGGACGTAATCAACGTCCACGCCTTCTTGCGAGAGATGGTAGAGCGGACGCAGCACCGAATTGTGTTCGATGGTGGTGGATATGGCGTGGTCGCCGGGGCGGAGCATGCCAAAGATGATCAGATTCAAAGCATCGGTGGAATTGTGGGAGAAGCAGAGGCGCTCCGGATCCGTGCCATTGAAGAACGTCGTCAGCATCTTGCGCGTGTCATCTACAACCGCCCCGGTTTCCATGCACAGATCAAAGCCCGACCGGCCGGGATTGACCCCAAAATTCCGGTAGAAATAATCCATATAGTCGTATACTTTTTCTGGTTTTGGAAAAGACGTCGCTCCGTTGTCCAGGTAAATCATTTCGTTCATCGAAAGCCTCTCTTTCTTGATGGATTTGGCGTCCCCGGCAAGGGACTTTTTACGTACATGCAATGCCGAATCAGTCTTAATTCCTCGAATAACCTGTTCGCGCTCCACGATCTTGGGCCTACATAAATGGATCCCACTCGATGTACGGCTGCGGCAGGTCGGTCATCGCGTTGACGATCAAATCCGTCAGCCCGCCGTACCAGATGCCGAATTTCTCCTTGAGGCCATAATGCGCGATGGCGTCTCGTATCGCGCCCTTGCAGTTCGAGCAGGCGGCGACGACGTACTTGTCCGTATCCGGGCCGAGGACGTCCTGGAAGGCGTCGAGGATCTGCTTCACCTTCATCCGCGCCGAGACGTTGTTCCGCCAGTCCGAAAAATTGAGCGTGTCCATGATGGCGAACCCGCCGCCGCCCCCGCAGCAATAGTTCCACACGCCGTGCGGCGTCATCTCGCGCAAGGGCTGCGCGCAGATCGCTTGGATGATCTCACGCTGCGGACGGACGATGCCCATCAGTCGCACCACGTTGCACGAGTCGTGCAGGGTGACGGGAAAGTCGTTGCGTGAGGGATCGAGCTGGATCGCGCCGCTCTTGACGATGTCGCGCAGCAGAGGCAGGCAGCTTTCGCGCGGGATCTCCGGCAGACTATATTCGCCGGGCAAAACGCGATCCGCGGTCACGCAGATGGCCTTGTGGGCGTGGCCGCACTCGCCGACGACGATCTTGTTGACGCCCAGCTCTTGAGCGATCTTGACGTGCCGCAGGGCCACGCGGCCCAGCTCCACGTCGTCGAACCAGACGCCGTAATTGACCGCATCGTAGCCGAGCAGATCGCTGCTCAACGTATAGTCGATGCCGGCCGCGTCGAACAGGATGCTAAACGCGGCCGGGCCTTCCGGCCACGAGAGAAACTCGCCCGCGTTGTGGATCAGCAGGATGTCCGCGCCTTTTTTATCCACGGGCACGTTTATCTTTCTGCCGGTCTTTTCTTCGATGATCTCCTCAATGAATTCGAGCGTGTTCTTGAATCCAGCCGGCGTCATGCCAGTAGAAGACCCCGCTTCGAGATGCTTGCGGGTGCCCTTTCTGAGCAGCTCAGGCGGCGCGATGCCAAGCTCCTGGCTAAAGAGTTTGCGGATCTCGCGCGCGATCAGCGCGTTGTCTATGCCGACCGGGCAGACCATCGTACACCGGCGGCAGACGTTGCACCGGTACGACATCTCCAGCAGCCGCCAGACGGTCTCAAAGTTCAGATCAATGTCCGCGCCGACCAGAGACCCCAGCCACTTGCCGGGAAGCGTGCAATGCCTCTGATAGATTCTGCGCAAGACCTCGGAGCGGAAGGTGGGACGGTAGATCTCTTGCTTCCCGCTGGCCAGATAGACGTGGCAGGCCTCCGAGCAGGTTTGACAGCGCAGGCAGTAATCCATCGAGAGCTTGAGCGCCTTGAGAAACGTCCAGTTGTTCTGTGGGTCGAACAGCTTTTCCAGGCCGCTCAAGAACGCCTGCACGAGCCTGTCTCGCTCGGCCGGCGTCTTGGGTTTGGGCAGGTCAAAGTCCGAAAAGCCATCCAACGAAAAATCGTACGTCTCAAGCCATCTTGTGCGCGGCGTTCCCAGGGGCGGTTGTTCGTCCAGAGGATCAAGCTTTATCAAGTCCTGGGTGTCCAGAGACGCCAACGGTTCGTCGCCCGATCTTGCTACGTCTCGAAAACGAATCGGCTTTTTACTCATTTCTCTTCTTCGCCCGCTGACGTCACTTGCACGTCTTCCAGCCACGTTTTCCCCGGCGCAATGTGCGGCCCGGCCCAGCTCACGGTGTAGGAAAGCTGGCGTGCGATCCGTTCATCCTGGCTCGAACCCTTCACGTTGAACTCGTCGTCCCACAGCGTCTCGCGGAAGGTAAAGTGCTTCACGATGTAGTGAAAGAGTTTGGAGAACGGCATATAGATCGCAAACACTTGAAGCAAGAGAAACATGGCGACGACTACCGGAGACACCGGGGTTGGCCTGAAGGATAACAGGCCGCCGACGTAAGCCTGATGTTGTGAAAAGAGCGGATCGGTCAGCCAGGAGCCGAGGCCCAGGCCAAAGATCGCGGCCAGAAACACGAGGTTGAAATAGTCTACCGGCGCAGTGTAGAGCGCCATCTCCTCGTCGGTCGCCCGTTTTACGATCAGGCCCACGGCTCCACCCGCTCCCAATGCGAACGCCGCTACGCCGACCGCCACCGTCAGAGAGGTCAACGCCGGAATCAGAATCGTCGCGGCCAGGAGTCCAATCCACAGCAGAAGCAAATAGATGCCCCAATGCAAAGCCAGGGAGAACGGCCACAGGTGGTAAGGGTTGTGCTCTCGGACGCGTTTCATAAAGAATATCTCGGAGCCCATCTCCATCAACTCGGCTGCGAAAGATGACGGCCTGGATTCCTTTGCCCAGTCTGTTTGCTCCATGTACGAGCCGCCGTAGCGCCGTCTGTCCTGCGTCTCGTGCGGTACAGGATAAACCTCCCAACGAAGGTTGAGAGGCATGGTCGCAAACTTGTAGATTTTATACGCCGCCAGAGCGACAAAGAGAAAAACAGAAGCCCAGCCGGAAACGATCGTGAACCATTGAAAAAGCATCTTACCTCCTGAGGCGCATCCATTGCACCTCAAAGAGCCTGTAGCGCAGCCGGCAAACCCTCGACGGATCCAGCAGGCTCACACGCAGCCCGTCGGCTTGGGCAAGCCGGCGATCTTACAGGCGCCCCTGGCCGGACCGCTGGGAAACAGCTCGTAGATGTACTTGAGCTTAAAGCCCGTCTCTTTGCACAGCTTGCGGATCATTGGGGCGATCCCAAACTCTTGATAATATTGGTTCAGGTAATGGATAATTTTCCAGTGTTCCTGCGTCAGGTCCGCGATCCCTTCTGCCTGCTCTGCCAGGAAGCAGGCCAGCTCCTCGTTCCAGATCGAAGGATCGACGATAAAGCCATCCTCGTCTACTTCGAGTTGAGTCCCATTGTAGTTGACAAACGGCATGTTCATACTCCTTGCGTAATTGATAGGTGCAACGCACTTTCCAGACTCACCCACTGATGTGGACGTGTCGAATATCTCCCTGCAAAATCGCTTCCATAATCCGCTCTCGCGAGGTGATGATTTGACGCGCAATCGCATCCCGCACTCCTTCGACATCCCTGTTTTCCAGGGCCGCAACGACTTCCTGGTGCTCTCGCTTCATCTCCTCACTGCTATCTCGCAGGCGAAGCCCCAGGTGGAAGAGACGATCCAGCTCGATCATCAATCCCTCCAGCGTGTCCATCAAGCGGCGATTCTCCGCCGCCTCAGCCAAGGTCAGGTGAAAACTGCGGTTCGCCTTCAGGAACACAATGTGACTTTCGAGATCGTCCAGACGGTAGCTGACGAGCGACATTTCCTTGAGCACGCTGATTTGCACAGGCGAAGGATGCCGGGCGGCCCGCTCCGCTGCGGCTACCTCCAAGATCAAGCGTAGATCAAAAAGGTCTCGCACATCCTTGATGGTGATGGGCGCGACCATATATCCCCGGCCTGGAAGACGTTGCATCAGCCCATCGTGGCAGACCTGGGTCAACGCCTCGCGAATAGGGGTCTTGCTCATCTTGTATTGGTGGGCCAGTTCACGCTCAGAGACGATTTGACCTGGCGGCAGGATGCAGGTCAGGATGTCCTGGCGCAATCGGAGGTAAGCCTGCTCGGCTAAAGAAGTAACCCGTCTTGTGGATTCCATGACGTTTTCGAGAAACGGATATCTTTGGTATACCACAAGTATACCAGGGAACTGATAAAAAGTCAACCCCACTGGCGGATAACGCTTGATAATATCTGCCTTCTGTGGTACTATCGTTCTCTGGTAAGCTCGAGTCAAGTAGATGTGGATGATGTTTTCAACAAACTCCCAATCAAAGGATAAGCAGCGCGGTGAATCTTGAATCGTTTCCGATGGCTGTATTGGCCATCGTCTCCCTTTCCACATTTATTCGTTCCACGTTTGGCTTTGGAGATGCGCTCGTCGCCATGCCCCTTCTCGCTATGGCTGTGGGTATGCAAATCGCCACACCGTTGGTGGCGTTAATCGCTATCACGATCGCCATCACGATTCTTCTGAAAAGCTGGCGCAGCGTCGACCTGGGCAGCGCCTGGCGGCTCATTGTTTCTTCTCTGGTGGGCATTCCCATCGGGCTTTTGTTCTTGCAAGAAGCATACGAGGGCATTGTAAAAGCCTTGCTGGCGCTGCTCATCATCTTTTTTTCTTTGTACAATTTACTGAAACCCAGGCTGATCACCCTGACGGATAACAAGTCGGCGTATGTGTTCGGTCTCTTGGCGGGCATCCTGGGTGGAGCCTACAACACAAATGGCCCTCCTATCGTCATCTATGGGATGCTGAGGAAATGGTCTGCTGAGAGTTTCCGGGCCACCCTGCAAGGCTACTTTTTTTCCGCCGGCATCCTGATAGTCCTGAGTCACGGACTTGCTGGTCTCTGGACCCTCACGGTATTGCGCCTTTACGCCATTTCGTTGCCTGTTGTCTTCCTGGCTATAGTATTGGGCAGCAAGCTCAACCGATCTATCCCTCAGGGCAAATTCGATAAATACGTTCACGTGTTCTTGATCATTATTGGAGCGACGTTGTTAACAAACTCGATAGGCTGATTTTGAGGAGGAAGTTATTATGCGCGTGATGGTCGTCGGTTCGGGCGGGCGGGAACACACCTTGACGTGGAAGTTGTCTCAATCGCCCCGTGTTCGTGAATTGTTCGTGGCGCCAGGGAACGGCGGCACAGCCGCCATTGCCAAGAATGTCCCTATCGCTGCCGCCGATATTTCCGCTTTGGTCTCTTTTGCCCGCCAGGAAAGCATTGACCTGACGGTGGTAGGACCAGAAGACCCGCTGGCGGCTGGCCTGGTGGACGCTCTCGCCGAAGCTGGCCTGCGCGCGTTCGGCCCGACCAGAGCGGCGGCCCAGTTGGAAGGTTCCAAAGCCTTCGCCAAGCGTTTCATGGTGGAGGAGGGCATTCCAACCGGGATGGGCGCTATCTTTGAAGATCACCAGGCGGCCCTGGCTTACCTGCGTGGGCAGGAGATGCCCATCGTGATCAAGGCCAGCGGCCTGGCGGCTGGAAAGGGCGTCGCCGTCTGCTCGACGTTGGAAGAAGCAGAAGCGGCGCTCCATCGCACGATGGTGGAGCGCGCTTTTGGAGACGCGGGCGACCGGGTGCTCATCGAGGAATGCCTGGTGGGAGAGGAGGCGTCTCTGCTGGCATTCAGTGACGGTAAGACGGTAGTGCCGATGCTCCCCGCCCGCGACTATAAGCGCGTCGGCGATGGCGACGAGGGACCAAACACCGGGGGCATGGGCTGCTACGCCCCCTCACCCTACCTCCCGCCGGCAATGATCGAGGAGGCGATGGCCCGCATCCTCCAACCGACCGTTGACGGGATGCGTCGACGGGGGACTCCCTACGTCGGCGTCCTCTACGCCGGTTTGATGCTCACCAACCAGGGGCCGCGCGTGCTCGAGTTCAACTGCCGCTTTGGCGATCCAGAGACACAGGTGCTCCTGCCGCTTTTGGAAAATGACCTAGTGGATGTTTTCCTGGCCTGCATTGAAGGGCGATTGGACAAAATTGAGGTTCGTTGGAAGCCTGAGCACACCGTCTGCATCGTCCTGGCATCGGGCGGCTACCCCGGCTCCTACGAAAAGGGTAAAGTGATCACCGGCGTGGACGAGGTGAATCGCCTGCCCGACACCGTCGTCTTTCACGCCGGAACAAAGCAAAAAGAGGACCAATTGCTCACGGCAGGCGGGCGTGTCCTAGCTGTGACAGCGACTGGCCCAAGCTTGCCAGAAGCTCGTGAAAAAGCCTACGCTGCCGTGGAGCAAATTCACTTTGACAGAGTGCAACATCGCCGGGACATCGCTGCCGCCCCCCCCTCACTCCCCCCCATGGGGGGGGAAGCCCCACAGCCGCAAGGGCAGGGAGGAGAAACCTACGCCGCCGCTGGTGTGGACATCGAAGCAAAGATGAAAATCTTTGACCGCATGCAGGCAGCCGTCGAAAGCACCTACACACCGGCAGTGGTGGCTGGCATGGGGGCATTCGGAGGACTGTTCGCGCTGAATGAATCGCTCCGAGACCGCGACTTGATCTTGGTCTCGTCCACCGACAGCGTCGGCACCAAGACGATGATCGCCGAGGCAATGGGCCGCTACGAGACGATCGGCCACGACATCGTCAACCACTGCATCAACGATATCCTCGTGCAGGGCGCGCGTCCGCTCTTTTTCCTGGACTATATCGCCGCGGGCAAGCTCGAACCCGACGTCATCGTCTCCATCGTGACGAGCTGTGCCGAAGCGTGCAAGTCCAGCGGTTGCGTGCTCATCGGCGGCGAGACCGCCGAGATGCCCGGTGTGTACCAACCGGGAGCCTTCGACCTGGTTGGCGCGCTGGTGGGCTGGGTGGATCGCGATGCTATCATTGACGGGCGCGACGTGAAGCCTGGCGACATCTGCCTGGGGTTGCCGTCCACCGGCCTGCACACCAACGGTTATTCCCTGGCTCGCCACATTTTTGCCGACGTGGGATGGGAGACGGTGTTGCCCGAACTGGGTTGTTCAGTGGGCGAGGCTCTGTTGACCCCGCACAAATCGTACCTGCAAGAGTTCGAGACGCTCGTGGATGCCGGAGTGAACATCAAGGCGATGTCTCACCTCACCGGCGGAAGTTTCTTTGACAACATCCCGCGCGTGCTTCCGCCAGGAGTCGGGGTGCAGATTGATCGGGCTACCTGGAAAGTACCCGCCATCTTCCGTTCGCTCCAGGAGCGGGGTCGGGTGGATGAGATGGAGATGTATCACGTCTTTAATATGGGCATCGGGATGATCTTGTTGCTGTCGCCAGCGGATGTGGATCGGGCAGTGGAGGCTCTTTCAGGGGCAGCCGTCGTTATCGGGGAGGCTGTCGCCTGGGATGGAAATAAGCCACGAGTGCGCCTTTGAGGAAGAGGAGACGAGAATATGACACGCATCGCCATTCTGATCTCAGGGTTTGGATCGAACCAGCAAGCGATTATGGACGCTGTGGAAGAAAACAGACTTCCCGGCGTCGAGATCGCCCTGGTCGTCTCCAATCGGCGGGAGGCTTTTGGCATCAAGCGGGCCGTGCGCCACGGGATACCGGTCGTCTACTTCCCCCTGGCTCCGTACACCAAAGCCGGACGGCCACGCGAGGAGTACGACGCCGATTTGGCCGCCATCATCCGCGCCCTCGACGTGACCTGGATCGTGCAGGCCGGTTGGATGCACGTGTTCACTGATGCTTTTTTGAAGCACTTTCCCTTGCGAGTGGTGAATCTCCATCCGGCGCTGCCGGGCATGTTCCCCGGCATGCACGGCATTGAGGAAGCGTATGAAGCGTACCAACGTGACGAGATCGCCCACACTGGCGTCATGGTGCACCTGGTCCCCGACCCGGCGGTGGACGCGGGGCCGGTCGTGGCCCAGGAAGACGTGCCGATTCACCCCGAGGACAGCCTGGAGGATCTGGAGACGCGCATCCATGCTGTGGAGCACCGCTTGTTGGTGCAGGCGTTGTACGATCTGCTGTGCCAAAGTGTATAGGTTGGGTCGCGGCAAACGCCGAAACCCAACCTACGGACTCGGTAACTTCAATCGAGCTGCGACGGGCAGGTGGTCGGAGAAACCATCCCATTCCTTCACCCAGGCAGCTTCTGCTATCCAGTCGTCGGAGTGAAAAATGTGATCGATGCGCACCAACCGGCCGGGGTATGGCAGCCCCCAAGCCCGTCCGCCCGTCGCCGGGAAGGTGTGCCCCAGTCCCCATCCCGCCTCGCGGAAACTGTCCACCAGGTGTGCCGACAGTGTGCGGTAGACCTCGTGCGTCGGAGTCGAGTTCAGGTCGCCCAGCAGAATGAGCGGTTCCGGTCGTCCCTCGACGTGATGGAGCAACGATTCGATCTGCTCTCGTCGCCATCGGAAACTCTGCTCCACGCTCTCCCGGTCGAGACCTGTGTAGGACCAGGCATGCACACCCACTACCCGCACAACTTGTCCGGCAAAGTCCACGACGACGGAGCGCGCGCGGCACAGTATATCCTCGTCCAGGCGCTCGATCTGGAGCGGGTAGCGGCTCCAGATGGCGACTTGCGCGCGGCAATCGGCGTGCAGGGGCGTGCGATAGGGGTAGCGCGCGCCGATCTCTTGCTCCAACTGCTGTGCCAGCAAGGGTGTGAGTTCTTGATAGGCGATCAGATCGGGGTCAGCGTTTTTGATATTGGCTGCTATCGGAGCGGCGTCGGTGGTGGCAAAGAGTACGTTGTAGGTCATCACGGTCAGGGCAGGCCCCTCGGCCTCTGCGCGGACTACCGGAGACGGCGGCATCAGGTCTCTGCTGAACAGTCCACAGAATAACCATGCGACGAGAAGCAGCGCCGCTTGGGCGGCTCTATGTCGGGCCAGCACGGCCAAGAGTGCGAGCAATGGCAGCGGCGCGAACAGGTAAACCGCAAATCCATTGATCAGCGCCAGCAGCCAGAAACCGTCGCCGACCCATCTATGCGCGACGTACCATCCCACGACAAAGGCCGCGTACAGAAGCGCCAGACAAAGCATCACGCGCCTGAAACAACCGAGTCTCGATTTCGCCATATATTCCTCCAGCCCACCAGGTGCGATGCACTTCTGAAGTGCGTCGCACCTTCATTGACGGGGGCTATTGTACCTCGTTCACCGACGCGTGACTGGACGGGTATCCTACGTTTTCCCTTCGTTTAACAAATGGGACGATGACGCGGGGATTCGAGCGTTTCAAGCTGCAACGAAAAACCTCCCGCAGATTCCTCTCCTGCGGGAGGTTGGCGATCCAGATCGAGGATAGACGGGACGTGCCTCATTGGATCTTGGCTTCTACTTTTTGGGCATAGCTCGCCACGCTCTCCTGGTTGACAAACTCTGTCGGTCCCATCAGGAACAGGGTGGCGATGACGTTTGCTTTGCGAAAGGCCAGCACGTAGATATTAAAGCCCATATTGGACATTTCCCCTTCGAGCATGATCGCCTCGTCTCCCACACCGGGAGGATCGACCTCTTCGAGGGTCAATTCAGGGAGGGAGGACCGTATCCCGGCGGTAAAGGCGTCCACAAAATCTGCCGCCATCGTCGTCTTGGCCGATGCCACGCTGTTGACACTGAGGATTTGACTCACGAATGTCGTCTGTTCCGCTGCGGCGGCAAAGACGCGCATGTTCGCATCCACGAGGTCGCCCGCGTCGAGAATGTCGGCTAATTCATCCTTTCCCTGTTCCTGTTGCAATGACCAATCGGGGCCAAGGTCAGCCGCGGTGACGTTCATCTCTTCGACCGGCGTTTCGATAGTCGGTTCCCCGGCACCACAGCCGGTTGCCAAAAGCAGCGAGCAGATCACCGTCAAGCTGAGGATCACACGCAAGTGTTTCATTTTCACTACCTCCTGGTTGTGGATATGCTTATAGATCAGCAAGTTTCTATGCCCACCTCCTGTATCTGCCGGGTTTCACGGAGATCGATGAGACGTTGCTCCGCGCTATTCACCAAGGACGGCATGAACTGCGTCTGGCGACCAGATAAAGCTATCCAGCGCCGCCGAGAGTTGGGCCTCCCGGTCGGGCCATTGATCGATCAGGGCGGCCAAGGTCACGACGGCTACAGCGCCGTCGGATTCTTCGATCCACACCATGCCATGCAATCCAGTCTCCTCCGATTCTCCCTCCAGGTAGAGAAAGTGCTCTCCGGCCTCGCCCAACTGCCGATCCAATTCCACGGTATCCTCGCCGAATCCCGGCCTCCCTGCCATGCCGTAATCGTCGGCGAAATTTTGCCATTGCTCGTCGGTGAAAGAGACGCCCAAAGTGTCGAAATGGAGGTAGATGGCGCTGGACTTGTCGGCAGCGATAAAGTTGGCGCGGTAGTCCTCTCCTGGCTCTGATTCCCCCTGTTCAAAATCGGCGGGATACTGGATACTAAAGACGCCATTGGGGTCCTCGTAGGAGATCATGTCGCTTTCCTCGGCGACAAAGTCATACCGTCCCACTTCCTGACCATTCACGAGCAGCACCACCTGGTGTTCGCCTTCCGGCCAGCCGTCGTCGGGCACATAGTAGAAGTAAAAGCCGGTGTCGGTGGCATTTTCGTGCGCGGTGAGGCTGTTAGTGCCTCCTTCGTCCAATTGACCATCCACGTACCACTCGACCCCCAGGCGTGTGTACATGCCGATGTCCCCTCGCCCCACGATATAGACCTCCTCGTCCAGAGCAAAGGTGGTGGTCGGGTCGACGGGATTATAGTCCGCGTCGGCGCCTCGGGCCAGGGTTACCTCACGGATCTCGGTGGGCATCGCATCGGACGGCGGCACCACGCGGAAGGGGTAGCTGTCCACGAACTCGCCTTCGTAGGACACGTCAATCCGGTAGTCGTCGCTGATGAAAGAGGGATCGTCGGCAGTGCCCTCCATCCAAAAGTTTACATAGGTATTCCCGCCAATGGAAAAGATGGCGTCGCTTTCCAGATCCGAAAGATCCACGTCGGCCTCGCCGAGGAATTCTTCGCCCCGATAGAACTCACCGGTGACGATCCCTTCGGGCCTCCCTTTGAACGTGATCGTGAGATAGACTTTTTCATCGGGGGCAAAGTCGTCGGTGGCGTCTACGGGTTCCCCCTCCTCGTCTATGTCCCTGGAAAACGTGGCCTCCATAACCTGAACGCCCGCTTCCGCCGGTGGAGCAGGGGTATCGGTCGCGGCAGTCGCCGGAGCCTGGGTGGGGGCGGGCGTCTCGTCCGAGCCGCCACAGGCGAGGGCTGCTCCCAGGAGCAGTGCGAGGCACAAGAGCTGCACTTTCAAAGCTAGTTTTCGATTCATTTTTTCTCCCTTCAAAATATTTGAACTGTGCGTATAGCATCCTCAAATTACACTGGCTACGAGATGGGCGCGGGCGTCCACTCTTTCCAATCGGTCAGGCTCGTCTTGCGCAGCATCTCTCGCCAGGCAGAGTTGGTGAGTGGCTCCCCGCGGCCTGGGACGATGGCGTCGTTCCAGCCCTCCACGAAAAGCAACTCGCCTCCCTTCACCGGCGTCCCGTCGGCCACGTGTGCCTCGAAGGAGGCCATCGCCGTGCACCACTGCAAAAAGTACTGTCCTTCCGTCTCGTCCACGTGGCGATAGGCGTCGGCGGTGACATTGGGATCGCGCTCCAGCCGCTCGACCAGAGGGGCGACGGTGTACCATTCACGCGAGTTCTTGGAGATGAACTGTTCCCCTTCCGAGAGATCAGCCAGGATGCGATAGATGGCGGCAAAGTCGCGAGGCGCTTCGGTAGGGTAACGTCGGCCACTTCGTTGCGGTCCGTACTTTTGGATCATTTCCTCGCACAGGTCGGCCACCGTCTGCCCCATCTGGCTCAGGCGCTCGAAGAATGGTCGGGGTACCGCTTCTATGTAGATGCGGGCTTCTCGTGGAGGCGGTGTGAAAGCCATGACCGATCTCGTCACTACCTTCATCGGCTGCTTGGCCGCTAGGATGGCAAGCTCCAGCAGGCTGGTCAGGTTGGCGGCGAAAGCGTTCAGTCGCCGCCGCAGGGTTGGGTCCAGCCGCTCCACCGCCGGGTCGAGACGGGGCGCCAGGTACTTGACCTCCGGCGCAGGCAGGTCGGCCACCAGTTCGTACTGGGCCATCAAGAACTGGTCGAAGAACGGTTCTACAGGCCGCCCACGCACGACAGACAGCGCCTCCAGTAACCCCTCGACATTGCCGTCCAGCAGCATGGGGAGGCGCTTGCCGTCGACAGGATGCTCAAAGCTGTACAACAGGGAGCGCATATTCACCACGGCGTAGACGCTCTCGCGGGGGATGGGTCGCCCGGTCACGTCGGGCAGGAACGTTTCCTTCAGATGTTCGAAGATGAGGCCGTGGCGGGTGAACCGTTCGGCCAGCCCTTGCACGCCGATCCCCATCTTCTGGTTGATCTTGGGCACGCTCAGTTCCCTGGACAGGGCGACCACGGTGTCCGGCTGGATCTCGGGCAGATCGAGCAGGTGATGGATGCTCACGCAATCCGGCTCGCCGGTGGCGACGGTGTAAAAGCGGTGCAAGTCCTCCCAACGCTGGCGCAGGTCAGGATGAGCGCGCAGTGTTTCCAGGATGGAAGTCAGCGTCGACCAGGGAAAAACAAAGTGTCGGATGGGTTGACACCACTGCGGATTCAGCGCCACGTCAAAGACCGACTTGATGAGGAACTGCAAGCCTCGGAAATAGCCGTGCATGCCCTCTTCGTAATGGCCACGCGGCGTCGCGGCGGGGTCCTTCAGCACCTTGCCCACGCGCTCGGCGATGGCTCCTGCGCCTTCCTCTTCGTTCAGCAGGGCCAGCGCCGTGCCCGCCCAGACGCGGGCGTCGTCATCGGCCAGGGCTGCCCACAGGTCGGCCATCAATTGCCTGACCATCGGCCACAGCACATCCCGCTCCACGGTCATGAACATCTGCTGACTGTGGGCCTTTTGCGCCTGGGCGATCCAGGTGGGCGTGAGCAGCACGTTGATGCCCCGCTCGAGCAGATCGCCGATCAGGGTAGTGGCCCGCTTGCCCACCAGCAAACCTCGCAGATTTGGCTGTAACGCTCCCTGTTGTGTCGTCATCTCATGGGCCATTATATCATCCCGACGACGAAAAGTAAACAACTCGTATTCATTGTATTTCCACATACGGCTTTAGCCAATCGTTTACCTGCTCCTCCGGCCTGTCGCCGCTCAGGAATGCGGTCAAATCACCTTCCTTGAATTGCTCCGACTCCTGGCACGCTCGGGGCAGTTCGCCGCCGATGGTGTCGCTGGTCACCACCTTCCCCGTTTGCGCCTCGCGCAGGGTGACGGTGGTTTGCCATTGGAGACGGACGAGGGTGGCCGAGTCGCCGCTTTGCAGGGTGTAAGGACAGCGCTCGATCTCGACTTGTTCCTCTTCTAAGCAAGCCACCAACGCGGTATCGGCTGACTCCTGGGGTCGCCACCGGGCGGGCGGGGAATAATGATAGCTGGAGCGCCAGCCCCCGATGGCCGTTTTTTCGACGTACAGTACGGGGTACAGGCCAGGCGTCTGCGCGTAGGGCGCTGCTCCCGGCGCGCCAGCGTCGCCGCCAGCACAAACATCCTCCAGGCTCTGTTTCATCTCGTACCGCGCCCGCTGCTGCGAGTTGCGCGTGATCGCGTAACTGCCGAAGGCAAGGACGGCTATAAGCAGGACAGCCGCGGCGGCGACGATTTTTACCCGTCTGTTCTTCAGTTCCCTGGTCCGTCTCGCCGGAAGATCGGGGGGAAATTGAGACACGGCTTCCCCGACTGCCGGTTGCCGGCTCGAGCGGTTCAGTTCCTGGATTCTATCCACCATCGTTTTGAGCACCCAGGCGTTGCCCACCTGAGAGCCGACGATGTGTTTCCAACTCCTTCGTCTGCCCTTCTGCCTGACCGTCACAGCGTTGTTTACCTCGCTGAGCCGGACCTCCTCCACGTCGTGCCAGGGCAACGTTCTATCACCGTCGCTGACACCCTGCTGGCTGATGTGGAGCTTGGGGCCAAACCAGACGATCCCACCCGCCTGGTAGACTTTGACCGCCTTGTGCAGCACGCGCTTGGAGATTTCCGTTTTGAGGGTCTGTCCCAACGGGATAATTCCCTCCAGCCCGGCGATCTGGATCCGCTGGCCGTCGGCCCGATAGACGGTATATGCCCAACGCCGGGGTCCCGGCCTGTCCGACGTTTGACGGTAGACGTAGGTGATGGACTCGTACACCTCCGTCGCCTCGTCCCAGCGGCATACCAGGCTCTCGTGCCAATCGCTGGAGACAAAGCCGTCGGCGTACACAGCGACTCGCAGGCTCGTGTGATAGCGGTGGTAGACGAAGAAAAACACGGCCATCAGCAGCATAAACAGGCCCAACGAGGCGCTGATGGTGATGCTGTCTCTCCTGAAGCTATCGCTCAAGAGGCCGCTGCGAGGTGCCTGGGCCCTGCTGATGGCCAGGGAAAAGAGGAGCAGGCTGAACAGAATAGATGCTACGCCCGCGCCGAGTAGGATTTTGGCCGTCAACCGGTTCGCTTGATATTCGGCCTGGAGCGAGCCAAGCTGAGCTGTTTCTGGTGCAAGTGATCGATTCATTCTTCCTCCCTTTGTGCGATGCAAAGTGTGCCGTTCGCCGAGTCAGCGGTCAGTTCTCTGATACACCCTCCCACTTCTTTGATATATACAGGCTGATAGCGAGACCGATCCCGAGCAGGATAGGTATGGCCGCGCACGTGTACCACTCCCACCGCTGAGAACTGCCAACTCGAAACAACCCCCCGAACATACTCACGAGCGAGACGACTTTGAGCCTATAGATCGGGCGGGGCACGACGGGCGCGGTGCGAACCGGGATGACGGGCAAGCAGGCCAGAACGACGAACACCACGACGAATACACCGATGAAGCGCAAGCATCCTTTCATTTCGATAGCGCCTCCCGAATGTTGCTTACCATCATATTTCTTGGTCCAAATTGCTTATTCGCCTGGACGATGCGGACGATTTCATCCACGAACGCTTCATCACGCCTCGGCGCGTCCTCGGACAGGTGCTGGGACACGTGTTCCCTCAGCTCGTCCTCTTCCAGCGGCCGGAGTTCTGCCAGGCAGTCATCACAGAGCAAATACTCGGGCAGAACCAGATCGCCGCACAGCAGGGTATAGTGCTTTTGGCAGAGCATACACTCAAATTCCCTGGGGGCCATGCCTATGCCTAGACCGGTCATCATTCACCTCCATCTCTCACTCTTTCAAATACAAGAACTCGGTGCCCAGGAATTGGCCGGTGCGGTCAAAATCGAAGGCGACGAAAACATGGCCGCCTGTCTGGCAGACCCGACAACCGTCCACGAGGTTGTAGCTAAAGATGAATCGCTGTCCACCCTGGGGTAGTTGCTCCATACCCTCGAAACCGGTGCTGGGCGTTCCCTCGATTCCAAGATCGGGATATTTTTGCACCAGGTCAGGGTAACGGGGATCTTGGGTGATATCCATGTCCCCAAGATCATCCCATGCGTAAACGACTCGCGGCGTTCCATTGACCAGCACGTGTTGGTAGACGACGTAAGGTCGGGGCAGATGAAATACCCTTACTACATCTACAACGCCATGCTCGTCATACGATTCGGCGAATCCATCTCCGCCCAGTAACCCGGCGAGTTCGACGGCTTGAGAAGAAGCGTCCCAATCTTGCATCGCTGAGATGAGGCATTCGGGCGGGGTCGCCGACGTGTCGCGCCAGCAGTCGTCAAACGCGATGTAAAACTCGCCGGGAGCATCCCACGCTGCGTCTGGCCCTATATCCACCGGGGTGGAAAACGTGTAATCAAGTTGTCCGGGTATATCCTCGTCAACTCGATAGGGCTCTCCGTCGAGCAAGTCCAAAGCGTACAGATCGGATCCAAAGGTGAAGAACAAGCCGGGCGAGTCTGGCCGCCAGATGATTTGGTCTATCGCGCTGGCGGGGCGGCCAAGCTCGATGTCGCGAATCAGGCTATCGCCCCAGGTGTAGATCTGCAACGCCTCGCCAAGAACGACGACGTATCGCAGGTCAGGCGAGGCCTCCGCTCTGTTCGTCCCAAAGTTCGCTTCGGTCCATGAACCCTTCGCCGTCACAAAGAAGGTCTTGTTTTCGAGCGTGGCCATAAACCGCTTGTCCCCAACGCCGATGAATTCGACGTCCCAGGCTGCGTCCTCTATTTTGCGTTGGCTTCCATCAGAGAGGTCAACGAGAGACAAAGCGTGTTCCGAGCCGATCACAGCCAAAAGGTTGTTTACTGGATCCATCGCATACGCGTGAAACGGACCCTCCCACAGAATCTCGACGGCTCCTGTCTCGATATCAATGCTTCGCAGGTTATGCGTTCCGCCGTCCGACTGTAGATAAGTGGATGGGGCAAGCCATCCCTGGATACCTGAGAGATCGCCGTCAGGCAGCGTATTTGTTGCAGAGCTATCCACAGCAGCGGCGTGATAGTGGATCTCCGAACCTGCTCTCACGAGATTCGTGCTGCCATGCAGAACCCACCTTCCGTCGGGCGACCACGTGATCGATTGCACCTGTTCCTCCTCGTCGCTCAGACGCTCGACGGTCTGGGTTTCGACGTCGTACACGTACACGTCGGAGAAAAGCCCGTCCATTTGACCGGCGAATGCCAGGTAATATCCATCAGGCGACCAGGCGAGCGAATCGATCCCATGCACGAAAGCATCGTGGAGGAATTGAGGGACGACGGATGGCTCCGCGCCATCGGCGAGCGTGATCCCTCGCTGAGCAAGAGCATCCGCGGCCTGGCGAAAGGTATCGGGGTGATCCGCCGAGAGCAAAGGAACCAGCGAGCGCGTCTGCCCGTTGGACAGATCCATCAGGTTGAGCGCCCGATCGAACGGGACCTCTTCAGCCGAGCCAGTATAGAATGCCAGCCATTCGCCATCGGGGGACACGGCGTCCGCCAAACGATTCACTACAGCGCCATCAGGGAGTGGCTGCACGCCGCGCCCTTTGCCATCCGCGCCCACGATGACGAGCGCGGGTTGATCGTTGATGTTTTTCTGATACATCAAACAAGACCCATCCATCGCCCGTGGAGCAGAGGTAGGAGGAACTGTTGTGGATGTTGGCACGACAGTGGGTGTTGGTGTTGGAGAACGCTCCGTCGCGGTCGGAACAGCAGTAGGCGGGGTATCTGTCGGGGTCGTGGCTGTCGGCACCAGGGTTGGCGTAGGCGTCGCGCAGCCTGCGCTCAGTAGAACAACCCCGATGATGATCCGTGTGATAAGTGACGTCTTGCGCAAGTACATGGCTTTGATGATCAAAGCTCGTATACCCCTTTGCCGCCCTCTTCGTAAAGGCGAGCGACGCTTGAATCCATGTCCTCGAAAAATTCGGCGCCGCAGTTTTCACAATGGTAACAACGCTCGCGCTCATAGTCGGCGCGGGGTGAAAAGCCGATCTCCTTCCTCGCCAGGCTGCGTGGAGGACGGGAGCCGCTTCGCCAGACCAGCATGCCATCGTACACGAGCCGATACGCGCCGCACTTGGGACAGGGATATGTTTTTTCCAGAGTCATGTCGCCTCCGCGTATATTATACACCTACAGCGCCAAGTTTCCCAGAGCGAGGCCCTCGGTGAATCACTGAGGGCCTCGCTTCAACCATTTTCTGGCTACTTCTGCCTCATCCACTTCTCACGACGAGGGGCAGATAGATTTTGTGATCACCCTCCCCGCTGATGGCAATTTCGAACATATTGGTTGCAGAGCCCAGATCGTTGCTCGCCGTCACGGTGATCGTCTTGGTTCCGGGATCGGTCCAGGTGAGATTCGTGAGACTGACCACCGTCGAGTCGACGGAAGAGACGACTGGCGATAAATCGGTCATCTGTATGGAGTAGGAGATGGGGGTCGTGGCCTGGGTCGGCAGGACGACGATGGTGACAGTGTACGGCGTGCTGACGGAACCGGTGAGGGGGCCGGTGATGTAGACGGCCCCAGGAGCTGCGTAGAGCTTGGAAAGTCCGACGGTCGTACCAGCACCATAGTCGCCGATGACGACGTCGTCCTGCGCGGTGCTGCTGGTGCGGATGCCAGCGTCGGCGGGCAGCGTGAAGGGCAAGGTCGCCACAAATTCGCCGCTGGCCGTGGCCGTGACGACCGCCAGCACCTGCCAGGCCTCCTCGCTATCGTTCAGATCGTCCAGATATAGCTCGACGATGCAGTTGGGACAGGGGCTATCGTCGCCGCTCGTGCCGGTGACCAGTTTTCCGTCAAGGCCGGTGATCTTGGCCGGGTTGAAGGTCTTCAGGGCGTCGTCGCTAGGTATCGCCGGGCCGAATTCGATCACCTTGCCGGGGCTGGTGATGACCCGATTTCCTCGGATAGTGATCTGGCCGAAGGTGGGCGAGCTGTCGTTGACGAAAATAGCGCCTTCGGTTGGGCTGTCGTCTTCGGAGCTGACGAAACCGGACTTGCTGTCCACGATGATATTGTCCAAAATCCGGGTACCGTTGCCGGCGACCTTGATCCCCTGGCCACAGACGCCGACAAAGCTCCCGGCCTTGTCCACGCCGATGACGTTCCCCTCGACGATGTGATCGCTGCCGATGATCTCCAGCGCCATAGGCGGCGTATCGTTTTCGCTTTGCATCTGGTGCAGCCCGGCGATGGTGTTGTCGATGATCTCATTTCCGCTGCCGCCGATCTGTATCCCCCAGCCGCCGTACCAACTATCTGCATAATAAGTCATCGACCGCAGGCACTTGAGCGACTCGGACACATCGGGAACCGTGCCATCGGCGAGGGTGCCGATCTTGTTGTCAAAGACGACATTGTTATCACCATCAATGTCAATAGCTCGGCTCATAGAGCCAACGATGATATTCTTGCGGATCATGTTGTAATCAGACCCGGCACTGATGCCGCCCCCGGCCAGATCTTCGGGATGATTGTCAAAGTCTCTGAAGGCGATGCTCTCGCCGTCGGCTTCTAGGCCGCTCCAGACATGTTCAACCGTATTGTAGCCACCCACGTTTGAACTTTCGGCCAGGATAATGCCGCCGCCGCCGGTAAAAGCCAGGTTGCGAATGATGTTGTATTGGCTGTAAATGTCGAACGGGTTATCGCTGTTGATGATAATTTTGGGGCCTTGAGGTCGTCCACCGGGTTGCGTATTGCCGTCGATAGTGACCTTGCCATCCGGCTCGCTGATGTTGTTGGGGACAATCGCGCCTTCCCCGCTGTAATCGCCATCCATCACGATCGTCCACGTTTGTGTATCAGAATCATAGTTCGGATCGCCCGGGTCCAGAGCGAATTTGATCAGAATAGGGCGATCTTCAGGCGGGCGGTGGCTGGCCTCGACCAGGGCGCGCCGGAAGCTACACGGCGAAGCCGAGGAATAGATACTTCCATCGTAGTAGCAGGTCCTGGTCTGGGGATCCGCTTCGGTGTCCTCCGTCGTGGTCACGGTGATGATAGTCGTGGGAGGCGGGGCGACGGGCGCCATGGGGCGGTTGATTGAATCGTCAGTCGCCGGGCCAGATGGAATTTCGTGGGCGGCGACGACCAGGGTAATTGTGCCTAGCAGCAGCACGATCAACGTCACAAGCATTGTGTGCCAGATTTTGCGGTACATCGTTATCTCCTTTATCCTACATCTTTCCAGTCTTTTTGCTCAAACTGCACGTTACTCTTCTACTTTTTCCAGATCAAGCTTACCTCCTTCAACATCATTTGTCTCGGATGCGTGGCTCACTACGTTGTCGGTCTGGGCTTCCAGAAATGCGAACAGGTCTTTCAAGCTGGCGAAACCCTGGCGCTCTCCGTTCATTGGACTTTCCAAGGAAGCTCGCCAAACTACTTCATCCTCGTCAGACCACCACAAGCGCAGCAGATATGACAGGTAGTGTTGGGGTCGTTTCATCTTGAGCCAATTATAACGACTGAATATCAGGAAACTATCAGGAAAGGCGGTAGGTTGCTTATTCTGGCATGGGGGGTATAATAGCTCGAAAAGAAGGCAATCTACGAACGATGTCACGTCTCTCCATCCATTTACTGGGTCCTTTTTACGTCACCCTGGATGAAGAACCCGTCACCGAGTTCGAATCGAACAAGGTACGGGCGCTGCTGGCTTACCTGGCGGTCGAAGCGGACCGTCCCCACAGCCGAGACGAGTTGATCGGACTTCTCTGGCCCGATCAACCGGAGCGGACTGCCCGCCGCAATCTGTCCCAGGCTCTTTTCAACCTCCGCCGCGTCATCGGCGATGACGACGTCACCCCTCCCTTCCTGCACGTTACCCGCCGGGCGGTTCAGTTCAACCTCGAAAGCGATCAGTGGCTGGACGTGGCCCAGTTCGTCGTGCACATCGCGACCAGCGAGACGCACGCCCACTCCAAACTGGAGACGTGCGAATCATGCATCCAGCATCTGGAGCAAGCCGACGCGCTCTATCAGGGGGAGTTCCTGGCGGGGTTCTTTGTGGACGACAGCGTTCCCTTCGGCGAGTGGGGCACGCTCCGGCGGGAGCGGTTTCACCGCCAGGTGTTGGACGCACAATACTACCTGGCAAGGCACTACGAGCGAAGACGAAATTATGAGCGGGCGCGCCACTACGCCCGACGACAGGTGGAATTGGAACCCTGGCGAGAGGAAGCCCACCAACAGTTGATGCGGTTGCTGGTTCGCAGCGGGCAGCGCAGCGCGGCCTTGCAGCAATATGAGATCTGTCAGCGCATCCTGGCCGACGAACTGGGCGTGGAGCCGACAGACACAACCACGCGCCTCTACCGACGGATCCGATCTGTCCCATCCATCGGGGCGCATAACTTGCCGCCTCAGGCCACACCTTTCGTCGGGCGGGTGAGCGAACTACGAGAAACAGGCGGACGGTTGGTAGATCCGGATTGCCGGCTCCTGACTCTGACCGGAGCCGGCGGCATCGGCAAGACGCGCCTGGCTATCCAGGCCGCGCATGAGAACCGTGCTGCTTTTCTCCATGGGGTCTGTTTTGTGCCCTTGGCTCCCCTCCAATCCGCCGAATTCCTGGTTCCGACCATTGCCAGCGCGCTTCAACTGCCCCTGCACAGCGAAATGGATCCCAAAGAGCAATTGCTCGACGCTCTGCGCGAGTGCGAGATGCTGCTGCTATTTGACAATTTTGAGCACCTCATCGAGGATGGCGTAGACCTGCTGCTCGAGATTCTAAAAGCCGCGCCGGAGGTGAAACTCCTGGTGACCTCCCGGGAACGACTGAACCTGTACGGGGAAACGGTTTTTGACGTCGAGGGATTGGAGACTCCGCAAGAGGTAGAAGATGCCACGAACTACGATGCCGTGCGTCTGTTCTTGCAGTGCGCCGACCGAACACGAGCCGGTTTCGCGCCTGGCAATGGTGGAATGACCGACGTTGTGCACATCTGCCGCCTGGTCGAAGGAATGCCGCTGGGGATCGAACTGGCCGCCTCCTGGGCGCGGGCGCTTTCTTGCCGGGAGATTGGGGCAGAGATCGAACAAAGCCTGGCCTTTCTGAGCGTTTCGACGCGAGGGATCCCTCCGAGACACCGCAGTGTGCAGGCCGCCTTTGACCATTCCTGGAAACATCTCACGGCGGAGGAGCGGCGCGTCTTTCAGAGGTTGTCCGTTTTTCGAGGTGGGTTTGAACGTGAAGCAGCAGCGCAAGTGGCCGCTGCATCTCCCTCGATCCTGTCAGACCTGCTGGACAAGTCCTTCTTGAGCAGAACCTCCGCTGGTCGCTACAACCTCCACGAACTGATGCGGCAATACGGCGCCGAGAAACTGGCCCAGGATCCAAAGGAAACTCAGGCCACGCAAAACGACCATTGCTGCTACTATGCCCGCTTTCTCCGCGACCAATTCGAGCTTTTCCAAGCGGGAGAGCAGCAGGAAAGCCTGGACGCGATGGAGGCAGAGATCGACAACGTCCGCGCAGCCTGGCAATGGGGCGTGGCTCAGACACGGTACGACGACATCGAGGGATTGATGCTGGGGATCTATACCTTCTACTACAACCGGAGTCGGTATCGAGAGGGATACGCCCTCATCGAAAAAGCCGTCGCCGCTCTGGACGATCCAACCAGGCTAGAGGAAAAGGCGAGTTGTCTGCTGGGGAAATTGCTCTGGCGGCAGGGAGACCTCCTCCGCGAGTTCGACGCTATGGACGAAAAAGCGAGAACCGAAGCCTTGACGCGGCGAAGCGTTGGACTTTTGCGGATCTGCGGCGACAAAACGGAACTGGTGGAATCCCTTGTCGTCCTGGGACACGTGCTGGCCAAGCAAGGACAACGTGTAGAAGCCATCCCCTTCCTGGAGGAGAGCGTCGAGATCGGCCGGCAATTGGAAGATCGAACCTATCTGGCGTGGGCCCTCGACAGCCTGGGAGAGATCGTCGGCGCCAGCGGCGACTTGTCCAGGGCCAGACAATTGCTTCAGGAAAGTCTGACGATCAGCCAGGAGTGTAATTACCTGCTGGCTATGGCTCACAATTTCAACAACCTGGGCGCGGTGGCTTACTGGGCGGGGGACTATGCCGAGGCAAAGCAGCGGTTCCTCGAGAGCAAGGCGATTTTCGAGGAGCTGGGAGACCCAGGTCGGGCAGCCATGGCGATCAACAATGCAGGGGAGATGTGTGTAGCGCTGGGGGAAGATGAATCGGCGACTCGATATCTTTTGGAGGCTTTGCGGACAGCCGTCGTCAGGCATCTGCCTCGACTACCCTTCAACACACTCTATGCACTGGCCGCGCTTTTGAAGAGACAGGGTCGGCCCATTCGAGCCTATGAACTGGCGATCTTTGTGAAGCGCCATCCAATGACAGAGTGGTCGGTTCACGAGGAACTGCGGCCTCTTCTGGTTGACCTGGAAGCCACGCTGCCACCAACAGTTCAAGCCGCAGCCGAGAAGCGGGCCAAGCAGTGGACGCTCAATGACGTGGCGGCGGAGATGTTGGCCGAAGCGGAGGGCGGTGATGCGTAACTCACATCTCGCGCCTTTACTCTCTTGCTACCCTCTCGTTTATTCCTCTCCATGCAGTCAACCTTGACTTTTGTCATCTGTTCATTAGCTCATTATCCGTTGGCTCCAAGTCACCAGTCTGATCCTGGATAAAGTGCAGTAACTCGTCCAGCGTCTGAAAGACGACAGTTCGGCCACTGGCGGCATGTTGCACTTGTCCCCGCCACAGGGGATGACCATTGGGCCGCGTCAGACCGGGCTCCCACCAGATGCGGACGACGAAGGCGTGGGTGTTGTAGAGCGGATTATCCATTAGATAGGTTGACGACGGTCGCAGATAGTACCCTCGGCGTACTGTTGTGGGCCGGGGGTACTGCACTCCGGGCCGGTGCTCCCGACAGGCCGATTACTCGAACTCGAAGGCGGTGATGTAGGCAAAGCTACCCGACCAATCGGCGGCAAAGACGCGGGAACCGTCGGTCAGCGCAGCCGCCCCACCAGGCTGATAGAACCCGCCCTCGGGCCAGGCAGTCTCGCTGTCCTCCATCTCGATGCCGAACTGCGCCGTCAAGTTCCCCAATGGGTCCAGTTTCACCACGCTGGCTGGCGTCCAGATGGCGACGTATATATTGCCGTCTGCGTCAAAGTTCAGACTCTGCGGACCGGTAAAGTCCAGGGCGGCTTCACCCAGTCGAGCCAGCAGGTTGCCGTCCGGGTCGAGCTTGAGGATGTAGCCGCCCGTGAAGCCGACCACGTAGAGGTTGCCATCCGGCCCAATGTCCATCGCCGTGGCTGCAAAGTACTCTTCGGTGATAGGGAATGTGCTCAGGAACGTGCCATCTGGGCCGAACTTTTGCACGCGGACGATCTCGTTGCCGGCTTCGTCCTCGTTCTTGTCCAGTACGTACACCGTTCCGTCAAGTCCCACCGCCAGCGCTTGCGGGCTAAAGTCGCCGAACTGCCCGTCTCCGGTGCCGGCCTCACCCCACTGGGCGATCACTGCACCACCCGGTGTGAAGGCAAAGACCTGGTTGGCGCCCCACGCCGCCACGTAGACGTTGCCATCTGGCCCGATCTTTACGTCGGTGGGGTTGTTCAGGTCGCCGCTGATGATCAGTTTGACCTGGTTCCCGTCGGCGTCAAAGACCCATATTCCGTGAGTGTTATCCGCCACGTACACCAGATCGTCCGAGTCCGTGTCCATGCCGCCGAGTGCCGCAAACTGGTCGGCCGCGATGCCGCTTTCACCGCCCAGCCGCCACACAAAGCCCTCTGGGGGCGGGAACGGTGTCGGAGTGGGGGGTACTTCTATTACGGGCCGCACCATCTCCCCCTCGCCCGGCACGCCCACCAGTTCGACCGCGTCGATCTCGTTCCATCCCAGGCCCAGCACCGACTGGTCAACCGTGATACGGACGCCTTGCACCAGAAAGTCAGTTTGCTCCATCTCGATGGTGAGCACGTAGGGACACGGCTGTTCCACCGCGTGTGGTTCCTGGGTGTAGAGTGGAACGATCTCACCATCCAGATCAATCAGATCTACCTGCGCCACCTGGTCGGGATTGTAGGTTTGCACGATGTTGATCTCTGTGACATACATGGGCGTATCGTAGTAGACGTCGAGCCACTCCACCGTGCTGCCGCTGGCGGAAGCCCAGGCCGTGTCGTAATCGCCACACTCTAGAGTGTCAGGCTCGTTGGCTGCCTGCCACGCAGCCCAGTCTGGATCGTCGTACTGGGAACTGGCCACGGCATCGGTCGCCCATTGTTTGACGATCGGGACAGGGGTCTCGGTGGGGGGGACAGGGGTGGGAGAGGGGGGCGGCGCTGTAGCGGTAAGGGGCACTGGGGTGTTGGTGGGAGGTATCGGCGTCTCTGTAGGACCGGTTTGGCCACAGGCCAGGGCGACCAGTACCAGGATCAACAGGATAATGATAGACACAAATTTGCGCTTCATCGTCATTCCTCCTCAATGTTCTACAAATAGTACCACGCGGGTGTCGCAACGCATCGTCAGGCAGGGCGGAAGGGGGAGGGTCATCCCCCTCTTTCCAGCAGGAGGATAACCCATCTCGACGCCCCAAGCTGAAACCGGACTCTCATCGCCGACCACTCATCACGGATAGGGATCGGGGTGCGGGCCTGTTATGGGATCACACATGGGGATTCTATACCAGGCGCCTCCTGCCCCTGCGTTCGCCAAGCTC
>Ga0180434_10000678_pt1 | contig 49933 bp, 42 predicted proteins | sample SS_ome_7_FD_132453 | JGI IMG/M metagenome (GOLD analysis project Ga0180434, IMG submission 132453) | Hypersaline lake sediment archaeal communities from the Salton Sea, California, USA - SS_1_D_2 metaG | ecosystem: Environmental > Aquatic > Non-marine Saline and Alkaline > Hypersaline >... | reverse complement strand
GCCCGGCCTCCGATAAGAGTCGCTTTCCAACGATCTCATCGGCATGCCGGGCCGCCTCGCTTTCATCTTCCTTGCTCCCTCCCCCTACCTGCAGTACCCTGAAAACCTGCGAAAGGCCAGTTATTCCAATGGAGCGCGCGAGATTCGCAGCCTTCAAAACCAACTCGACGATTTTCTTATATATCTCTCGGGCCATTGCTCAAAAGAGCCTCCCTGCAAGTTCGCCGCTCACTTCGAGCAATCGCGCTTCGGCAACATCCACAAACTCTCGATCACGTTCTATCCCAATGAAATCCCTCCCCAGCCTCTTGCAAACAACAGGACAAGTTCCAACTCCCGAAAAGGGGTCAAGCACCAGATCACCTTCATTGGAACTGGCTTTGATTAATCGCTGCATCAGCCGCTCAGGCTTCTGAATCGTGTTCAGGGCTTTTCTGTTAACAAGTTCTTTTGATTTATATGTCAGTTGCTTTATGTCACCCCACACGTCTCCAGGGTTTTTGCCTTTGCCATTAAACTTGGTCTTTGAGTAACGGCCATTTACAACAGAGGGGACGCTCTCGCAACGCAACCGATGTGTCAGTTCAACAAGCTGTGGCACTCGGATCTCATCAAGGTTAAAGGTCTTCGGCCTAGACCCCTTGACGAAATAGCAGATAATATCATAGTTATGCGTGAAATTGCGCCTGCCCTGCGCAAGGCGGCTCGGCTGATACCAGACGATCTTGGCTTGCAAGTTCAGGTAGGATCGGTAGTCCACGAAGTCAATGCAATCCGGCTTCCCAAACAGGTAAAGCGCCCCGCCTTCCTTAAGCTTCTCGGACAAGATCCTGATGAGTCTGAGATTGAATTCCTGAATGTTTCTGACCCTGTCCCACTGGTTCGTGGTCACACCGTAAGGGCCGTCACAAACAACGAGGTCAATTGACCCTGCATCGATTTCCGACAGCAGTTCGAAAGCATCGCCGTGATAAATTCGGTTTCTCTCAAGCATCGAATCCATGCCTCCTCACAGACCGACTTTACTGCCCTCTCCTTCAAGCGCGATTGTGCCGTATAACCGCAACCTCCGCAAGGCAATTCTGAGTCGGCACGGCTGTCGCCCGGCTACTCTCGCACGGTGTACGCCACCTCGGCCGAGCCGATGTTCCCGCCGCGGTCGATCACGAGGACGCGGACGCGGCAGGTGCCGGCCTTCAGCGGCCGGACCGGCAGGGCGGCCGAGAGGTCGGCCTCCGTCGCCGGGGTCGCGCGTTTTGCGCGGTGCGTCTCTGCACCCACCGCGCTTGACAGAGCCTTTGCTGTGGCGCGCGGCGGGTACGGAGACACGCCGCGCCTAACGCCGGCATCCTCACGCCCCGTCAAATCCTTCCCGGCGACGACGCTGTCCATCTCGCGGACGAAGTAGACGGCGGCCGCCAGGCCGCGGGCGTCGGTCGCGAGGCCGGCGAGCGGCACCTTCGTCGCCCCGACCCGAAGCGGCCCGGCCGGCGCCTCCAGCCGGACCACGGGCGGCTCCGTATCCTCCGGGTCCGGGTCCTCCGCCAGGAACGGCGAGTGGGCCAGCAGCCGGGCGTTGGCGCGCGAAAACCCGACCGGCGCCTTCGGCTCCGGCCCGACGTAGTTCCGGCGGAGGCGGCGGAAGCCGCTCCCCATGACGTACCGGCCGCCGGCGCGATGGTCGTGCAGCAGGCCCAGGGCGTGCCCCAGTTCGTGGGCCACCGCCCCGAACCCGTCCTCGATGAACTCAAAGCGTGGCGAATCCTTCCGCCCCGACCCCAGCGCCACCCGGCCCCGGATGGGCGTCTCGTCGGCCAGCAGGCGCACCTGGTCCCGGACCGTCGCGGCGCAGAACGCATCGCGCAGAATCCATGCGGAGAAGAGCCCCGCCCCGCCGCGCGCTCCGGCCCGTCGCCCCAGCGCCACGCCGCCGCGCCACTCGAACGGCGCGGGGCCCCGGACGTACGTCTCGGCAAAGACGACGTGCAGGTGCTCGGCCCGCGGGCCGAGGTCGGCCTCGACCTCCGGCAGGACGGTCCGCCACTGCCGCCGGAACGTGAAGTCCGGGGCGCCGTTGTAGTAGGCCGCCTTCCGCTCGCCGCGGACGAGGTGGACGACGGGCCGGCCGGCCGAGTCGAACTCGAAGTCCAGGCCCCGCGTGGCGTGGCCGTGGCGGCGGAGGTCCCGGCGGTACAGGTCCGCCACGAACGTCGCCACGACGGTGATCTTGTCGCGCCAGGCCCGCACCGGCTCCCGGTCCGCCGGGACGAAGTAGACAAGTTGGACCTCCGAGGCCCGGCCGAGGTCCCGCAGCGGCGCCGGGGCGCGGACGGCGGTGGCCGCAGCGGAGGCGTCGGCGGCGAGGATCAGGCACCCGGTCCACGCCGCGGCCAGCATCGTGCAGCCCATCCCCATGCGGCCCGACTTGCGATTTCCGATTTCCGGGTTCGGCATTCCTTGCCATTGTACGGTCGTCAGAGGCGCGCGTAAGGCGTTTTCTCGGCGGCGGGGCGCCGTGAGCCGCAGCCGTCGTGAGCCGCGACTTGCCGTGAGCCGCAGCCTTCGGCTGCGGCCACTCCACGGCGCCGCAGACTTGCCGCGGGCGAAGCCCGCGGCTCACGACACGGGCGCGAATGAGCCCGCGGCTCACGACGGCCTCGATTTTCCTTGCAATCGCCCGGACGGGGGCGTTTCTTTGCACACGGGGCATCGGCCGGCCCATCCATGACCGGGAACACATCAGAGACGACCGGCGGCGACCTGGCATCCTACCGGGCCCGGGAAGCGGCGCTGTACCGGGTCCGGGAGGCCCTTTTCGAGGCCGACACCTGGGACGCCTTCGCCGAGACCCTGGCCGAGGGCGGCTTGCCGGAGGCCCGCCTCCGCCAACTCGTGGACCCGCCGGTGGCGATGGACCTGCACACGCACTCGACGTGCTCGGACGGCGAGACGCCGCCGCGCAAACTCGCCTGGCTCGCCCGCGTGCTCGGCCTCCGGACCCTCGCCCTGACCGACCACGACAGCGTAGCCGGCGTGCGCGATCTGTTCGCCGAGGCCGCCCTGCTGGGCGTCTCCGCCGTGCCGGGCGTGGAACTCTCCACCGGTCGCAGCGGCCTGGAGATCCTGGTCTACTTCCCGGACGCCGGCGCGTTCTTCGGCTTCCTGACCACGCCGCGCGGCCGGCGGTTCGTGAAGTACCTGGAAGGCAAGCAGCAGGCCGTCCACGAGGTCACCCTGAAGGTCCTGGCCGGCGTCAACCGCTGGCTGGGGAAGCAGGGCGTCCCGGACGAGAAGCACGTCACCGAGGCCGAACTCGACGCCTGGTTCGGCGGACAGAAGCCGTACTATCCCGGCACGGTGGCGGTGCTGGGCCTGAAGCGGCTCGACGGCCGGCTCCGGAAGCGCCTCGGCATCCACGACCCGCGGGCGTTCAACACCCAGGTCGTCACGCCCGCGCTGAAGCGGCTGGGAGCGGCCGGCGGCACGCGGACTCCCCTCGACGAGGCCACCGAAGAAGTCCGCACCGAACTCGCCCGACTCGACCGGGCCGGCATCGGCGCCGTCGTCGTCCTGCCCCATCCCAAGGAACTCGTGACCAAGGGCAAGATGACGCTCGGCCAGGTGGCACGGACCATCCGGTACCTGACGGCCGAGGCGAGGCTGGACGGCGTGGAGGTCGGCTGCGCCCGCGACGCCGAGGCCGACGTCCGCGCCTGGCGCGAGATGATTGACGAGATGAACGCCGACATCGCGGCCGGCGGCCTGGCGGCCGCCGGCCCGCTGCTCCTGGCCAGTTACACGTCCGACTTTCACGTCTTAGCGCCCGGTCGGGCCACCGGCGAGATCACGCTCGCCTTCGGCCTGCTGGACGAGCGGCCCGGGCATCGCCGAGGCAACCTCCGGCCTCAGACGGGCCCGGACGAACTGCGGGAGGCCATGCGCCGCCGCGCCGCCTGCCGCGCGGGGAAATAAACTCCCGCCGTGCCACCGAGCCGCCAGCGCAAGCGAGCGGGCCGGAAGCCCTACCCCTCCCGGCTCCCGGCCCGGAATGGATTCGACACTGGCCACGAGCGTCAGCGAGCGGGAACGGCGCCGCTTACTTTCGTGCGCGGCCGGCCAGACGGCGCAACTCCTCCGTCGTCACGGTGAACCCGCACTCGGTGCACAGCAGGACGTAGACGCGTCGGCCGGTCCGCGCGTGCCGGATGATGCCCAGCCGACGCAGCGGCGCCCGGTCGTGCCGGCACGAGTCCATCGGCTCGGACGAGGCGGGGGCAGGGGCGGGGACGATCGTCTCCGGGGAATCGAAATCCGTCCGGACCACCACGTCGCCTCCGTCCGCGCCGGGGCACAGGGGACCCCGAGGCAGGTGCGCATCCGGGAGGTGACCGCTCTCTCTATCGGCCGGTCCGGCCGGGGACTTCAGAAGAAACGCCGCCGACATGGGGCGCGGTGGATCTCCGTACCCACCGTGCCCGATAGGGCCTTCTCGGGCAAGCGCGGCGGGTGCGGAGACCCGCCGCGCGGCCAGGCGGACGTGAAACGCTCTAAAACAGCTGCTGGACGGCGAAGATGACGATCGGCACGGTCACGCCGGCCCCCAGCGTGGAGACCAGGACGGCGCTGGCGGCAAAGTCGGGCCGGTTCCGGAACTCGATCGCCACCACCGCCGAGGCCACCGCGCTCGGCCCCGCCAGCCCGATGACCAGCACCTGGGCCAGCATGCCCTCCAGCCCCATGGCGGCCACCAGCCCCAGGCCGACCATCGGCCCGGCCAGCAGCCGCAGCCCCGCCGACCACGCCAGGTCCGCCGGCGCCCGAACCAGCCGGACACGCCCCATCTGGGCCCCCAGGGTCAGCAGGGCCATCGGCACGTAGGCTTCCGAGAGCAGCGTCACGGGCATCCACACCACCTTCAGCCCGGGGACCCGCAACAACAGGTCCATCTCCCTTGCCCCGGGGTACAGGTGCTTCAGCAGGAGGGCGGCCATCATCGCGTAGAAGAACGGGAGGCGGAGGACGCGCTTCAGGGCCGACGCCGCGCCGGTCGAGCCCGACCCCGCGATGAACGCCCCCAGCGTGTAGGCCGCAAACCCCTGGCACACCGCCACCATGACCTGGGCGGAGACGGCGTCGGACCGTTCGCCCGGGGCGACGGCGAACGCCAGCGCCACGACCGGGATGCCGAAGTTCGCGCTGTTGTAGAGAATGACCGAGTTGACAAACGCCCGGCCGAGCGGCCGGTCGTGACCGCGAAGCCGGCCGGCCCCCCAGGCGAGCACGCCGAGCACCCCCACCGCCGCCGCCGTGAACCCGATGATGGGCCCGTACGCCGGCCCCGCCAGCGACGAGGTCAGCACGTTGCGGAACACGAAAACCGGAATCAACAGATAAAGCAGCGTCTTGGCGAGGACGTCGGCGGCCGCCTCGAGGCGCCGGCCCAGCACGTACCCCGCCCCCGCCAGGACCACGAGAGGCCCCACGACCGTGTAGGCGATGTAGCCGACCTGCTCGATGTAATCCATGGGCACATGACTTTCCGCGCGGCGAGTGTGGAAACCCGCTGCGATCGAGGCCAATCGGCATGCTCGGCGCGGTGGATGCCCCTCGGCGGGTAAACGTCGCTCGGGACAGGCTCCGACCCGCCGCGCTACTGGAGGAGTCGCGAACGCCCCGGCCTACGCCTCCGGGAAGACCATGGCGTCGGCGAAGCGGGCCTGGAACCCGGGACGGCGCGAGAGTTCCACGTGCTCCACGCCCCGGGCCACGTCCGCCGCCACGTGCCGAAGGTTCCGATTCACGAGCAGCATCCTCGCCCCCGCGCCGGCGGCGTTGCCGACGGAGCGGACCTTCTCCAGGGGCACCTCGGGCAGGAGGCCGACGGCCCGGGCCGCCTCGGGCCGGATGTAGTTGCCGAACGCCCCCGCCAGCAGCACCTGCTCCACGTCCGCCAGGACCGCGCCGAACTCCTCCAGGAGCGTGGCGACGCCGGCGGCGATGGCGCCCTTGGCCAGTTGCACCTCCCGCACGTCCCGCTGGGTCAGGAGGACGGCGGAGCCGCCGTCGTCGTCCTCGGCCAGGCAGAAGGCCGGCTGGCCGTCCACCGTGCGGACGCGGCGGGCCAGGCCGGGCGCCTCCCCGGCCAGGTCGTCGGCCGAACGCATCCGCCCGGTCGGCTCGACGACCCCCGCCGCCACCAGGGCGGCCACCGCGTCAATCAGCCCCGTGCCGCAGAGCCCCACAGGCGGGGCGTCGCCGATGGTGCGGACCGTGACGGCCCCGTCGCGGATGGCGACGCGGTCGATGGCGCCGTCGGCCGCCCGCATGCCGTAGCGGATGCGGGCGCCTTCGAGGGCGGGACCGGCGGCGGTGGAGCAGGCCAGGAGACGCTGGCGCGTGCCGAGGACGATCTCGCCGTTCGTGCCGATGTCGATGGCCAGGCGCAGCCCGTCGCCGGGGTGCATGCCGGTGGCCAGGATGACGCCCACCGTGTCGGCGCCGACGAAGCCGGCCACCAGCGGGGCGGTGTACAGCCGGCCGCGGCAGTGCGTCTTCAGCCCGATGCCCCGGGCCGGGACAGAGTGGCTTGACGCCGACGCCGCCACAAACGGCGCCCGCGCCACCGTATCCACCGGCAGCCGGAGCAGCAGGTGGTTCATCGTCGTGTTGCCGACCATCGTGGCCTCGTAGACGAGGGACGGCTTGACGTGGGCGCGTCGGCAGGCCTCGGCCAGGATCTCGTTCAGGGCATCGACGACGAGGGTCTGGAGGGTCCGGGCGCCGCCCTTCTCCCGGCCGACGTACTCGATGCGGGCGATGACGTCGTCGCCGTAGGCCGACTGCGGGTTGGCCCGGCTCGCCGTGGCCGCCACCTCGCCCGTGGCGAGGTTCACCAGATACCCGACGAGCGTGGTCGTGCCGACGTCCAGGGCCAGGCCGTAGCACGCCTCGGCCGCGGCGGGCCGGTCCAGGTGGACGATCTCGTCGCCGACGGCGACGACGGCGGGATGGAAGTCCAGCCACCGCAGCCGGCGGGGCACCTGGCGAAGAATCGCCGGCGGAATCGTCAGGCCGTCCAGGCCCGCCTCCGCCAGCGCATCCAGCAGGCGGTCGGCGTCGGCCCGCTGGTCCGTCACGGACGGCTCCGGCACGCGGACGGCCCGTTTGAGGACGTTCGGGATGAGCGGGACGGCGAATTCGGCCCCCTCGGTCAGGATCTGCTGGTCCCGTCGGCGGCTCTCGTCCGGGATGACGACCCGCAGGTCACGGTGGACGCGCGTCTGGCAGGCCAGGCGGAGACCGCGGCTTATCTCCTCAGCCGAAAAGAACCGGCCGCCGATCTCGGACGGCTCGGGGGGATGGTCGGGGATGAGGACGCGGCACCCGCCGCACTTTCCGTTCCCCCCGCAAGGGGCCTCCAGCGGGATACCGCCCGCCTGGGCCGCCTCCAGCAGCGTCCGGCCGTGGGGCACGTCGACGGTGCGGCCCTCGGGTTCGAACGTGACGCGATGGGCCGGCTCGGGCATGGGGCACCTCGTGGGTCTGGGGGCTGGGGGATTCTGCATCATAGGCGGGCCCGCCGGGCAAGTCAACGCGCCGCGCTTGCAGCGGCGGCGCCCCGGGCTTTATAATCCGAGGATGTTCGAGTGGCGGCGCAAGGAGGTTGACTGGCCGCGAGCGCAAGAGCGGCAACAGCGCCGCTTACTCACGTGCGCGGCTATTGAGGCCGGCAAAAGCCATGTGACAAGCAGGGTGCCACGGTTTGCTTGTCAAACCGTGCGCCGGACCGCAACACACGGATTGCGAGCAATCCGTGGCGCCGCCGCCTTCCTGGAGTCCGCGACATCGCTTTTGCCGGGCTCAATAGTCAGGCGGAGCGGCGTTGCTTACTTACGTTCACGGCAAGTGACGCCATCATCGCGAAGGGGTTCCCGTGCCCACATCCACGTTTCGCGCCCCGGACGTGTTTCTCTTCGGCGCCGGCGCGCTCGATGAACTGGGCGAGCAGACGAGCCGTCTCGGCGGCCGGGCGGTCCTCGTCACCGGCCGGCGGGCCATGGCCGAGGCCGGCATCACCGAGCGCGCTCTTTCGAGCCTGAAGGCCGCCGGCGTCCGGGCCACCGTCTTCGACGAGGTGGAACCCGAGCCCGACGTGACGACCGTCGACCGCCTCCGCGAGGTGCTGGACCGCGCGGACGCCGAGGTGGCCATCGGCCTGGGCGGCGGCAGCGCCATCGACGCCGCCAAGGTCGCCGCCGGACTCTTCCACGAGCCCGACCCCACCCGCGCCTACCACGAGGCGGCCGAGGTGAGCGAGCCCGGCATCCCGTGCGTCGCCGTCCCGTCCACGAGCGGCACGGGCAGCGAGATGACGGGCAACGGCGTCATCAGCGACCGCGAGAAGGGCCGAAAGGCCAGCATCCGCCATCCCGGGATGGTGCCGGCCGTTGCCCTGGTGGACCCGGAGGTGACGGTGCCCTGCCCGCCCCAGGTGACGGCGATGAGCGGCGTGGACGCCATGGTCCAGGCCGTCGAATCGTACCTGTCGCGTCACGCGACGCCGATGACCGAGGCCATCTCCCTGCGGGCGGCGGGGGAACTGGCGACGGCCCTGCCGGGCGTCGTCACCCGCGGGGACGATCCGGCCCTGCGGACGGCGGCCGCGTGGGGCTCGGCGATGGCCGGCCTGGCGCTCTCGAACGCGCGCCTCGGCGTGGTGCACGGCATCGCCCATCCGGTGGGCATCCGCTACGCCGTACCACACGGACTGGTCTGCGGCGTGCTGATGCCGGGAGCGCTCGCGTTCAACCGCGAGGCGGCCGGCGAGAAGTTCGAGCGGCTCCGGGAGGTGCTTGGCGGCGACCCGGTCGGCTACGCCCAGGCCCTGCTCCCGGCCACCGGCCTGCCGATGCGGCTGCACGAGTACGGGCTGGACCCTGCGGACTTCCCGGCCATCGCGCGGGAGAGCATGGCGAGCGGCTCCACAAAGGCCAACCCCCGCCGGGTGACCGAGGCCGACGTCGTCGCACTGCTCGAGCAGGTGGCGTGAGACGAGGGACCACGGCGTGTGGCCCGGCAAACATACAGGAGGTTCGCATGCCCGACCAGCCCGTCCGCACGCGAGAGCAAATCCGCGAGTTCGACCGCACCTGCATCCAGGACTTGGGCGTCCCCGGCGTCGTCCTCATGGAGAACGCCGGCCGGCAGATTGCCGACTTCGTCCGCCAAGACGGGGGCCTGGAACCGACCTCCCGCGTCGTCATCCTGGCCGGTCGCGGCAACAACGGGGGCGACGGATTCGTCGTGGCCCGGCACCTGGCCGTCCACGGCACCTCGGCGAAGGTCCTGCTCATCGCCCGCCGCGACCAGGTGACCGGCGACGCCGACACGAACCTCCGCATCCTGGAGGCCATGGACGCCGACATCGAGGTCCTGGGCGGGCTCGACGACGAGGACGTCGTGGCCCGCTGCGACGAGGCGCTGAAGTCAGCAGAGGCAATCGTCGACGGCCTGCTGGGCACGGGCACGCGGGGCGAGATCCGCCCGCCCTTCGCCGGCGTCATCGAGACCGCCAACGCCCACCGCGACCACGCCGACGTCTACGCCATCGACATCCCCAGCGGCCTGGACTGCGACACCGGGCGGCCCCTGGGGCCGACCGTCCGGGCCAAGGCCACCGTGACGATGGCGGCCGTCAAGCAGGGCTTCTCGGCCGAGGGGGCCGAGGCATACACCGGCCGGGTCGTCCTGGCGGACATCGGCGTGCCGGGGCCCGAGCCGCGAACGTGAGTTCGCGGCAACAGCGCCGCTTACTTACGAGTGCGGCTATTGAGGCCGGCAAAAGCCATGTGACAAGCAGGGCGCCACGGTTTGCTTGTCAAACCGTGCGCCGGACCGCAACACACGGATTGCGAGCAATCCGCGGCGCCGCCGCCTTCCTGGAGTCCGCGACATTGCTTTTGCCGGGCTCAATAGCAGGCGGTGCGGTGCGATTCTCGCGCGCCGGCCGCCCGCCGGCCTTCGAGCGTACCCGCGATCTTACGGTCGGGCTCGAAACGATCGCGCCGTCGAGCGAGGGGCGCGAAATGCAAAGGCCACCACCGTGCCCAAACGCCTCCTCATCCTGACCCGCCGGCCCGAGGGGGCGCCGTTCCGCCAGCGCATCGAGCCCTACCTGGACGCCCTCTGCGGGCGCGGCATCGAGCCGGTGGTCGAGGTCCTGGCAGCCGGGGCGCGGGCGCGGCGCCGGCAGGTCCGGCGGGGGCGCACGGTCGACGGCGTGCTCCTGCACCGCAAGACGCTGACCTGGTGGGAGGCCCGGTCGCTTGGGCCGCCCGCGGAGCGCGGCCGGCTGCTCTACGATTTCGACGATGCCGTCATGGTCCAGGCCCGCCGGCCGGAGCGGATTCACCGGGGCCGGGCCCGGCGGTTCGCCCGGACGGTGAAGGCGGCGGACCTGGTGCTGGCGGGCAGCCCCGTCCTGGCCGAGCACGCCCGCCGGGCCGGCGCGGGGCGGGCCGAAGTCGTGCCCACGGGCCTGGACACGCAGCGGTACACGCCGAAGGCCTCGTCCGAGACGTCGGCGGGCCCCCGGCTCGTCTGGATCGGCAGCCGGAGCACGCTGAAGCAACTGGCGCGCCTGCGTCCGGCGCTGGCGGCCGTGGGGGGGGCGGTGCCCGGCGTCCGGCTCCGCGTGATCGCCGACGGGGCGCTCTCGGTGGCGGGCCTGGCGGTCGAGAACGTGCCGTGGTCGCGCCAGGCGGAGGGCCGGCTCCTCGCCGAGGGCGACGTGGGCATCGCCCCCTTGCCGGACACGGCGTACACGCGCGGCAAGTGCGGGTTCAAGGTACTTCAATATATGGCGGCGGGGCTGCCGGTGGTGGCCAGCCCGGTGGGCGTCCAGGCGGACTACGTCCGGCCGGAAGAGACGGGCCTGCACGCCGGCGGCGAGGCGGAGTGGGTGGAGGCCATCGGCCGGCTGGCGGGCGACGCCGCCCTGCGGCAGCGGATGGGCCGGGCCGGTCGCGAGCGCGTCGAGCGCGAGTTCGACTTCCGCGCCCTCGCGCCGCGGGTGGCGGGGCTGATAGCAGAGGCGCTGGGCGCATAGAGGCGAAACAACCATGATGAACAGGGAATGATCAACGCTGAATGATGAAATAGCGGCGCGGGCGAAGGCACAGGCGCGCCGTGCTTTTGGCTGGCCGCGAACGCCAGCGAGCGGGAACGGCGCCGCTTACTGACGTGCGCGGCTATTGAGGCCGGCAAAAGCAATGTCGCGGACTCCAAGAAGGCGGCGGCGCCACGGATTGCTCGCAATCCGTGTGTTGCGGTCCGGCGCACGGTTTGACAAGCAAACCGTGGCGCCCTGCTTGTCACATGGCTTTTGCCGGCCTCACCAGTCAGGCGTCCCTATCCCGCCAGAAAATCCTCCAGCCGGTCGAGGCCTTTCTCGATCTCGTCCATGCTCGTGGCGAAGGAGAGGCGGGCGCAGCCGTCGTCGCCGAAGGCCGCGCCGGGCACGACGGCCACGTGGATGTCCTCCAGGAGTTTGTCGGCGAAGGCGAGGCTCTTCGGCGTCTCGGCATCGGGCCCCAGGACCCGCTCGTAGGCGGCGCTGAAGTCCGGGAAGGCGTAGAATGCGCCCTGCGGCCGGACGAGGCGGACGCCGGCCATCGCGGCGAGACGGTCGGCCATGTAGCGGCGGCGGCGGTCGAACTCCTCGTACATGGCGCGGGTCGGCTCGGCCGGCCCGGTCAGGGCGGCGAGGGCGGCGTACTCGGCGATGGAGGTCGGGGCGGAAGTGGATTGGCTCTGGAGCCGGCCCATGGCGGCGATGAGGTCGCGGGGTCCGGCGGCCCATCCGATGCGCCAGCCGGTCATCGCCCACGTCTTGGACGCCCCGCCGAAGGTGACCGTCTGCTCCGCCAGTCCCGGCCCGAGCGCCGCGAACGAGCACGTCTGGACGCCGTCGTAGACGAGTTCGTTGTAGATTTCGTCGGCGAAAATCCATATCTCGCGACCCGCGACGACCTCGGCGAGGGCCTCGAGTTCGTCCCGCGTGTAGACGACGCCCGTCGGATTGCAGGGCGAGTTCAGAATGAGGGCGCGGGTCTTCTCGGTGACGGCCGCAGCCAACTGCTCCGGGGCGATCTTGAACCCCCGGTCCACGCCGGCATGGACGACGACCGGCTCGGCGCCGGCGAAGCGGATCTGCTCCGGGTAGGAGACCCAGTACGGGGCGGGGAGGACGGCCTCGTCGCCGGGCTCCAGGACCGCCAGGCACGCCTGGAACAGCGCGTACTTGCCGCCGGTCGTGATGCAGACCTGCTCCGGCGCATAGGTGAGGCCGCTGGTGCGCTCCAGGTAATCGGCGACGGCGGCTTTGAGGTCCGAAAGGCCGGAGGCGGGCAGGATGTAGCCGTGGTGCCCGTCGCGGATAGCCTGGATGCCGGCCTCGCAGATGTGGCCGGGCGTCTTGAAGTCCGGCTGTCCGGCGCCGAAACTGACGAGGTCGGCGCCGTCGGCCTTCATGCGTTTGGCCTTGGCGGAGGCGGCCAGGGTCATGGAGGGCTGGATGCGCTGGACGCGTCGGGCGATGTGCATGGTTCGACCTCCGAGCCCGCTGCGTGCTTGCGAGGGGCAGCCTTTGGCGAAACCCCGAGCAGCGAGGAACGTTCGCGTGGCGGTGTCGGCGGCGCGTGCCGGATGAAGATACCCGCGATCTTACGATCGCGGCTCGAAGCGGTCGCGCTTCGGGCGGGCGCTAACTTTGCCCGGCGATGCCGACGAGGCCGAGGAACCGGTTAAGGCTCAGGATGGGGATGGAGAAGTTTTCGGCCCGAGCCTTGGCCTCGGAGTAAGCGATGAACCGCTTGCGGGCCTCCTTGTACTGCTGCTGCTTCTGGGGCCCGTCGGCGGGTCCGGGCTTGGCGGGGACAGGGGGCTCTTCGCCGACGACGAGGAAGTCGGTCTGGACGGTGAGTGTCTCGTCGACCCGGCCGCCGAACTCCTGGATGAGGGCGTTGAGTTCCTCGGTGTCGTCGACCCCATCGCCGTCGGTATCCATTTTGCCGACCAGGACGAACCGCATGCGGCGCTGGCGGTCGTAGACGGGATTGTGGAGGACGTCGCCGGCCACGACGGGGTTCTGGCCCTGGAGTTCGTAGATGCGGAGTTCGCAGGCGGTATCCATAATTTTGACGATGCGGCAACTGGCCTTGGGTTCGGGCTCGGTCGTGCCGAGTTCGCTCGGGCTGAAGATGGAGAAGGTCATGCCGAGCAGGACCCCGTCATCCTTGCCCAGGTTGGCGTAAGCCGCCTGGCCCTGTCCGGCGACGCTGACGATGTGGCCGTCGATGCCGGTTTCGGTGGGCACCTGGCGGAAGCGCTCGATCACCTCGGAGAGGTTCTTGAGGTCGTTCTGGAGCATGGTGATCCGGTTCTTGAGTTTGTCCTTTTCCTGGTGCCACTTGCGTTGCTCGCGGAGGAACTTCTCCTGGATGCGGTCCTTGTCCTCGTCGAGGCGCCGGGCCGTCTCCTCGGCGCTCTTGCGGGCCTCGATCTGGCGCTGCTTCTCGTCTTCCAGGTCCTGCTGCAGTTGAGCGATTTGGCGTTTGTGCTCGGCCTTGGCGGCCTGGAGTTGGTCCTGGAGTCCCTCGATCTGGGTCCCGAGGGTCTCGATGGCGGCGTCATCCTCGCGAATCTGCCGGCCGAGCGCCTCCAGGCGATGCACCAGGGCCCGGACGGCGTGCACCATGGTGGTGGGCTTGACGTCGGCGGGGGCGGCCGCCTCGCCCACGGCGTAGGAGGCCTGGAGTTTTTCCTCGGCCTGGACGAGGATGTCGCCGGTGGATTTCAGCACGTCGCTGACGCTCTGGCGGAGTTCCCCGCCGAACTGGTTCGAGAACGGGTCCCCGGAGAGGCGTTCCGTCAGGCGCTGGATCTCCTTGCGGTAGACGTTGGCCTGCTCGGCCTTGGCCTCGATGATGTCGAGGAGGTTGTCGCCCTCCTCCTTATACTCATCGAGGGCCCGGTCCCAGAGTCGGGCGGTGTCCGGCACGGACTTGAGGCGTGCTTCTCCGAAGGCCCGGCGCAGGGCCTCCGCCTTCTGGCTGTACGTCCATCCCCACCCGACGGCGCACACGACGGTGAGGATGGCAAAGGCAATCATCAGGTACAGCAGGTACGGACTCGTGCGTCGGGCGCGAATCATTCGCCTGGCCATCAATCACCTCCGCTTCGAGCCGGTGCCCGGCCCCCAAGGGCCGACATCCGCCCCCCGGCCATGGCACAGGGGCGGCTCCGATAAGCGCTTAACCCTTTTTGACCCTAGATTTGGGCGTCTCTATTGTCAACAAAAAACCGGTGCGGCGCTGAGGGGCCCGTCCGGGGCCGCTGCTGCGCCGTGCCGTTATTTCATCATTCAGCGTTCATCATTCTTCGGTCATCATCGTTGTTTTGCCGTCACAGCCCGAGCGCCGCCCCCCGATTATACGCGGCAGCCGGCCGATGCCGCAGCCTCCCTTGCCGACCCGGCCCTTGACACGCGGTCGTCTGCGGCTAGGCTGATGGCGGGAGGCCCCGCCGCATGTCCGACCGGCTCTACGTCATCGACAGCCACGGTCAACTGTACGCCAGTTACTACGCCATCGGCGGCCTGACCAGCCCGACGGGCGAACCGACGGGCGCGACGTTCGGGTTCGTCGGCACGCTGCTGAAGGTGCTCCGCGACGAACAGCCGGACTACCTCGTCGCCTGCTTCGACCTGCCGGGCCCTACCCGCCGCCACGAGGCCTACGCCGACTACAAGGCCCAGCGCCGGCCCGTGCCGGACGACCTCCCCGTCCAGGTGGACCGCGTGCACCAGATTCTGCGTTTGCTGGGGGTGCCGGCTATCGAGTCGCCCGGCTACGAGGCGGACGACTGCATCGCGGCGGTGGTCCGGTGGGCGCGCCAGAAGGGGCTGGAGGTCGTCATCTGCTCCCGCGACAAGGACCTGGAACAACTCGTCGGGCCCGGCGTGGAGATGCTCGATACCCGCTCCTTCGCCCGCCTCGACGCCGAGGCCATCGAGGCGAAGCGCGGCGTGCGGCCGGAGCAGATGGCCGACGTCCTCGCCCTCATGGGCGACGCCAGCGACAACGTACCCGGCGTCAAGGGCGTGGGCGCCAAGACGGCCACGAAACTCATCGGCGAGTACGGCGACCTGGAGAGGCTGCTCGCCCGCGCCGGCGAAATCAAGGGCAAGATGGGCGAGCGGCTCCGCGCCGGCGCCGAGGACGCCCGCCGAAGCCGAGACCTCGTCGTCCTGGACGCCGACGTGCCGCTCGAGTTGGACCTCTCGGCCTGCCGGACCCCCACCGACTACGACGCCGACGCCCTGGTGGCGGTGTTCCGCGACCTCGGGTTCAACCGGTACATCGAGGAGTTCGACCTGGAAGGGACGGGGACGGCGGGCGAGATCGCGGTCCACGTGGTCGAGACGGAGGCGGCGCTGGCGAATCTGGCCGACGCCCTGGCCGAGCGCGACGCCTTCGCCTTCGACACCGAGACGACCAGCGCGAACCCGCGGGAGGCGCTGCTGGTGGGCCTGTCGATCGCCTGGTCCGAGAGCGAGGGGTACTACGTGCCCATCCGCGGGCCGGACCCGGACCGCTGCCTGCCGCTGGAGACCGTCCGCGAGGCGCTGGGGCCGGTGCTGGCGAATAAGGATGAGCGCGGCGGGTCTCCGCACCCGCCGCACGGCAGCAGCGCGCCGGGGGGCGAAGCGCGCGGTGGGTCCGGAGACCCACCCCGCCACACGTGGCGCACCCTCGTCGGCCAGAACCTGAAGTACGACCGGCTGGTCTGCCGGCGGGCCGGCCTCGACCTGGCCGAACCCTACTTCGACACGATGGTGGCGGCGTACCTGTCGAACCCCGGCCGTCGGCAGTACGGGCTGGACGCCCTGGCGCTCGATTACTTCGGGCACAAGATGATCCCGCTCTCGGACCTGCTGGGTCCGAAGAAGGACGAGCGCCTGATGGACGCGGTGCCCATCGACCGGGCGGCCGAATACGCCGTCGAGGATGCCGTGGTCACGTGGCGGCTGAAGGGGCGGCTGGAGAAGGAACTCGAGGAGAAGGGCCTTGCGGACCTGGCCCGCGAGGTCGAGATGCCGCTCGTCCCCGTCCTGTCGGCGATGGAGGAGACGGGCGTGGCGGTGGACCGCCAGGTGCTGGAGGCGATTTCGGCCGACCTGGACGGTCGCCTGTCGGCCCTGGAGCGCGAGATTTACGCCTCGGCCGGCCACCCGTTCGCCATCAACTCGCCCCAGCAACTGGCCGAGGTCCTGTTCGAGGAACTGGGCCTGGCGTCGCTGAAGAGGACGGCCAAGGGCCGACGGCCGTCCACCGACGCCTCCGTCCTGACGGAACTGGCCCGCCGACATCCCCTGCCGCGCCTCGTGCTGGAGTACCGGGCGCTGGCCAAACTCAAGAGCACCTACGTCGACGCCCTGCCGGCCCTGGTGGACCCTGCCGACGGCCGCATCCACACCTCGTTCAACCAGACGGCGACGGCGACGGGCCGGCTGAGTTCCTCCGAGCCGAACCTCCAGAACATCCCCATCCGCACCGACGAGGGCCGACAGATTCGCCGGGCGTTCGTCCCCGGCGCCGAGGGCTGGGTCCTGCTGGCGGCGGACTACTCCCAAATCGAGTTGCGGATGCTGGCCCACTTCTCCCGGGACCCGGCCCTGGTGCGCGCCTTCGCCGAGGGGCGGGACATCCACGCCTTCGTCGCGGCGCAAATCTACGGCACGGGCGAGGACGAGGTCACCTACGACATGCGCCGCGTGGCCAAAGTCGTCAACTTCAGCCTCATCTACGGGAAGACGGCCTACGGCCTGTCGAAGGACCTTGACATCCCGGTGGCCGAGGCCGAACAATTCATTGACGATTACTTCGCCCGCTACGGCGCCGTCCGCGATTTCACCGCCGAGGTCCTCAGATGCGCCGAACGCGACGGTTACGTCGCGACCATCCTGGGCCGGCGGCGACCCATCGAGGGCATCGGCAAGAAGGACCTGAAGCGGCTGAACTTCCCGGAACGGACCGCCATCAACACCGTCATCCAGGGGTCGGCGGCGGACCTCATGAAGGTGGCGATGAACCGCATCTGGCGGCGGCTCGGCCGCGAGGACCGGCCCAGCCGACTCCTCCTCCAGATTCACGACGAACTCATCTTCGAGACGCCCGAGGACGCCCTCGCCGAGGAACGGGACTGGATCATCGACGAGATGACCTCCGCCATGGACCTGGGCGTCCCCCTGACGGTCCACGCGGCGGCCGGGAAGAACTGGATGGAAGCCGAATAACGGCCAGAGTGTAGGGTGCGTGCTCTGCACGCACGCGGACGACGCGTAATGAAAAGGGACAACCCGTGTCGCACTACCGGCGGCCTCGCGTGGGTGGGGCCATCTACTTCTTCACCGTGGTGACGTACAGACGGCAGCCGATCCTGACCCATCCCCCGGTGCGGCGCTCCCTGCGCGAGGCCTTGACCCTCACGTCGTCCGAACGCCCTTTCGAAACGATAGCCATCGTCCTTCTGCCCGACCACCTGCACTGCCTGTGGCAACTGCCCGAGGGCGATGCCGACTTCAGCACACGCTGGCGGCTCGTCAAGGCAAGGCTGTCGCGGGCGGTCGCGCCCCCCGGGTATGGGCTGGCCGATGGCGGCCCGTCACGGGCACGCCGACGCGAGCACACCGTGTGGCAGAGTCGATTCTGGGAACACTTGATCCGTAACGAGGATAACCTCCGGCGACACGCGGAGTACATTCATTATAATCCGGTCAAACACGGATACGCGTCGCGGCCCGCCACATGGCCGTATTCGACATTTGCAAAGTTCGTGCGGCACGGATGGTACGCACCCCATTGGGGAACCGTCGAGCCGGACACCGTGGCCGGTTGGAACGCCGCCGGAGAATAAGAGGCCGCGTGCGTGCAGAGCACGCACCCTACTCATGACCAATCCGACATCCGACATCCGCAATCCGAAATCGTCGGTCCCCGTCATCGGCCTGGTGGGCGGGGTGGGGGCGGGGAAGACGACCGTCGCGCAGATGTTCGCCGAGGAAGGCTGCCGCGTCGTCGACGCCGATGCCATCGCCCACGCGGTCCTGGAGCAGGCGGACGTGAAGCGGCAGGTCCGCGAGGCCTTCGGCGAGGCGGTGTTCTCATCCGACGGCGAGGTGGACCGGGACCGCCTCGGCCGCGAGGTGTTCGCCGATGCGGGGCGGCGGGAGACCTTAGAGCGGATCGTGCACCCGCGGATCCTGGCCCGGATGCGGGAAGAGGTGGAGGAGGCCGCGGCCGAGGCCCCCCCGGCCGTCATTATTGACGCGCCGCTGATTCTCGAAAAAGGGCTTGCCAAGTGGTGCGACCATCTGGTATACCTAAAGGTGGCGGCCGAGGTCCGCCACCGTCGGCTCCGGCAGGCCCGGGGGTGGAGCCCGTCGGAGATTCGGCAGCGCGAAGCCTCCCAGATTTCCCTAAAGACCAAACGGGGCCGGGCCGATACCACCATTGATAACGCTGCCTCTCCTCGACACACCCATGAGCAGGTTCGTCGGGTCCTTGCGCGCCTGGGGGCGCGCCGGTAAGGGGACCCGCGCCACGGTGTCCATCCTTTGAATCGCAAACCTGGTTCTCGCAGGCGAGTCCACGTCCGTTTCCATTCAGAAAAGGAAGTGCCTGATGGCCAAGACCACCAACTCCACCAAGAACACGAAGGCGACCCGCCCGACCCAGCGCAGTCGGAGCCGGCCCTCCCGGAGCGAAGGGTTCGACGAAGAAGCCCACACCCGCTACGAGGAGGCCAAACGCAGCGAACTCCACATCGCTGAACTCCAGAAGATGACCGTGGCCGAACTCCACGCCCTGGCCAAAAAAGAAGGCCTCAGCGATTACGCCGGCCTGAAGAAGCAGGACCTGGTGTTCCACGTGCTGCGCAATCGCGTCCAGGCCAACGGGCTGATGTTCGGCGAAGGGGTGCTGGAGGTCCTGCCCGACGGGTTCGGGTTCCTCCGCTCGCCGGACTACAGTTACATGCCCTCGCCGGACGACATCTACGTCAGTCCGAGCCAGATTCGCCGCTTCGGCCTGCGGACCGGGCACATTGTGGCCGGCCAGATCCGCCCTCCCAAGAACGAGGAGCGGTACTTCGCCATGCTCAAGGTCGAGGCCATCAACTACGACAACCCGGAGAGCCTCTCCGAGAAGGTCGTCTTCGAGGACCTGACGCCCCTGTTCCCGGAAGAGCGGCTCCTGCTGGAGACCACCCCCGACGAACTGGACATGCGGGTGGTGGACCTGATCACGCCCATCGGCAAGGGGCAGCGGGGCCTGATCGTCAGCCCGCCCCGGGCCGGCAAGACCGTCCTCCTTCAAAAGATGGCCAACGCCGTCCTCACCAACGACCCCCAGACCAACGTCATCATCCTCCTCATTGACGAGCGGCCGGAGGAAGTCACCGACATGGAGCGGAACGTCCCCGGCGCCCAGGTCATCTCCTCCACCTTCGACGAGCCCACCAGCCGACACGTCCAGGTGGCCAACATGGTCCTGGAGACGTCGAAGCGGCTGGTGGAGTACGGCCGGGACGTGGTCATCTTCCTGGACTCGATCACCCGCCTCGCCCGCGCCCACAACGCCGAGGTCCCGCACTCGGGCAAGATCCTCTCGGGCGGCGTGGACGCCAACGCCCTCCAGAAGCCCAAGCGCTTCTTCGGCGCCGCCCGCAACATCGAGGAAGGCGGCAGCCTGTCGATCCTCGCCACCGCCCTCGTCGACACCGGCAGCCGCATGGACGAGGTCATCTTCGAGGAGTTCAAGGGTACCGGCAACATGGAACTCCACCTCGACCGCCGGCTGATGGACAAGCGGGTCTTCCCGGCCCTGGACATCTCGGCCTCCGGCACCCGGAAGGAGGAACTCCTGCTCGACCCGGAGGAACTCAAGTGCGTCTGGGCCCTCAGAAGGGTGCTGACGGAGATGAACGTGGTGGAGGCGATTCAACTCTTGCGGGGTCGCCTCGAGAAGGTCAAGTCCAACGCCGAGTTCCTCATGACGATGAACCTGTCGTAGGTCTGCAGCCTCGCTCAGCGCGACGGCGCTAATTCCCGCGCGGTGAGTCTCCCGACCCACCGCGACCCCGAGCCGCGACGCCGGGCCGACTGCTCCGAGCGTCCTCTTTGCTGACGCCCCGTCCTGGAAAAGTCCTTGACGGCCTCCGCAACGGCCACATAATCGGCACAAATCCCCACGACGGTCGTGTGTCCGCTCATCCCGGGAAAGGAGACGGTCGATGAACCGACTGGCTGTCGCGACCCTGGCCACGCTGTTCGTCCTGGCATCCGTTCCGGCCTTTGGCGAGGTCGAGGCGAAGCCTCCGCCGGAGGCGGACCCGGCCCGGTGGGACTCGCCGGCCGACACCCCGGCGGCCCCGCTCGACTACGACTTCGCCGAGGCCCTGGCGGCGGCGACGCCGGAGGAGCCGGCCGGCGCCGAGAAGGCGGAGACCGCTCCCCCCGCCGAGGAGACCTCGGAGAAACCCGCGGCCCCGCCTCCCCTGCCGTTCCACTGTATTGAAGGCTACAGCGGCGGTCCCATTACGCCGATGGCCTATCTGTGCAACACCGAGCCGAAGGACATCACCCCCGACGGGGTCGGGCTGCCGTCGGCGGCCTACACGTTCCTGAACCTCGGCACCAAGGAGATGCACGTCGTCTCCTTCAGCCAGACCTTCCTGAAGCGGTTCGAGTTCGGCTACGCCTTCCACCACCTGGACACCGGCTCGCTGCACGACGACCTCCGCGACGCCGGTCTGAACATGGGCGAGCGGTATGTCGGGCTGCACCACTTCAACTTCCGGGCCATGCTCCTGGAGGAAAACAGTTTCGACATGCCCCTGCCCGCCGTCACGGCCGGCGTCCATTTCAAGTTCAACGAGGAGATGGACAGCATCGACCGGAGCCTGGGCGGGGCCTTCACGAACATCGGCTACGACGACGACTTCGGCATCGACTACACCCTGACCGCCACGAAGATGTTCCCGAAACTCGCCTCCGGCCGACCGGTCCTCCTGACAGGCGGGCTGCGCCTGAGCCGGGCCGCCCAGTTGGGCCTGCTCGGCTTCGGCGACGACTACAAGGCCACCTTCGAGGGCAGCGTGGCCTATCTGCCCGTCGACCAACTGGCCCTGGCCTACGAGTACCGCATGAAGAACAACCCCTATCACAAGATCAGCGGCCTGGTGGAGGAAGAGCACGACTGGCACGCCTTCTCCGCCAATTGGATCGTGAACGACCGGGTGACGATCACGGGCCTCTACGGCATGTTCGGCAACATCGCCAACGCCCGGGAGGACTCCGTCCTCGCCCTGCAGGTGAAGTACGAGTTCTGACGGTCCCGGCCGCGCCGCCGCGCGGACCCGTTTCCCACCCCGGCCCGAGGCGCGGGCCGGACGCCGCCCCCGAGGGGCCGCGGTCGGCGACGGCGAGCCCGGTCCCGCCTGCGAAGGGGGCGACCGCCCGGCCGGGGCATCCGGATATCAGCAAGGGGCCGGTCACGTGAACCGGCTTTTCGTCCACGCGAAATGCGAGAAAAGGAGCGAACCATGGAACTGTCAAGACGCAAAATGTTGACGTTGACGGGCGCTTCGGCCGGGGCCGGCGCCATGGGCTTGGCCGCCTCCTCCTGCGCAGCCAAGAAGGAGGCCAAGCCGGCCAAGACAATGGTGGGAGCATGCGGACTCTCCTGCATGGCCTGTCCGCTCATGAAGGCCGGCAAGTGCAAGGGGTGTGCCTCCGGAAAAGAGGCCAGCGACGACATGCTCAAGATGAAGTCCTGTCCCGTCCTTCAGTGCGCCGCCAAGAAGGGCATCGACTACTGCGGCACCGGATGCAAGATGTTCACCAAGTGCTCCAAGTTGATCGGGCATCCTTACGACAAGTCGTACATGGTCAGGATCGAGAAACGCCTGGACTGACGGGGCGCCCCGGCCGCGCCGGAACGCCCCTCCGGACACGGAGCCGGATGACAGGGTAACGAGCCGTCGCGCCCGCAGGGCAGGGGGGGGCGGTCCGCCCTTGCAGGGGCCGGCAATCCCGACCCCGGTGCCGGCAGGTTAGCACTGCAACGCTAACTCGTGCGCAGCGGGCCCGCCTCCGGCGGGTAAATCTTCGTACCCGCCGCGCAGCCCTGAAAAGGGTGTCTCGAGCGCCGTGGGTGCCCCAGACCCGCCGCGCAAAATGCGAACTTCTGCAACGGGAGGAACCCATGGCCCACGACGTGACCCTCGTGACCGGCGACGGCGTCGGCCCCTCGCTGGCGGCCGTTGCCCGCGACGTAATTGACGCTACCGGCGTCTCCATCCAATGGGACGAGCAGGAGGCCGGCACGGACTGCCTGGACAAGTACGGCACGCCCCTGCCGGAGCCCCTCATGGACAGCATCCGCCGCACCGGCGTGGCCCTGAAGGCCCCCGTCACCACGCCCGTCGGCAAAGGGTTCCGCAGCGTCAACGTGTACCTTCGGCAGACGTTCAACCTGTACGCCTGCCTGAGGCCGTGCAAGTCGTATCCCGGCGTGCGGTCGCGCTACGAGAACGTGGACCTGGTCGTCGTCCGCGAGAACACCGAGGACCTGTACGCCGGCGTCGAGTTCCCCAAGGGCGCCGAGGCCACCCGCACCCTCCACCGCACCGTCAACGACCTCTCGGACGACAAGCGCATCATCACCGGCGAGGCGACGACCGGCATCAGCATCAAGCCCATCAGCGTGGAGGGCACCGAGCGGGTCCACCGCTTCGCCTTCCGCTACGCCCGCGAGCACGGCCGGCGGAAGGTCACCACCGTCCACAAGGCCAACATCATGAAGCACTCCGACGGCCTGTGGCTGGACGTCGCCCGCCAGGTGGCCGAGGAGTTCGACGACATCGAGTTCGAGGACCGCATCGTCGACAACATGTGCATGCAACTGGTCCAGAAGCCCGAACTGTACGACGTGCTCGTCCTGCCGAACCTCTACGGCGACATCGTCAGCGACCTGTGCGCCGGGCTCGTGGGCGGCCTGGGCGTGGCGCCGGGCGCGAACATCGGCGACGAGATGGCCGTCTTCGAGGCCACCCACGGCTCCGCCCCCAAGTACAAGGGGATGAACATGGTCAACCCGACGGCGCTCATCCTCTCCGGGATGCTCATGCTCGACCACCTGGGCGAGAAGGACGCCGCCCGACGCCTCGAAGACGCCGTCGCCGCCGTCATCGCCGAAGGCAAGTCCGTCACCTACGACATGAAGCCCAATCGCGACGACCCCACCGCCGTCGGCACCCGCGAAATGGGCCAGGCCATCATCGAAAAGATGGAGCAGCGTTAGCACTGTCCTGCCACATGCCGCGCGGTGGGTCTGGAGACCCACCGCGCGGAGCCGGGGCACCGGGCCACTACGGGCGAGGCGGGATCGTGTTCGCCGGCCCGCACGCGGGCCGCGCGCCGTTGCCCCGAAGTGCTGCCTGGCATCCTCTGCCTCGGAACCACGGGCATGGACACGTCGCCTTCCAACCGGGTCTCCGACGTGCGGCGAGGGGCCCCGGCCCGCTGGCTCGGCATCGTCTCCGGCGAGGCCCGGGGCCTCGGGCCGACCCTCGCCCGGGCGGGCCTGGCTCTCCTGGCCGGAGGCTACCGCGCCGGCCTCGCCGCCGACGACCTCCGCCGCCGCCTGCCCGGCGCCGTCCGCCGGGCCCCCTGCCCCGTCGTCAGCGTCGGCAACCTGACGGTCGGCGGCACGGGCAAGACGCCGATGGTAGCGTACCTGGCGAACCTTGTCGTCGGCGAGGGCTATTGCCCGCTCATCGTCAGCCGCGGCTACGGCGCCGAGGCCGGCGCGGTGAACGAGGAAGCCCGCGAACTCGCCGACCGCTGCCCCGACGTGCCGCACGTCCAGGACCCCGACCGCCTCCGCGCCATCCGCGCTCACGCCGCCACCCATCCGTGCGACGTCGCCATCCTCGACGACGGCTTCCAGCACCGGCGCCTGGCCCGCGACCTGGACATCGTCCTGCTCGATGCGCTCCGCCCGTTCGGCTACGGGCACCTGCTGCCGCGGGGCCTGCTGCGGGAGCCGCCGAGCGCGCTCCGCCGGGCCGACGTAGTGGTCGTCACGCGCGCGGACCTGGCGGACCCGGCCGCCCTGGCCCGCGTCAAGGAGTCGGCTGCGCGGTACGCCGCGCCCGGCACGCCCGTCCTGACGGCCGCGCACCGCCCAGCGGGCCTGGTGTTTGCGGACGGGTCGCGCGAACCGGCCGAGTGGCTCGCCGGCCGGTCCGTCGCCGCCGCTTGCGCCATCGGGAACCCGGGGGCGCTGGGGCGGACGCTCGAGCGCCTGGGCGCCCGCCTCGTGCGCCTCGCCGCCTTCCGCGACCATCACGCCTACACGGCCGAGGACCTCTCGCGCCTCTCGGACGCCGCCCGCGAGGCCGGCGCGGTCGCGCTTGTCACCACGGGCAAGGATTTTGTAAAATGGCGGCCGCTGCTGGGGCAGGGCTCGGGCCAGGCGCCCGGGACGGCCCGTGCGGCCGGAGCGGACGGAGAAGCCCGGGCGCCGGCCGTCGCCGCCCTGGAGGTGACCCTGCACCTGACCGACGGCGAGGACACGCTTCGCCGACGCGTCCTGGGCCTGGTGGCCCCGCCCCGGCGCGGGGGAGACCGCTGATGCGTCAGCCCAGGCCGTACGACCCGCTCGACCTCTCCCGGCTGGAGAGGTTTCCGATTGCGGAGCGGACGCACAAGGTCCATCTGGAAGACCTGGCCCGTCCGGCCAAGCCGGAGGCCACGCTCGGCGACTTCGTCGCCTCCCTGCCTACCACGCCCGTGACCGAGCGGCTCCACGCCCTGGCCCGGGCCGTGGCCGACGCCGTCCGGGCCGACGCCCCCGTCGTCGTGGCGTTCGGCGGGCACGTGGTCAAGTGCGGCCTGGGGCCGGTGCTCATCGACCTGATGGAGCGCGGCATCGTGACGGCGGTGGCCACCCACGGCGCCGGCGCCATCCACGACCTCGAACTGGCGTTCCACGGCGCCACCAGCGAGGACCCCGCCGAGACCCTCCGCGACGGCCGCTTCGGCATGGTCCAGGAGACGCCCGGCTATCTGAACGACGCGGCCCGGCTGGGCCGGCACCGCGGCCTGGGCCAGGCCGTCGGCGACCTGATGAACGAGGACCCGGAAGAGTTCCCCCACGCCGACGCCAGCATCCTGGCCGCCGCCGGCCGATTCGGATGCACCGCCACGGTGCACGTGGCCATCGGCGCCGACACCGTCCACATGGACCCGGAGGCCGAGGGGGCCGACATCGGCCAGGCCACGCTCATCGACTTCCGCAAACTCTGCGCCGTCCTGGCCGACATGGCCGGCGGCGTGTGGATCAACCTCGGCTCCGCCGTCGTCCTGCCCGAGGTCTTCATGAAGGCGTACGCGGTGGCGGCCAACCTGGGGGCCTCGCTGGATGAGATGACCACCGCCAACCTCGACCAGATTCAGCACTATCGGCCGACGCAGAACGTCCTGGGCCGGCCGACCGAGCGCGGCGTGGCGCTGACGGGCCATCACGAGATCATGGTCCCGCTGCTGAGGCACCTGGTCCTGGCGGAACTGGAGGCGGAGTAGAAATGCACTGTAGCGCGGCGGGTCTCCGCACCCGCCGCGCAGCGCAGTCCCCACGGCGCGCGGCCCGCAAGCGGGCCGGCGAACAGGAACGCCCTCGGCGCGGCGGGTCTCCGCACCCGCCGCCCACAACCCTGGAATAACCCGTGTACCGCGAACTCGTCAAAACGGTCGAAGACCTCGGCACGCCGCGCATCCTCGTCGTCGGCGACCTCATCCTGGACCGGTACGTCTTCGGCGACGCCGAACGCATCAGCCCGGAGGCGCCCATCCAGGTGCTCCGCGTGGATTACGAGGAGACCCGCCTCGGCGGGGCCGGCGCCGTCGTCAACAACCTCCGCGCCCTCGGGGCCGAGACGGACGTCTTCGGCGTCGTCGGCGACGATGCGGATGGAAAGGAACTCAAGGGCCAACTCGAAACGATTGGCGCTGACACGAAGGGAATCCTTACGTCGAAGGACGGCCGGCCCACCACCCGCAAGACGCGCTTCGTCGGCCGGGCCCAGCACCGCATCCCCCAGCAGGTCCTCCGCGTCGACTGGGAGCAGCCGGACGACCTGGCCGACGACGACCAGTCCGGGGTCGTCACCGCCTTCCAGCGCGCGTTGACGGCCAACCGCCCCGACGCCGTGCTGTTGAGCGATTACGGCAAGGGCGTGCTCACCGCCGGCCTCACGCTGCGTCTCATCGAGGCCGCCCGCGGCGCCGAGGCCGGCGTCCCCGTCATCGTGGATCCCCTCCGGTCCGCCGACTACACGAAGTACCGCGGCGCGACGGTCCTGACGCCCAACCGGGAGGAGGCCCAGGCCGCCTCCGGCGTCCCGCTCGCCGGCGACGACCCGGAGACCCTCGACCGCGCCGCCGCCACGCTACTGGAGACCCTCGACCTCCAGGCCCTGGTCATCACCCTGGACAAGGCGGGCGCGTTCCTCCGGCGGCGGGAGGAGGCGGCCGGCTCGCTCGTCCCGACGCGTCCCCGGCACGTCTATGACAACGCCGGTGCCGGCGACATGGTGGTGGCGGTGCTGGCGCTGGCCCTGGCGGGCGGCGTCGAGGTCCGCCGGGCCGTCGGGCTCGCCAACGTGGCGGGCGGGCTGGAGGTCGAGAAGTTCGGCGTCCAGCCCGTCACGCGCCAGGAGATGATCCTCGACCTGATGGGCGAGGCCCGACGCCGCGGCGACAAGGTCCGCACCACGGAGGGGCTGCTGGCCGACCTCAGCCGGCACCGCGCCCGCGGCGAGACCGTCGCGTTCACGAACGGCTGCTTCGACCTGCTGCACGCCGGCCACGTCGCGTACCTCGACTTCGCCAGCCGACAGGGCGACGTGCTGGTCGTGGGCCTGAACGCCGACCGCAGCGTCCGCGCGCTCAAGGGGCCGGACCGGCCCGTCTCGCCGCAGGAGGAGCGGGCCCGGGTCCTGTCGGCCATCGAGGCCATTGACTACATCGTCGTCTTCGACGAGGATACGCCCGAGCGGCTCATCGAGGCCGTCCGCCCCGACGTCCTCGTCAAGGGCGAGGACTGGCGCGACAAGGGCGTCGTGGGTCGCGAGGTCGTCGAGTCCTACGGCGGCCGGGTGGTCCTGGCCCCGCTCCTCAAGGGGCTGAGCACGAGCGGCCTCCTCGGCCGCATCCGCGGCCGCGGCGAGGCGGACGAGGAGCCGCAAGGGGAAGCGCCATGATCGAATCCATCCGCGCCCATCTCCGGATGGGATCCGACCTCTATGCCCGGATGGCCGAGGACCTGCCCGAGGCCGCCGCCCAGGCCGCCGAGATGCTCATCCAGGCCCTCCGCGAAGGCCGACGCCTCTACGTCTGCGGCGACGGGGGCAGCGCCGCCCAGGCCCAGCACGTGGCCGGCGAACTCATCGGCCGATTCCTCAAGGACCGCCGGCCCCTGCCGTGCGTCGCCCTGACCACCGACACGAGCGTGCTGACGGCGGTGGCGAACGACTACGAGTTCGAGAGCGTCTTCGCCCGACAGGTGGAGGCCCTCGTCGAAGAGGGCGACGTGCTGTGGGCCCTTTCGACGAGCGGCAACAGCGCCAACGTCCTGAAGGCCGCCTCCGCCGCCACCCGACGCGGCGCCCGCCTGCTCGGCATGACGGGCCGGGACGGCGGCCACCTGAAGGAACTCTGCGACGTCGTCCTGCGAGTGCCGGCCGACTCCAGCCCGCCCGTCCAGGAGGGCCACCTCGCCCTCGTCCACGTGCTCTGCGGCCTCGTGGAGCAGGCCCTCGGCGACGAGGGCGCATCCCAGGCGTAAGGCGATCCCGTGCCCGACCCCGCCGTCTTTCTCGACCGCGACGGAACGCTCATCGAAGAGGCCGGCTACGCCTCGCGCCCCGAGCAGATCCGCATCCTCGGCGGCGTGGCCCAGGGCCTGGCGGAACTCGCCGACGCCGGATACCGACTCATCGTCGTCACGAACCAGTCGGGCATCGCCCGCGGGTACATGACCGAGGCGGACCTGGAACGGTTCCACGACGCGCTGGACCGGCAGTTGCACCTGCTCGGCGCCGCCGTCGACGCCTACTACGCCTGCCCGCACCATCCCGACCCCGATCCTGCGCCCCGGCCGGACCTGGCCGTCGCGTGCGACTGCCGCAAGCCCAAGCCCGGCCTCCTGCTGCGGGCGGCGGAGGACTTCCGTCTCGACCTGTCGGCCTCCTGGACCGTCGGCGACATGTGGCGCGACATCGCGGCCGGCCAGGCGGCGGGCACCCGGACGATCAAACTGCCGGCCGACGAGGCCCACCGCCGGCCGCGTCCGCCGGACGTGGCCCCGCCGACGGCCGAGGCGAGAAGCCTGGCCCAGGCCGCCCGCATCATCCTCGGCCGGCAGTCGGCCCCCACAGGTGAGCGCGCAGGCGAAGTTGAGCCCGCCGCCGCCCCCGAAGCCCTCTCCCCTGGCGGGAGAGGGCTGGGTGAGGGGGAAGACACGCAAGCGCCGGCCGACCTCCCCCTCACCCCGTCCCTCTCCCATCAAGAAAGAGAGCGCGACGCCGAGGCCGCCGCTGCACCCGAGACCACCTCCCCCGCCCCCGCCGCCGCCGAGGCCCCGCCGGACGGCAAGACGGAGACCGAAGCCCTCTCCCCCGGCGGGAAAGCGGTGCGTGAGGGGGAAACGCACGAGGCCCCCCAGGCCGCGGAGCCGGCCGGCCGCTGTGCCCGGTGCGGCCGGGACATCGCCGCCGCCGAGATCGCCGACGGCGCCGCCGGCGAGCGCGACGGCTTTCTCCTCTGCGCCGAGTGCCTGGCCCAGCAGCCGCGAGAGGCCGGCGCGGCGGCCGACGCCTCCACCGAGGACCTTCTGCGGCTGGTCCTGGGCGAACTCCAGCGGCTTCGGCGGTCGCAACGGCCGGCGAGCATCTCGATGTTCCGGCTGCTGGCGTACATCGTGCAGGCGGCGGCGCTGTTCTTCGGGTTCGGCCTGGCCGTCCTGGGCGAGGAGCAGGCCCTGTACCTCCAGGTGGCCCTCTTGCTGCAACTGCTCGTCCTGGCGCTGCTGCTGTTCGAGAGACGGTCATGACGATCGCGGTGGCCTTGCCGAACTGGGTGGGCGATGCCGTCATGGCCACCCCCACCCTGCGGGCGTTGCGGCAGCGGTTCCCGGAGGCGCGGCTGGTGGGCGTCCTCCGGCCGTACGTCCGGCCGGTGCTCGACCCGAATCCGTGGACGGACGCGTTCGTCGAGACGGACAAGACGCTCGTCGGCACGGCCCGCGCCATCCGGGCGCTTCGGCGGGAAGGGCCGGAAGCGGGCCTGCTTCTGCCGAACAGCCTCCGCAGCGCGGTGCTGATGGCGCTGGCCGGCGCCGACCGGCGCATCGGGTACCGTCGGGGCGGTCGCAGCTGGCTCCTGACCGATTCGCTGGAGGCGCCGCGCGACGGCCGGCGGTTCACGCCCACCCCGCAGGTCACCTACTACCTGGCCCTGGCGGGCGTGCTCGGCGCGCCGACCGACGACCGTCGGCTCCACCTCGAGACCACCGAGGCCGACGAGGCGGACGCCACCGCCGCCTACGGCCAGGCGGACCTGGACCCCGGTCGGACGGTGCTCCTGTGCCCCGGGTATGCGTTCGGCCCGGCAAAGGGCTGGCCCGTGGCGCACTGGGCGGCGGTGGCGCGCGGGGCGGGCGAGCGGTTCGACCTGGCCGCCGCCGTCCTGGCCGGTCCCAACGAGGCCGACCTGGCCCGGGCCGTCGCCCACGCCGCCGGCTGCGCCACGCTGCACGAGGCGGGCATCACGCTGGCCTCGGCCCGGGCCCTGGTCCGGATGGCCGGCGCAATGGTAACCGTGGACAGCGGCCTGCGGCATTATGCGGCGGCGTTCGACCGGCCGGTCGTGGCCCTGTTCGGGCCCACGCACGTGGGGTGGACGGAGACGTGGCACCGGAAGGAAGTCCGCCTCCAGGCCGACGTGCCGTGCGGGCCCTGCCAGCAACCCGTCTGCCCGACCGGCTCGGGTGAGTGCATGGCGAAGATCCGGCCGGAGGAGGTCCTCGACGCCCTGGCCGAGGCCCTCAGCCGCGACAGGTAAAACATCCGGCGACCTGCGGTCGCCGGCTCAACGGGCGCGGGGTGTGAAAACGTGTTGCGCGGTCGGTCTCCGCACCGACCGCGCTGAGTGCTGCGGGACGCGGCGGGTACGGAGACCCGCCGCGCTCAAATGATATGCTCGAGACCGCCGAACTTGCCGGGATCCGCGACGGCCGCAACAGGCCCGAGGACCTGGCGTCCATCGTCATCCCGCACTACCGGACGCCGGACCTGGCGCGGCTGTGCCTGCGAGCCATCCGCCGATTCACGAATCACCCGTACGAGGTCATCGTCGTGGACAATCACAGCGACGACGGCTCGGTGGAGGCGCTGCGCCAGGTCCGGTGGATTCGGCTCCTGGCGCGCGGCCCGGAGACCGAGCCGGAGGGCGTCCATGCCCACGCCTCGGCGATGGACCTGGGCACGCGGGAGGCCCGCGGCCGCTGGCTTGTCAGCCTGCATACCGATACAATCGTCCGCCGCGAGGGCTGGCTCGGGGCGCTCGTCGGTCGGCTGAAGGCGTCCCCGAACGCTGCCGCCCTCGGCGCCGGCAAACTGGACACCGATCCGGGCTGGTACCGCGCCGTGAAACGCCTGTGGGATACGCACCGCATCAAGTCGCTGCTGCGGCGTCTGGCCGGCCTGCCGCCCGACCCGCGGCTGAAACCCCGGCCATGGTACCCGCGCTCCTACTGCGCGGTGTACCGGCTGGACCTGGTGCGGCGGCTGGGGCTCTCGTGGCAGCCGGCGCCCGGCCATCCGACCGGCGACCTGCTGTACCGCGGCCTGGTCGATGCCGGCTACGAGGCCGTCCGCCTCCCGCCGGAGGAGTTGCACGCCTGGGTCGAGCACGTGGCCCACGCCACGGCCCTGCTGGGCCGGGGCGGGCTCCGCCACTGGCGCGGAAATGTGAAGGTCCGCCGGACGCTGGCGCGGATCACCGGCTCGGACCTGGCGCGACGGCTTCTCGCCGACGACTCCCTCGACCGGTAGACCGGCGGGACAGAGTTTGGGGAAAGAGCGCGGCGGGTCGGAGCCTGTCCCGAGCGCAGCCGAGGGATACCCGCCGCGCTCCCATGGGCACGGAGGGCGGCGCGGCGGGGGCGGCGACCCGCCGCGCCCCTCCGAGACGCTAACGAATCAGGATGGCGCGGATCGCATGGCCACCCTCGTGATCCATCCCGACTACCGCGCGCCGCTCTCGGCGGCCGGTCTGGACACCTTCGAGGCGCTGTTCGCGGCCGCCGACTGCCACCGGCTCGACGGGCACGGCTCGCGGGCCGTCTCGCGCCTCCAGGTTCCCGGGCACGACGGCGCCGCGTTCGGCCTCTACGTCAAACGGTTCTGGGGCCGTGAGGCCCGGCGCGCGTGGACGGACCTGCTGCGTGGCCGCCGGCCGATGCTCCCCGCCCGGCGGGAGTACGAGACGGCCGGCCGGCTGCGGGCGGCCGGCATCGAGGTGGCCCGGCCGGTGGCCTGGGGTCGGGACCCGCGGCCCGTAGGCCGCCGCGCCCTGGTGGCGTTTCGGGAGGTCGAGGGGCCGTCGCTGGCCCGCTGGCTGAGCGAGCAGGACGCGTCGCCGGCGTCCGGGAGAACCGCCCGCCGACGCCACGCCGTCGCCCGCGCCGTCGGACGGGCCGTCCGCGACCTCCACCGCGCGGGCTACACCTGGCCGGACCTCTACGCCAAGCACGTCTACCTGGCCGGCGAGGACGCCGAACGGCCGCGCATCGTCCTCATCGACGTGGCGCGGGTGCGGCGATGCCTGCGGCCGCGGCGTGCCCGCGACCTGGCGGCGCTGTACGTCTCGGCCGGAGTCCATCCGCTGCGGCGGACGGACCTGGTGCGGTTCCTCCGGGCCTACCTGGGCGGGCGGGCGGCGCGGCGGCGGGGCCGGCGGCTCATCCGGGCGGTGGCCCGACGCGCGGCGCGGATTCCCGGCCGGGGGCGGGACCCGCACCTGATGCCCGGCCGGCGCCGGGCCCCGCCCGGCGTCGTGCCCCTGGCCGAAGAGACCCTGACGCCCGCCGACGGCGGCCGGCTCCACATCAACGAGGCGTACCGCCCGATGCTGGAGTCGGCCGGCCTCGCCACCCTGGACGCCCTCATGGCCGTCGAGGCCGGCGAATCCTTCCGCCAGGCCCCCGGCCGCTCGACCGTCCGGCTGCTGCTCACGGACCCGGAGACCGGCCGCCGGCGGGCCGTCTACCTGAAGCGCTATACCCGCGTGCCGTGGCGGACCCGGCTCCGCCGGACGCTCAGCCTGAACGAGCCGCAGTCGCTGGCGCGGCGCGAGATGGGCGGCCTGGTCCGGCTGGCCGACCTCGGCATCGCGAGCATGCGGCCGGTGCTCTTCGGAGGAGAGATGCGGCGCGGCGGCCGGGAGGAACGCAGCGTCCTTATGACCGAGGAGATCGCCGGCGCCACCCAGGCCGACGAGTGGTGCCAGGCCCGCTTCGCCGGCCCCCTTTCGCCGGAGCGGACGGCCGAGAAGCGGCGGCTCATCCGGCAGATGGCGGACCTGGCGCGCCGGCTGCACGCGGCCGACCTGTCGCACCGCGACTGCTACCTCTGCCACATCATGGTCCGCCCCCTCGAGGGGCGTGAGCCGGTCCTGCACCTGATAGACCTCCAGCGGCTGACGCACCACCGGCGGGGCATCGGCCGGCGGTGGATCGTCAAGGACCTGGCGGCCCTGCTCTTTTCGTCGGCGCCGGGACCGGCCACGGGCATCCGCTCGCCCGTCTTCACGCAGACGGACCGGCTGCGGTTCGCGCGGGCCTACTTCCAGGCCGACCGCCTGACGGACGAGCACAAGCGGCTGCTGCGGGCGGTGGTGCGCAAGGCGGGGCGGATCGCCCGGCACGACGCCCGCAAGCGAGCCCGCAAGGGGGACGAGGCGTGAAGATCGGCTTCCAGATTGAGCACCTCGACCCGTCGCGCGGCGGGGCGGAGACGTACGTCCATCGCCTCGCGCGGGACCTGCTGGCAGCCGGGCACGAGGTCCACCTCTTCGCCGCCGACTTCGAGGACGAGCCCCAGGGGGCCATCCTCCATCACGTGCTGCCCCGCGGGCTGACCCGGCCGGAACGCGACCTGCGGTTCGCCCGGGCGGTCGAGCGGGCCACCCGCCGGGCCGGCCTCGACGTGGCGGTGGCGCTCGGCCGGACCTTCGGCGCCACCGTCCTCCATCCGCACGGCGGCACGCTGGGAGGCGGCCGGCGGCAGAATCGGCGCCTGGTGCGGCCGGCGTGGCTGGCCGGACTGAAGCAGGCGTCCGATGCGCTGAACCCGCGCATCCAGGTCCGGGCCTGGATCGAGCGGCACCAGTACCAGGCCGACCCGCCGCCGGACGTCGTCGCCGTCAGCCGCATGGTCCGCCGCGACGTGCAGACCTTCCACGACGTGCCGGACGACCGGCTGCACCTGGTGTACAACGGCGTGGATACGGAGCGCTTCCGCCCGGAGGCGCGTGAGGCGGCGCGGGAGGAGGCCCGCCGGGCGTGGGACCTGGCGCCGGAGGAGACGTGTTTCCTGATGGTCGCGCACAACCCGAAACTCAAAGGGCTGCGGGAACTGCTCCAGGCCGCCGCCCGCCTCGACCGCGCCGCGCCGTGGCGCATCGCCGTCGTCGGACGGGCCCGGATGCGGCGCTACCAGGAACTGGCCGAGCGGATGGGCATCGGCGACCGGCTCCTTCTGCCCGGCCCGATGGAGGACGTCCTGCCCGCCTACGCCGCCTGCGACGCCTACGTCCAGCCCACGTGGTACGACCCGTGCAGCCTGGTGGTGCTGGAGGCGCTGGCGTGCGGGCTGCCGGTCGTCACGACCCGCTTCAACGGGGCGAGCGAGTTGATGGAGGACGGGCGGGAGGGCGTCGTCCTGGATTCGCCGGAGGAGACCGACCGGCTGGCCGATGCGCTGGGCCGGCTGCTCGATGCCGACCGCCGCCGCCGGATGGGTGCGGCCGGCCGCGAGACCGCCGAGCAGCATCCCATCGAGCGGAACGTCCGGGAGATGACGGCCGTCTTCGAGACCGCCGCCGCACGGAAGGAGGCGATCGGCCGATGACCGCCTGGCCCATCGTCGCGGCGCTGCTGGCGGGGGCGTACCTGTGCGGGTCGATCCCGTTCGGCTGGCTCGTCGGGAAGATGCGCGGCACGGACATCCGCGAGCACGGGTCGAAGAATATCGGCGCCACCAACTGCGGCCGGGTGTGCGGACGGCCGTGGGGCATCCTCGCCTTCGTCCTGGACGTGGCCAAGGGCTTCGGACCCGTGACGGCGGCCGTCGTGCTTCTGCCGGGCGTGGTGGGCGAGGAGGCGTGGCCGCGGGCCGTGTGGCTCAGCGTGGTCGTCGTGGCGGTCGGGCCGATCCTGGGGCACACGTTCCCCGTGTGGCTGAAGTTCCGAGGCGGGAAGGCGGTGGCGACGAGTTTGGGCGTCCTCCTGGCCCTGCCGCCGCTGTGGTGGATCGCGCTCGTGGCCCTCGGCGTGTGGATTCTCGCGACGGCCGCCACGGCGTACGTCTCGGTCGGCTCGACGGCGGCGGCGCTGGCGCTGGGCGGGATTTACGGGGGGTATTACCGGGGCGAGGCGCTGGGCGACTATCTGCCCGTGACGGTTTTCGTGGCGGCGATCGTGGTGCTGGTGCTCGTTCGGCACAAATCGAACTACATACGTCTTTGGAAAGGCACCGAGAACCGCGTGGGGGGGCACAAGCGCGCCCGTTGACCCGTCTGACGGCACGTCGACGGTTCAACGCCTTGTCATTCTGAGCGAGCGCAGCGAGCGAAGAATCTCGCCGTGCAAAAGGCATCAAGGCGAGATTCTTCGTCGGCCGTACGGCCTCCTCAGAATGACACCTTGGCCTTTCGCATCATGATCCGCGCAGTTTGCGGACGAGCAGGTCGCGGACGACCTTGGGGTTCGCCTTGCCGGCGGTCTTCTTCTTGGCCAGGCCGATGAGGCGTCCGACGGCCTTGTCCACGCCGTCGGCGAACTGGCGGGCGGCGTCGGGGTTCTCGGCGATGACGGCGTCGACGACCTGTTCGAGTTCGCCCGCGTCGGAGGTCTGGGCAAGGTTATAGTCTTCAACGACCTGTCGTACGTTAATGCTGCCCGCAGGTTCGCCTGTGGCTCGTACCTTTGCCAGCAATTCCGAGCCTGTTTCCCGGCTCACAAGCCCTTGTGCAACGATGCCGATGGTCTCGGCAAGTTGACCCGCTGTCAATCGAAGCTCGGAGATTCCGATATTCTCCTCGTTCAGGATGCGCATGACGTCTTGCATGACCCAGTTTGCCACAGTCTTGGGTGTCACTTGCTTGTTCTGCTCGTGCAGCCTCACGGCATCCTCGAAGAAGTCGGCCACGCGGCGGTCGGCCGTCAGGACGGCGGCGTCGGACTCCGGCAGGCCGTACGCTTCGACGAATCGCCGGCGGCGGTCGGCGGGGAGTTCCGGCACCGACGCGCGGACCCGCGCCACCCACTCCCGCGCCGGCGCCAGCGGCACGAGGTCCGGCTCCGGGAAGTAGCGGTAATCGTGGGCCTCTTCCTTCGAGCGCTGGAGGAACGAGACGCCGCGGTCGTCCCTCCAGCCGCGCGTCGATTTGCCGAGTGTCTCCAGCGTGTACCCTTCCGGGTCGGCGGCGAGTTCGTCGCGGTGCCGGGCGATTTCGAATTCGCACGCCCGCTCCACGCTGCGGAACGAATTGAGATTCTTGATCTCCGTGATGGGCGTGTAGCGCGGGACGCCGCCGGCGCCCTCGCCGATTCGCAGGCTGATGTTCGGCTCGAACCGCATCTGCCCGAGTTGCATGTTGCAGTGCCCGACGCCGAGGTAGACGGCCAGTTGCCGCAGCGCCTCGCCGTAGGCGCGGGCCTGGCGGGCGGAGTGGATGTCCGGCTCCGAGACGATCTCCAGCAGCGGCGTGCCCGCGCGGTTCAGGTCCACGACGGAGGCGTTCGAGCCGTCCTCGGCGTGGACGAGTTTGCCGGCGTCCTCCTCCAGGTGCACCCGCGTGATGCCGACGCGGAACGTCTCCCCGTCCAGTTCCACGTCGAGGCGCCCGCCCAGGCCGAGCGGTTCGTCGTATTCAGATATCTGGTAGTTCTTCGGGAGGTCGGGATAGTAATAATGTTTGCGGTCCCACTTGGCGAAGTCGGGGATGCGGCAGCCGAGGCCGAGGGCCATGCGGACGGCGAGTTCCACGGCCCTTTCGTTCATCACGGGCAACACGCCCGGCATGCCGAGGCAGACCGGGCAGACCCGCGTGTTCGGCGGGGCGTCGTACTCGACCGCGCACGGGCAGAACATCTTCGTCCGGGTCGCCAGGTGCAGGTGCACCTCCATGCCGATGGTCGGGATGGGGTCGGCGGCGCTCATGCCGATTCCTCGCAGACGGGCGGGCGGCGGCCGGCCAGGTGAGTTTCGCGTTCGAGCATGCGGGCGATGCGCAGGAGCCGGTCCTCCGTGAAGACGCCCGAGAGAATCTGGAGACCCACCGGCAGGCCGGCCTCGGTGAAGCCGGCGGGGACGCTGACGCCGGCGATGGCGGCCATGCTCGCCCCCACGGTGAAGAGGTCCGAGAGGTACATCGCCAGGGGGTCGTCGAGCCGCTCGCCCAGGCGGAAGGCGGCCGTCGGGCTCGTCGGGCCCATGATGCAATCGACCTTCTCGAAGGCGGCGTCGAAGTCCTGCCGCACCAGCCGCCGCACCTTCAGGGCCTTCTTGTAATACGCATCGTAATATCCCGATGAGAGGGCGAACGTGCCGAGCATGATCCGCCGCTTGACCTCGTCGCCGAAGCCCTCGCTGCGGCTCCGCATGACCATGTCAATCACGTCGGCGGCCTCGCCCGAGCGGCGGCCGTAATGGACGCCGTCGTAGCGGGCAAGGTTCGAGGACGCCTCGCTCGGCGCCACGAGGTAATAGGCGGCAATGGCGTAATCGGTGGCGTGCGGCAGGGCGACCTCGACGACCTCGGCGCCCAGGCCCTCGCACGCGGCGACGGCGTCGCGGACGACGCGTTCGACTTCCTCGTCCAGCCCCTCGCCGAAGAATTCTTTGGGCACGCCGATGCGGAGCGGCTCCACCGGTTCCTCGAGCGCGGCGAGGTAGTCCGGCACGGGGGCGTCGGTCTCCGCCGCGCTGGTCGAGTCGCGCGGGTCGTGCCCGGCGACGGCCTGGAGCAGCAGGGCGGCGTCGCCGACGGTCCGCGTCACCGGGCCGATCTGGTCCAGGCTGGAGGCGAACGCCACCAGGCCGTACCGGCTCACCCGGCCGTAGGTCGGCTTCAGGCCGACGACGCTGCACAGGCTCGCGGGCTGGCGGATGGACCCGCCCGTGTCGGAGCCGAGGGCCACGGGGACCATGCGGGCCGCCACGGCGGCGGCGCTGCCCCCGCTGGAGCCGCCGGGCACGCGGTCGGTGTCCCACGGGTTGCGGGTCGGGCCGAAGCAGGAATGCTCGGTGGACGAGCCCATAGCGAACTCGTCCATGTTGGTCTTGCCGACGATGACGGCCCCTTCGGCGAGCAGCCGCTCCACGACGTGGGCGTCGTAGGGGGCGTGCCAAGTGCGAAGGATGTTGCTGCCGCAGGCCGTGGGCAGGCCGTCGGCCGTCGCCATGTTGTCCTTGACGGCGAGGGGGAGGCCGGCCAGGAGGCCGACGTCCTCGCCGGCGTCGCGTCGGCGGTCGAGACGAGCGGCGCGGGCGCGGGCGGCGTCGGGAGCGGTGGAGGCGAAGGCGTGGACCGCGGGCTCGAGCCGCTCGATGGCCGCGAGGCACGCGTCGGTGACGTCGAGGGCCGAGACCTCGCCCCGGCGGAGGGCGTCGCGGACCTGGCAGGCGGTCTGGTCGAGGATGGACATGGGTGTCCCGTCAACGTCGGGCGCCACTGGCTGCTTGTCAGCCAGTGCCATCCCGCCATGGTCAACACACTGGCGGACGAGCCGCCAGTGGCACCCCGCGCATCCCTACGCGCCGGTGCCGTCGTCGATGACGCGGGGCACGCGGAAGCAGCCGTCCGCGGCATCGGGCGCGCCGCCGAGGGCTTCCCGGTTCGAGAGGCCGGGCCTGGGCTCGTCCGGCCTCAGGACGTTGCGGAGGGGCAGGGCGTGGGCGAGCGGCTCGACGGCCTCGGTGTCGAGTTCGCCGAGTTTGTTCACGTAATCGACGATGGAAGATACCTGGTCGGCGAACTTCGCCACGTCCTCCTCGGAGAGGTGGATGCGGCCGAGGTGGGCCACGTGCAGCACATCGTCTCGGGAGAGGCCCATCGGGGTTCTCCGGGCGCGGGAGTCGGGGGACGCGGGGGCCGGCCCGGCGGGCGGGGCGGCGGGCTACTCGGACTCGCCGGCCGGGCGCTTGGCCGGCTTCTTCACCTTGCCGCTCCGCAGACACTGGGCGCAGACGCGCATGCGCTTGCGGGTGCCGTCGGGCAGTTCGACGCGGACGCGCTGGAGGTTCGGCCGGAACTTTCGCCGGCTGATGCCGGTGACCTTGCGTCCGACGCCGCCCAGGTACTTGGCCTTTCCGCGGCGTTTGATGGAGTTGCCCATGTGGCCGCCCTTGCCGCAGATTTCGCACTTCGCTGCCACGCTCCGTCCTCCTGCCGTGAGGCTCGCCTTCGCTAAGAGACAGATTAGTATACGGGATCGGCGGGCGGGTTCAAGGGGATTTCGGTTCCCCCTGCTCTTCGGTCAGGCCGATTTGGCGGCGGAGCCAGGCGGCGGCCTGGTCCACGGTCTTCGTGTTCTCGTCGCGCATGACCTGATAGTTGGCCCGGCGCATGGTCTCGACGTCAATGGCCCGGACCATCGGTTTCAGGGCCTCCACGAACGCCTGGTCGCGGGCCGCCTCCGGCGCCACCAGGAGGACGGCGTCGTAGGGGGGCAAAACGTGTTTGGGGTCTCCGAGGGTCACGAGGTCGTAGGCGGCGATGCGGCCGTCGCTGGAGAAGGCGGCGATGACGTCCACCTCGCCGGTGGCGACGGCCTTGTACATGAAGGTGGCCTGGAACTGTCGGCGGTCGGCGAACTCCAGGCCGTAGGCGTCGCGGAGGTTGGCCCATTCGGGCCGGCCGAAGAACTCGTAACTGCCGCCGATGCGCAGGTCCGGGGCCAGCGGTCCCAGGTCCGCCACGGATTCGGCGCCGAGTGTCTCGGCCCGCCGGCGTTTCATGGCCAGGGCGTAGGCGTTCTCGAAGCCGAGCGGCCCGAGGCACCGGATGCCGCGGGTGTCGGCCAGCCACCAGGTCATTTCGGCCAGGACGTTCTGCGGGTCGGCCACCGCCTCGCGTTTCATGTAGTTGACCCAGATGGTGCCGGTGTAGCCGACGTAGCAGTCGATGTCACCGGCGGCGAGGGCGCGGAAGATGACGGCCGAACCCAGCCCCTCGCGGGTGATCGCCTTCAGGCCGCGCGACCGCAACTGGTTGCGCACGGCGTGGGCGAGGATGTACTGCTCGGGAAAGGTCTTGGAGCCGACGACGTACGTTCGGCCGGGCTCACGGACGGGCGCCTCGCCCGGCTCGGCGCGAGCCGGGCGGACGAGTGCGGCCAGGCGCCGGCCCGGCACGGCCGGCAGGGCCAGGCCCCCACCGACGAGGACGGCCAGGCCCAGGACGCCGACGGCCAGCCGACGACGGTTCCGCGTCTCGGCCGCCGATTGCATGAGGCCGATCAACTGGTCCAGCGCCAGGGCCAACGCCGCCGCCAGCACGCATCCGACCAGGACCGAGATCCAGTTCTCCATGTGCAGCCCGGCGAAGATGTAACTGCCCAGGCACTCCTGGCCGATCGGATCCGCCAGCGTGGCGATGCCCACCACCCACACGGTGGCGGTCCGCACGCCGGCGATGATGACCGGCAGGGCGAGCGGCAGTTCCACCCTCAGCAGCACCTGCCGCGGACGCATCCCCAGCCCCCGCGCCGCCTCCGTCATCGCCGGGTCCACCCCCGTGATGGCCGTCACCGTGTTCCGCAGAATGGGCAGCATGCTGTAGAGGGTCAGGGCGATGACGGTGGGCAGGAACCCGAGGGCCGAGAACGGGGCCTCGGCCTCGCCGCCGCCGACGGCCCGGAGCGCCATCTCTACCACGTATTTCAGACCCAGCAGCACCGGGTAGAACAGCGCCAGCAAGGCCATGCTCGGGATGGTCTGGATAATGCTGGCGGCGGTGAGCGTCGGCCATCGCAGCATCTTGCTGCGGGCGCCGAGGACGGCGAGCGGCAGGCTGACGGCGATGCCGATGCCCAGGGCCAGCGCGCTGATCAGCACGTGCTGGCCGACGTAGTCGGGCAGGTTCTCCAGAGACGCCGCGAGCTGCTCGACCACCCCCTCCCACCAGGCCTGGAACGTCGTCTCTTCCGCCATCAGCCGGTCGCCTCCCCGTCGTCGCTCTGGACGATGTGCTCCAGGCGGTCGGCCTGCTCCTTGGGCGTCTCCATCAGCCGGCGGACGAAATCGTCGGCCGGCCGGGTCATCAACGCGTGCGGCGAGCCGACCTGGACGATCTCGCCGCCGCGCATGCAGGCGATGCGGTCGGCCATCAGCAGGGCCTCCGTCATGTCATGGGTGACCATGAGGCTGGTCAGGCCCAGACGCCGGTGGATACGGCGGTACTCGTCCTGGAGCGACGCCCGGGTCAGCGGGTCCAGGGCGCCGAACGGCTCGTCCATGAGCATGAGGCGGGAGCGGGCGGCCAGGGCCCGCGCCACGCCCACCCGCTGCTGCTGGCCGCCCGAGAGGTTTCGCGGCATGCGGTCGCGAAAGGCGTCGGGGTCCAGGGCCACCATCTCGAGCAGTTCGTCCACGCGGCGGGCGATGGTCGGCTTCTCCCAGCCGAGGAGTTTCGGCACGACCGCCACGTTCTCGCCCACCGTCAGGTGCGGGAACAGGCCGATCCGCTGGAAGACGTACCCGACGCGGCGGCGGAGGAGGACGGGGTCCAGGTCGCGGACGTCTTCGCCGGCCACCTCGATGCGGCCGCGGGTGGCCTCGATGAGGCGGTTGATCATCTTCAGGGTGCTCGTCTTGCCGCACCCGCTCTCGCCGAGCAGGACCATGACCTCGCCCTCGGCCACGTGGAGGTCGAGGCCGCGGACGGCCCAGGTGCGGCCGCCGTCGTACGATTTGCTGACCTGGTCGAGGCGGATCATGGTCGCCCCGGACCCTAGGCCATCGGCGGGAGGGTGTCAACGGCAAATCGGGCCTGGCCGAGCCGCGGCCGGAAGGTCGGGGGGACTCGGCGGCGGAGCAAGTCACGGTGCGCGCGCAGCGCCTCTCTTAACGCCCGGCCATGAGCGAAGCGAATGGCCGGGAAACACGCGGCCGGTTTGGCGCGGTGGCCCAGGAGAGCCCCCGCGCGGAAAGCGCGGCCCGCCGCGCCGCCGTTTCTGCTTGACTCCGCCGCCCGGCGCGGTCATAGTTCGGCCGGCGAATTCCGGGGCGGCGAGGGGCCCGGCAGCGCATGTCCGCATCCACCGAAGCCCGGTTCGAACAATACGTGCTGGAGCACGGTCTGGCCACCCGCCGGGAGGTCAAGGAGGCCCGCCGACTCCTCAACCAGGCCGCCCTCCAGGGCCGGGACCTCTCCATGGCCGACGCCCTCGTCCAGGCGGGCGCCATCACGCCGAACCAGGCCCGCCGCGTCGCCGACGCCCTGAAGCAAGAGACGGTCAGCCCGACGGTCACCATCCCCGGGGTGGACCTGGTGGAGAAGATCGGCCGGGGCAGCCAGGCCGTCGTCTACAAAGGCCGCCAACGCTCCATGGACCGGATCGTGGCGGTCAAGATCATGGCGCCGGAGGCGGCCCGCGACGCGGCCGCCCGCGAACGCTTCCTGGACGAGGCCCGCGCCGCCGCCCGCCTCTCCCATAACAACATCGTCCAGGCGTACGACGCGGGCGAGGCCGACGGCTACGTCTACTTCCTGATGGAGATGATCGACCCGCCGCAGACCGTGGCCGATGTGTTGGAGGAGCGCGGCGGCCCGATAGAGGAGACCGAGGCCATCCGCATCGTCCTCCAGATTGCCGAGGCCCTCGCCCACGCCCACTCCCGCGGGTTCATCCACCGCGACGTCAAGCCCAAGAACCTCATGCTCACGCCGGAGGGCGTGGCCAAACTGGCCGACATGGGCCTGGCCCGACAGATCGGCGAGGGCACGTTCGAGGAAATCGGGAAGGCGTTCGGCACGCCGTACTACATCGCCCCGGAGCAGGTGGTCGGCAACCCGGACATCGATTTCCGCGCCGACATCTACTCCCTCGGCGCCACCTTCTACGAGATGCTGGCCGGCCGGCCCGCCTTCACCGGCAAGACGCCCCAGCAGATCATGCAGAAGCACGTCAAGGCCCACCTCGTCCCGCCCGACCACGTCAACCCGGACCTCTCCTCCGGCGTCAGCGAGGTCGTGGAACTGATGATGAGCAAACGTCCCGAGGACCGCTACTCCAGCACCGAGAACCTGCTGCTGGACCTGCGGTCGGTGGCGGCCGGAGAGGCGCCCCGCATCGCCCGCGAACGGGTCGGCACGCAACTGGACCTGATGGCCGGCCTCGCCGAGGGTCAGAGCGCCGGCCGGACCGAGGACGGCCGGCCCGTCATCCAGGAGGACCGGCCCTTCGCTCTCAACCGCCTGGCCATCCTCCTGCTGGTCCTGCTGGCCCTCTCCATCCTCCTCCACGTGTTGATGATGGTGTTGTAGCCCGTAGGGTGGGTGCTCCGCATCCACGCGGCAAGGCGCGGGATGGATCGCGACGCCTGACACTACAACGCTAACTCGTGCGCGGCGTGTGGCTGATATCATGGAGCCGCCATGCCCGACCTCGAAACCCTCACCGGCCGCGACATCTACGAGCGGGTGCTCGGCGAGCTGGTGCCCTCGGCCCGGGACTCGCTCCTCATCGCCACCGCCACGCTGAAGGCGACGCGCATCGTCCGGCCGGCCGGCTCGGCCCCGTCGTCGCCGAGGCGCCGGCGGGGAAGCGAGAGCATCGTCCGCCTCCTGGCCCGCCTGGGCCGGCGAGGCGTGGCGGTGCGGGTCCTCCATTCGGGCGTGCCGTCCGGGCCGTTCCTGGAGGAACTCAAGAGCATCGAGCCGCACGCCTTCGAGATGCGACGCTGTCCCCGCACGCACTTCAAGGCCGCCGTCGTCGACGGCGAGCGGCTGTACCTGGGCAGCGCGAACCTGACCGGCGCCGGCCTGGGGGCCAAGAGCGAGGGACGCCGCAACTTCGAGGTCGGCCTCGTCACCGCCGACCCCGCCCTCGTGGACACGGTGGCCGACCTCTTCGAGGCCATCTGGTCCGGCGCCCTGTGCGCTTCCTGCGACCGCCGCGACCACTGCCCCGTCCCCCTGGAGTCGCCGTGGGAGGATTGATTGCGGATTGCGGATTGCGGAATAGGGGGTGTGGTGTTGCGTGGCTAGTCGCGAGCGCGAGCGAGCGGCCCGACCGCTTTCGCTCGCGGCTAGCAAGGCACAGCGGCACCTCCCAATCCGCAGTCCAAGATCCGCAATCAGAAATGGTTTCACCACCGCCTGACGCGCACGCGGTCGCGCGCCAGGAACAGGCCCGTCGCCAGGTACCGCAGGGCGTCCATGGGATGGTCGGCGCCGTCCTTGGCCGGCCGTTCCGTCCGGGCGCCGTCGGGCGACTCTTCCCATCGGTAGGTGGCCATCGCCCGGACGAGCCACTCGCACGACGGGTCGATCACCAGGCCGGCCGACCCGTCCGGCCGGGGCTTGAGCAGCCGGCGGACCAGTTCGACGCCCTCCAGGATGCCCGCCCGGGGGGTCTTGCACCGGATGCCCAGCCGGGCCAGTTCCTGGCACGGCCCCGTGCCGGTCACGTCGGACCGCTGCCAGCCCGCCGGGTCGGCGAAGGTGCGGACCACCGGCCCGGGGTCGCGGGCGGCCATGGCGCGGGCGTGGTCGGCGATGGCCCGCTCCCGCTCGACGTACTCGCCGAGCACCCGCAGCCGCACGCTTGACAGGTCGACGTCCGACGACGAGCCGCGAGCCGCGGGCCATGAGCCAGGCGTGTCGCTTTTGCCCAATCCGAAATCCGAATTCCGAAATCCGAAATCCCCTTCCACCTGCACCCACAGGCACACGAACGGGTTGGCGTAGCCGAAGTCCAGCGTCCGGTACAGCGGCAGGCGGGCGTCGTAGGCCACCGGCGCCACGTGCCGCGACGGGGCAAACTCCGAGAAGACCAGCCGGTCCGTCCGGGGGCGGAGGCAGAGCATCTCGGCCTCCCAGGCCTCTCGGCTGGAGCGGGCCTGCTGGGCGATGGCATCCTCGATGGGGAAGTACCCCTCCGCTCGGCGGGCCTTCCCGCCGCAGTCCGACCACAGCGGGCACCGGCTGCACGAGCGCTCGGGCGGGCACCGCTCGATCACCTCCCACAGGCACCACTTCAATAAATGCGGAGTGCGAAACGCGGAATGCGGAACGGGCGAGCCTTCCGCCGGCGGCGCTGCCGGCGGGGGGTTCCGCGTTCCCCCTTCCGCGTTCCGCGTTTCGCTTATCCGCTCCACCAACTCCGCCATCGGCCCCAGCGGCCGATGCATCGTCGAGAAGACCTCCATCTGGGCGGGAATCCACGCCCCGTCCCCTCCCCGGCCCGACTGCGTCACGAACTGCGCCGCCTGCCACACCTCCGGCGAGAACTCGTCCACCTCGTCGCACTTCAGCCGGTGGACCCGATGGCCGCGGACCGACCGACCCGATTGGGTCAGCACCTCGATGGCGGAGCCGTTCACCAGGTCCGTCCGCCTTGCCGTCGGCTCCCGGGCGAGCATCGCCGCGAACGGACCGCCCCACTTGCGCATGAGGTACTCGTACATCTTCTCGGACTGGTCGAGGCTGCCGCCCAGGATCCGCGTCTGGCACCCGGGCCGCAGGATCGAATCCAGATGGGCCGCCACGGCGCCGAGTTCGGTCTTCGCGCCGCCGCGCGAGGCCCAGACCACCAGGTCCCGACCGGGCCGGAGCACCGCCCGCGCCAGGTACTCAAACGGGGCCTGGTGCTCCGGGCAGATGGCCCGCCGCGGCACCGCCAGCCCGTAGGCCGTCAGCACGAAGTGCCAGAGCGCTTCCGGCGAGGCGGGCCGGGCCCGCGCCAGCGCCTGGGCCAGCCCCGACCGCAGGTCCGCCACGTTCCGCGGCGCGGCGGGGGGGTGTGCGCGAGGGGGCATACGGTTCATCGCCTACTCCTTCGTGTGGCAGGTTTTGTCGTGAGCCGCCGCCTTTGGCGGCGGCGACTCGCATCCGCTGACGACTCACCCGCGCCGGGCGCTCTCTGCTCTTGGTGCGTACCCGCGTCATGCGCGGCGGGTCTGGAGCGCCCGCCGTGCTGCGGGCGTCGTTCATCGCATCCCCGCCGCCTCCAGGTACCACCGGGCCAGGCGGACCAGGGCCTCGGCGCGGCGCGGCTTTCCACGGCCAGGGCGCGGTGGGTCTCCGCACCCGCCGCGCTCCTCCTTCTGTGTTGCCGCGAGCGCCTCGCGGACCGTGGCGGCCTGGTCCTCGTCCAGGAAGAAGGTCATCGGCCGGGGCAGGGGCGCCGCCGCCTCGGGGTCGGCCGGCGGGGGCGGAGGCTCGGCCAGTTTCCGCAGCCGCGCGAGGGCGTCCGGCGGCTCGGGCAGCAGACGGGCCAGGTCCTCATCGCTCCGCCCCTCCGCGAGGCGCGCGACCAGCGCCGCCCGGGCCGACGGGTCGTCCCGGCCTTCCAGGCGGTTCAGGGTGGCCAGCAGCAGCCGGGCCTCCGCCTCGTCCACCTCCCACACGTCGCACCGGGCGTGGGTGTGGCCGAGGTCCCGCAGGACACGTGCCCGGTGATGGCCGTTCAGAATCTGGTAGCGCGGGAGGGCGCCACCGGTGGCTTGCCCGCCAGTGCGTTGTGCCTCGTGGCTGCGCGGCGGGTACGGAGACCCGCCGCACGCCCCAATGTCGTTCTGAGCGAGCGGAGCGAGTGAAGCATCTCGCCGTGGGCTTTGTGGCTTGTCGCGCGGCGGGTGCGGAGACCCGCCGCGCTTTTCCTTACCCCCCAGCGGCCGGACGACGAGCGGCTCGTAGCGGCCGGTGCGGCCGATGTGGCCCCGGAGTTTCTCCACCAGGGGCGGCGGCATGCGGTTGGCGTTCTCGGGATGGCCCTCGAGGGCCTCGAGCGGAATCCATTGGAGCGTCATCGCGGGTCTCCTGTCTCGTTCTGGAGGATCGAGAGGATGCGGACGAGCGCGTCGTCCGAGACCTCGGCCACGGCGCGGGAGAGCGGGTCCTCGCCCGGCGTCGGCGGGGACTCGCCGGCCTCGCCTTTGCCGGCCTCGAGGGGCCGGGCCAGTTCCCGCTGGGTGTCGAGGGCGAGTTTCAGGATCTCCCGGGCCGCCTGCCGGGCCTCGCCCGCCGACTCGCTGTCCAGGTCCCGGATCAGCCGCGACACCGCCACCGGCGCCCACCGCAGGACGGCACTGGTGGCCTGGAGGACGGGTTCGAGGGCGTCCTCGGCCAGGAGCGACCGGAAGGCCGGGGCCGCCAGCCATTTGCGGAGCGTGCCGGGCCGGACCTTTTCGCGCTGGGCGACCTCCTCCAGCCGGCCGCCGCACTCCCAGATGGTCCGGGCGATGCGCCGATGCCGATTCGTCAGGTTCATCACGGCTCTCCCTCTCTGCGCCACAGGTAGTAGACGGGGGCGGCGTCCAGGTGCCGGGCCACCAGCGCCAGGGCGCGGGCCCGGTCCGGCCGGTTGGCCCGATGGTTCTTGGCCCCCAGGTACGAGCGGGCCCAGCGGTCGATCTCGCGTTCGGCCAGCCGGCGGGCCGGAGGGGACACGGACGCGAGCGCCGCATCCAGCGCCGCGGCGCCTCGGCGGTCGGCCCGGCCGATGCCGGCCGCCTCCAGGGCCGCCTTCAGCCGCTCCCCTGCCGGCGACGGCCGCGACGGGTACGCCGTCATCCCCGCCCGCTCGAAGAACGGGTGCACGTGCCCCATGGCCGCCAACGACTCGACGTACGGCGTGCCGACCTGCGGCATGGTGTCGGCGACGAGGCGGCTGGCCAGGCCGAGGCCTCGCCAGTTCGGGACGATGACCACCCGGCGGATGAGGCGGACCTCCCGGTTCAACAGCCGCGCCAGCGAGACCCGCCCCAGGCCCGCCGACCGGTACCGGCCGCCCGTGGCCCGGTCCCGCGCCGCCAGCGACAGCGCCGGCCGGGCGTACACGATGACGCCGACGAGGACCGGAGACGATTTCGGATCGGGGATGTCGGATGTCGGATTGGCGCCCACGGCGTCCTCCGTGGCGACCGACGCCCCGGCCGACGGACCAGGCAATCCGACATCCGAATTCCGACATCCGACATTCTCAACGTACACGATTCGAAATACGTTCGTCACCGCCCCGGCGCGATGGCTGCGGTAGTGCAGCGGGGCCAGGGCGTGCCAGTCGGCCATCGTGCCGGCCTCGATGCGGACGCCGGCGAGCAGCGTGCAGGCCGGCCGCGACCTCCGGTCGCGGGCCTCTTCCTCCGCCTGGTCGGCGTAGCGGACCCGGACCCGGTCGCCCTCGTGTTTGACGACCAGCACGTCGGGCGCCAGGTCCTCGACCAGGTCGTCGTGGGCCGAGGCCGCCAGAAGCGTCAGCCCGTGCCGGTCCACCAGCCGGCGGAGGCGCCAGGCCACGGCCCGGGCGCAGCCGCGGTCGAGCGTGGAGCAGAACTCGTCGGCGACGAGGAGGCGGTGTGGCGGGGGCACGGCGGGCGCCGCCGATGGCGTGTCAATCGGTGCGTCCCGTTCCGCAGCCACGGATGGCGAGCCATCCGTGGCGCCCGGCGCCGCCAGCAGCCGGTCCAGCGCCAGGGCCAGCCGAAGCCGGTACCGCTGACCGTCGGAGAGTTCGGCCGCCGGCCGCAGCAGGGCGAAGGCGTCGGCCAGGCCCGCCGCGCTCAAGAGCCGAAGGGCCTCCGCGAACGGCGCCGTCGGCAGGTCGATGACCGGCCGGTCCGAGGGCGGGTCCAGACGCGCCAGGTCCACCATGGGCCCGCCGGCCGGGCGGTCGTCGCGAATCGCCCGCGCCAGCGCCCGCAGCAGCACGCTCTTGCCGCTGCCCGAGGGACCCGTGATGAACACCACGTCGCCCGGCCGCACCCGCAGCGCCAGCCCATCGAACAGGGTGACCTCGGCGCGCTCGTCGAGGCCGATGCCGAACATCTCCGCCAGGCGGACCCGGCGGCCACTGGGCGGCCGGGACGCCGGGGCGGTCGCCACCGCCCGGAACTTTTGGTTGAGGCCATAGACGCCCATGGCTAGGCTCCTTTCCATGATCCTGCTGAAGAAGAAGTTCCTGGACCTGGTGCGCCGGGGCGAGAAGCGGCAGACGATCCGCCTCTGGCCGAAGCGCCGGCTCAAGGCCGGCCAGCGCGAGTTCATCCCCGGCCTCGGCCGCATACGCATCACGGCGTTCGAACGCGTCCGGCCGGCCGACCTCACGGACGAGGACGCCCGCCTGGACGGGTTCGCCTCCCGCGAGGCCCTCCTGGCGGAACTGCGGGCGCTGTACGGCGGCGGGCTGGACGGGGCCCCGTGTTTTCGCATCCGTTTCGCCTATCCGGTGGAGGAGGACGAGCCGTCGGCCGCGCCGGACGAGTAGGCAGAGAGGACGGCGGGCCCGCCTCCGGCGGGTAAATCTGGGCACCCGCCGCGCGGAGCAGGCGGCTCGCGATGAGGCGCGGCGGGTGCGGAGACCCGGCGCCGGGCGGCCCGGACGGCGGTCCGCTCGAGGCGCCGCCACAGGCTCCGCAGGGCCTGGAGACTGGCGGGCGGGTCGGGCCGGTCGGACGCCGGTCCGGGGATCAGGCCCAGCCGGGCGAGGCGGCGGAGCGGAATCCCCTGAAGCCGGTACAGGTACACCAGCCGACGCTCCGACGCGTCCAGCCGGCGCCACCGGGCGACCAGGGCCAGGTTCACCGGGTCACGCAGGCGGGCCCGGGCCCGGGCGAGCGTCCGCCGGACGGAGCGGGGGCTGATGCCGACCAGGCCGGCCAGTTCCCGCTGGCTGGCCCCGCGGAGGTGAACCAGCCTCAGGAGGCACCGCTCTCGGAGCGGGATCAGGTGAAAGAGCCGATGGAGGTGCCGGGCGGTGATGCCCAGCCGCCGGAGTTCGCTACTTGTCAAACCCGCAAGGGTCAAAACGTCTCCGGCAGCGTGGAATGAGGGGGCCATGTTCGATTCTCGATAAAACCACCCCATTATACGCCGCCCGGCCACCCCAGTCAAGCCAAATGTCAGGTTTTTGTTTGGGGCCGCGTTTGCTGAAAGGCATACACGGGGCGGTAAGGATAACGGCTGTCATTCGTCCTTGGTCCTTTGGGGGTGGCGCAAGGGAATGTCGGCGACCGGATAAGACGTTCCCCCGCCAAACACAAAGGACAAAGGACAGTCGTTTTGACGTGACAGGCGGCAGGAAAGAGAGAGACAGAGTCCGTGGCCGGTTCCTCTCTCTGTCTCTCCGTCTCAGACGTCTCTTCTATTACATCGTGCGCGGTTTTCGCGCAGGGGGTGCGCGATTCTTCCGCGCTCGGGTGCGCGGTTTTCGCGCAGGGAGTGCGCGATTCTTCCGCGCTCGGGTGCGGGGTTTTCGCGCAGGGGGTGCGCGATTCTTCCGCAACCTTCCCGCGCGGT
>Ga0180434_10000677_pt1 | contig 49953 bp, 80 predicted proteins | sample SS_ome_7_FD_132453 | JGI IMG/M metagenome (GOLD analysis project Ga0180434, IMG submission 132453) | Hypersaline lake sediment archaeal communities from the Salton Sea, California, USA - SS_1_D_2 metaG | ecosystem: Environmental > Aquatic > Non-marine Saline and Alkaline > Hypersaline >... | reverse complement strand
TGTATTTATTGCAGGATGTACCACCTACTCTAAGTACAACAGTTTGGTTTCTTATGAGGAAGGGCTTAAGGCTCAGTATAAGCAAAACCAGAACAATTACGATAACATGTGGAAGAAGTTTAAAGAGGCTACTCAGGTTCCAGCCATGTATGCCGACGATCTGAAAAAGGTCTATGATGGTGCGATCCAAGCTAGGTACGGTAAGGAAGGAAGCCAAGCGGCTTTCCAATGGCTCAAAGAGCACAACCCTCAGTTCGATAGCTCCATGTATGTAAAGCTCCAGACCATCATTGAGAGTGGAAGAAACTCGTTTGAAGCAAACCAGAAGATGCTCTTGGATAAAAAGCGTGTGTATGAAACAGAACTCAGGCGATTCCCCACCGTCCTACTTGCGAATATGATGGGATTTCCAAAGATCGATCTGGACGAGATCGACATTGTTACTAGCAGTAAAACTGTTAAAGCCTTCGATTCTAAAATGGATGATAAGGAAATTAAGCTAAGGTAGGTTACTATGGAATTTTTATTTCTCTTTCTAATCCCCCTTCTTATCCCTGCCGTTGTCTTCATAGCTAAAAGAGAGATCTCACTTAAAGAGCTGGCGATCCATTGCGGTATCCAAGCTTTACTTGCTGGAGTTTTGGTCGGGCTTTTATTCATCTCAAGTACGTCAGATTGGGAGATTTGGAACGGGATAGTCACAAAAAAAGAAAAAGAAACTGTAAGCTGCGAGCACTCCTATGATTGTAATTGTCGGGAAGAATGTAGTGGATCTGGGGAGAATAAAAGCTGTAGTACTGTGTGTGATACATGCTATCGACATTGGGAGGATTACGACTGGACCTATTATACGACAGATGGTGGACGCAATACGATAGACAGAATAGACGATCAAGGTGCCTATAAGCCAGCACGTTGGGAAAGGATCATAATCGGTGAGCCGTCGGTATCATCACATATGTTTACCAATTACGTAAAAGCAGCGGCAGATTCTTTATTTAAAGCCCAAGGTCAGAAAGAACAATTCGCAAAGTTGTTGAAATCAGTAACATATCCGAATAAAATATACGATTATTATCGGATAGATAGAGTTGTCCCGATTGGAATTGTCTTACCTAAAAAGAAAGATATGGAGGTTGAGTTATCGAAGATAAACTCACAGCTAGGGAAAAGAAAACAAGTCAACATGATCATAGTTATTGTCAACAGCGTAAGCCCAGACTTCTTTTACGCACTCGAAGAGCATTGGCTAGGAGGGAAGAAAAACGATGTCATATTAGTCGTTGGAGTGGGACAGGAGGAGACGACAGTGAAAATACAATGGGTAAACACGATGGCTTGGACTGACAGCGAGTATTTTAAAATCATGCTGAGAGATGCTGTCTTGGCTCTGAAAGAACTCGATCTTGAAGATCCAACCCAGGTTACTTCTGTCTTAGCGTCCACTGTAGGCGAACATTACAAACGTAAACCGATGGCAGACTTTGCTTATCTTAAAGATTCAATCCAACCTTCGACAACCCAAATAGCTGTGGCTTTGCTCTTTGGATTGCTGGCATCTGCTGGAATGACATGGTTCTTTTATGAGCATGAAATTTAAGAATCTCCCGTCTTTTTCGCCTCTAGTCCAGATTCCACCACCATCGTAGCGTGAACACCTTTCTCTTTGACCTTATATCCATACTCTCGGAACTCTTCCCAAGTCGGCCATTTTGCCAGATCTTCGAAAGTCACTCCGAGTTGTACTGCTTGCTTTTCCATCGCCAGTCGTTGTTCGATATTATTCTTGGCGTTAGCGTAGTTAATTTTTTGTGCTTTAATGAGGGATTCGAAAATATCCTGATTTTCAATCGAGAAGTGCTCATGAAGTCCTGTAACAAGCAACTCAGGATTTTTGGTGCTAATACCGTATGTAGTCAAATACGGACAGCGGTATTTTCCACTGAAAGTTTCAAGGGCAGACACAGCATAGCAGAGTTGTTGTTTCTCTCGAAGCTCGGTAAAGAGTGGACCGCTTGTAGAGCTAAGGTATGACGATAAGAGAGCAGAGTTTACTGAGAAAGGCTCGTCGTACATAAGCATAACGAGAGAGCTAGAGATCTTCTCATTGACTGTGTAATAATCTCCTTTAGGTTTGAATTTCGTAAGATGCTGTTCTCCATCTCGGATTTTAAAATTCTCAAAGATTTTTTCCACATCAAGACCGTGAGCATAAATATGACAGGCATCTGTATTAATAACTCCTTCATATGTTTGCTGTAAGCCGAGTTTATTGATCTGGTTAATGCTATCGAGGTTGCCAATAGCTGTAAGTTCTACACCTAAGACTTTACCTAGAGATTGATAGCATTGGCGAATGAGATTATCGATTCCTCCTTTGTATTCTTGGACGATAATTTTACGTTCGTTTTCGATCTCGTCTTCGAGTAAGCTGGCATCGTTTAACATAAGATTGATCAATTCAATTATTGTCCCTGCATCTTCAAGTAAATACGAGCCCGACAAAGTTATAAACTCCGCACTAGTCGCAGCCGAAAGTAACGAGTCATCTCCTAGTTTGGTAATATTAAGTCTAAAATCTTCTTTTGAATATTTAGAGTTTGTACCTAAAAGAAGATGCTCTAAGAAATGTCTTTCTCCCGCCATGTATTTTGAATCATCTCCGTAAAAATATATCCAAAAAGTAAATAGGTCGGGATTGATTGTTGGGATTGTGTATAACTTCATGTGTACCTTTCATGTGTTAATAATATCATACCAATAGCTATATGAGAATTTTGCATGTTCCCATAGCTGACGTTCTTCTGGGTGAGTAGCTTTTGAAAAGTCATAACCCTCTTCGACTTCAAAACCACGTCCTTTGTATAGGAGCCTAGCATAGTCGTTAAGGTACATCTTTAAGAGTACTCCGATCTCATTGTCTTTCATTTTCGCTCCCTATTATCTTGGATGGCTTTGGCATACATACGTACTAAGTTTACTTTTTCTTTTAGAGCTAATCGTTTGAGACAAGTGATACAATTTACTTTATCGAGGTCTTTGGTTAGGGCGAAATTTCCATTCGCATAGGCAGTCGGATAGCGATTTCGATCACCCCACGCCTCTAAGCTAATACAAACGGGTTTGCCTACGTCGGCATCGGGGTATGTGTTATAATGTATTTTAGGTGGTGGTTTCATCTACACCCCCATCAAAGATTTTGTTTGAGATAATTTACTCCTCTATTGGTGTGACATTGAATATACTTCTCGCAAATGAAGGCTCACTTAATCTAGAATAAATTTGCTCTGACATTACCCGACCTAGAGCGTTCCACATTTTTCTACGAAATTCATCTGCTAACGTCTCTGAGATGTACGGGTATGGGTTTTTATAGAATTTCTTTTGTAACCGTTTGCTCTTTAGTTTCCTTATACGGAACTTAAAGAGATCTTTGTATGTTGGTTCGTCTGGGAGATAATTGGTGGTGTTAGTCTCCTCGTCCATTTTTTTACTTAACAGTTTTTCTAGAACGTCAACGGTTGTCATCGCTTTAACCTCCAACCACATAACCAAAGGGTACTTTCCCATCCACAATAGACTGCCAATGCGCCATCACATTTGGATGCGCCATGTTACCCTCAACCTCTTTTAGTCTTTTTGTGGCCTCTGTTTGTAAAAATTCCCAAGCTTCCCTAGTGATGGTTTTTTCAAAATAACGTTGGTGTTGTGGGTAAAGCATGTCTTCGTATTTTAAAAGTTGCGCTGGACCTTTGATGCTTAATTCTTTGTGTAGAAAGTGTCGAACAATCCAACCGTGTTGAAAACCTGTAATCCCTGCGTTTGGATGACGGTCCATAGCTTTCAAACTAGCACGTAATCCTGCGACAATCGCTTCTGCAATGGTGTTATAGTTATGCTCTCGATCTAATAGTTGAGTGAGATATTCTGACAAATTTTCAATTGTAAATCCCGACTCATAGTGTTCTGCTTTTTCACACAGTTCTTTAAATTCATCGGCAGTTGGAATCTCAGGAAGCTTTCCTGTTTTTGCTAAATTCTTTCCATCTTCAAATGTTTTACATCTTTCTTCCATATCCATATCTATTCCTTTCAATCAAGTTTGAATGGGACGGGATTTTTACTTGAGATCCAACGGATCGCTTCTTGTATATGTTTTGGGAATAACACATTTTTATGCTTCCCGTAAAAGAATTTCCACATTAGATCGAGAATGTATGTAAGAGCCCAATCTGTTTTACTTCTTACTGGCCGCCCGATAGCTTGGATGAGAGCCAGAGCGACTTGTAGGGCATACCACTCTGGAAATTCTTCAGCTTTTCTTTTAATGAGAGGATCAGCTAGGGAGAGAAAAGGCATTTTCATAATCATGTTAAACCGAGCAAGATCGTCTTTAAGGTCAATGCCTTCGAGGAAGCCTGGGCCGCAGAGAATTAAGGGTTCATCGCTTATCGTATGGATATCGATCAACCTTTCTTTTTCCTCGAAAGTTTTTTGTGATTGAAATAGAAGTCTTTCGTAAAGTACCCGATCAGCATCTTTTACCCATCTTTTGAGACTATGCATATTCTCATAATTACCTGTATGTATTATACCTTTATGAGTAATATGTTTTTCGGACAGCTCTAAAATTCTATCAAGCATCTTTGGCATGGTTCGATCTTTATGACGGTAGGTCATGGAACCAACGGAAAGATCCCCAATGATAAGCCTATTTTCTGGTGGGAAAGTGGAAGGTACTTGAATAAAGAAAGCTTCTGCCAGCGGTATCCCAACAGATTTGCAAAAGGTATTTGGATCTAGGATTGTCGCGCTCATTAATAGGACACGAGAATTTGAAGAATTGAAAGCGACCTTGGATAAATGCGCCACTGAAAATGGTTTTATTTCAATACCAATGGTAACTGTTTTCGTCCCTTCTTCTGCTCTTTTAGGAACAAGAACATAAGAATGATCTGTAGGCTCGGCATTAACAAAATCCTTAAGTTTTGCAATAAGTTTTTTTAGTCTACTTTTCTCGTCCTTCGGTTCAACAATTGCTGCGTCTACGGCATCTTCTACGCCATCACTTTCATTTTCATTTTCATCTTCTTTAACATCTTCTATTGCTACGGATTTTTCGTAAAGCAAGTAGGAAGGGAACACAACATCTTTAAGGTATTGTATGAAATCATCCATCGTATTGAACGGTTGTGTTATCCGTGCGGCATCGTCATCATTCATAAATTCAAAAAGAGGTTTTAGTTGTTTTATACCCACTGTAATTGTGGCAAAGTTGTAAAGAAATGATTCTAATGTATGGCATTCATCTAAAATTAAAAGCGGTCGTCGTGGGAATACATGTGGCATGAGAAGAGAAAATAAAATTAGATTTGAAAAATTTAAAACTGAGAGAGGAGATATTTTTAAAGCATAATCTCGTCGTCGAATATATTCACAAACCCCATGCTTTTTACATTCGGCTTTTAATGTTTTACCATTACCTTTCGTATTACAAGGAGCACTGGCGCATGTGTATCTGCGAAATTCATGAGAAGGATCTAACTTATTCCATTCTTCTAAAGTAATAAAATCCACGTTTGGAATAGGATCTCGACTTTCCGTTATCTCTTCCTCAACTACTTTTCCTCTTTTTGTTTTTTTCCTATACCTCCCAGTACCTTCTTTCCATTCATCATAATTGATCCGCAGACATGGATAAGTTACTCTACCTTTTAGCTCAAATAGGTACTTAGAGAAATCTTTCATATACTGATTTTGGAGCATCTTCTGGGGGGTGCTAATAAAAGCATTACCGAAAAGCCTTCCTAGAGTAAGAGCGATGACACTCTTACCTGATCCAGTTGGCCCTTCCACAATGGCGTATTTCTTTCCCGAAGCCCAACCCTTTAGTATATTTTCTATGGTTTGTTCTTGCCATTGACGAAAGTCGGGCAGGGGAAAATAATCCCTCCAATTTTCAATAGCATAGGACGATGGCATCCACGGATTTTCATTGTTATAGCTGCCTTCGTCATCATCGTGGTCGTAGTCATCATCATAACCATCATCTTCATATTCAGGGATTTCTTCCAAAGTATCAGGAAGTTCGTCTTTTTCTTCTTCATCATTATCGACTTGGATACGTCGAGGTGTATATGTAAGCTCTGGGAGTTTTTTTATTCTCTTTGAAAAATCAATCGCCATTGTGTATAAACCTCTGTGTATAAAGCAATAGGTAGTTGTACCTGAAAAGATATGGTGTGTAAACCTCCGTAGAAGATATTTATATTGAGGTAAAAGGTGATGGAAATTTCAAGCTCAGTAAAAAAACGTTTTGTTAAAGATTATGATCTACCTATTACTATTATGAAAGAGCCTTGGTGGTCTTATTATATGGACTTATATGATAACTTGTTTCAAACGCATCAGAAGCTTGAATCACTCCAAAAGTTACTTAGAAGATTGGGAGACGGCTCTGACTTTTTTAATGAAAGCGATAGAATAACAACGTCCATCATTAAAGACATTAGTAAAACACAAGAATATAAAGATTTCTTGGTAGAAGATATGACCAAGTATTCTTTTGCTAATGCTCCTAAAAACACACAATTATATATTCCAGAAAACGCAGATCGGTATTTTTTATCTGTGGACATGTCTCATGCCAACTATCAAGCTTTGAAATTTGTTAATTGTGTTTTGTATACAAAAGATTGGGAGGAGCTACTAGGATGGTACACTCAAGATGAATATTTCCACAATAGTAAATATTTACGGCAAGTTATTTTTGGTAATTTAAATCCTAAACGCCAGCGTACCCTTATCAGGTATTTGAATAGGTCGAAGGTATTGACTGTATTAATTCGAGTGGGATGTCCTATTGTTAATTTCTCAGAAGATCAGTGTGTGATTGACATAACAGATAAGGTGAAGATTTATGGGAGTTTAAATTCACCTTTATCGGAAAATCTAAAAAACGTCACATCTGAAATTACAGAAAAAGTTGTGGCATTGTTGTCTGATGCGGTTCAGGTACACATAGAAGGTTTTAAATTAAAGAGGCTTTCAAACAAGCCATATTATGTTAAAGAAAAATCAGACGGGACAGTTAAATTTTGCTGTTGCCCAGCACACTACTTTTCTGAGATATATCGATTTTATTATAGAGAGCCGCTGTCCGAATTAGATGGTTTTACTTTCTATGATGGAAGGGCAGTTAGGTATATAACACCTCTATTTGAATATGAATGATACAGGAGTTGCGGTTGTCGTTAGTTAAACAAGCCAAAAATGTACTCATCTCGGATGGGATTTCTTTTGTAGAAAATAATGGGGAGTTTTCGTTTGAAAATTCGGCTTTATTTCTTCACGCGATTAGACTTTTGAATGAAACCAAATTTATGTTATTAATTTCGTCTCCAACACATTTTAAAGTTAAAAAGGATCTGCTGTGGAATACGAAGGGATGATACAATTAGATTCTGAATTCGGAGCTTGGATAGGTTTTGTGTCCACACGTTTTGATGGGTATTTATGGAAAACTGGTAATTCGATTTATCTTTCTGTGATTGAATCTATTGAACCAAATAAAGGACATTTTAAACAGCTTCTTCAAACTATCCGTGAAAAAGGTTTTACTATAAAAATACCTACGCCTTTGGAGTTAATGGGACATATTATTATAAAATGGGGATTTAAACCTTCACAAGAATTATTTAAAGAGATAGAAAGCTATGGAGAAGTCTGGGTATTGAAACCAGATATGCCTTCTACTTTAGATGAAGTTATTGAGGAAAGAAACATGGAAGTAGAGACTAAATTAGCTTGTTCTTTTTGCGATAAAGATGCTGGTAATGTTAGATTCTTAATTAAAGGATCGGATAGAAGTGTTTGTATTTGTGATGGTTGTGTTCGTACAGCAGTGATTACTGTGCGAGATCATGATGTAGATTATTTGACTACAGAAATTTGCACCAGAAATATAGGTAATGGTGTAGAGCATCTAGTATTTGATTTAGTGGAAAAACGACCTACATGGATTCCAGCAAATAGGAGGGACTTTGATGTGGGTAATGATCAAGAAATTTCTTCAGAGGATAGTCAAGAGTGATCCGCCATCTAAAGTTACGTTACAAAGAATACGGATGAGGTCATATACTTATTCTCGCTGGATAGGAAATTGCCCTCATTGTAAGCAAGTGTTTTCCATGCGTGGAGAAAGAATTACTGAAAAAAAATATGTCTGTAGTATGTGTAAGAAAAAATTTATCGTGGAGAGGTGATGGCTCAAAATACTGACCATATAGTTGTGAATTGTATGCGAGGTGGGAGATTGGATTGCCAGCACTGCGGTGAATCATTTCCCTTACAAAAGCTACTACCGTTATCTATTAATATGGTTGATGCGATCATGACAGGTTTTCGCAAAGAACATGGGCGTTGTAAGTTAGCAGATCAAGGCCGCCTTCTTCAGAGAATAGAAGAAGATTATTTTGAAGAGTCCAAAGTCAAATTCATTGCAACCAAAGATCAATTATTTGAGTTTATAAATTCGACACCTGAATTTAAAACTTATACGAAAGAAGAGTTTGATAAAGAGAAATTATCTCATTTTGAAATCTATCCAATTGAGAATGTTGAGAACGGTTACTTTTTTATGATTCAACAAATACCCAACTTTACTAAGACGTTTGCTTCGCTGGGGATTGAAGTAATGAATGAGGAGCACTCATGACTGATGTTGTGAAATTTGTTATCCTATGTCTTATAGGATTAGCTTTAATCGTTGGTCTTGGTTATGGTGGTTTTAAATTACAACGCTGGTGGCATTGGGAGTTTTCTTACAAAGATCAGGTTACACAAACTGTAATGGAACTGGTCCGCCCTGAGTGTCTAAATCCCCTAAATAAATAAGCAGTTACATAAGTTTAGATTTCCTTTTCAAATAATGATATACTGAAAGTAGAGGCTAAACAGTTACACAAAAGGGAGGCTCTTATGCGTAAGAACGCACTCTTTTTTTGTATCGTAATACTGTTGACGCTGATCGAATTTAAAATAATTAGTATTGGCGCTGTCCATCGATGTGGCGAAAAGATACTAGATTTTTTTATCTCTGTACTACAAATAATACAAAAATTTCTCCCTTAGATTTCCATAAGGAATTGGAAAAATGACACAACAAGAACCACAGGTATCTTGTAAATGGTGTAATAGTGAACGGACTCAATGTTGTCAAGAAGAAAAGATTACACAGTACGCAGGTAAGGAGATACACCACAGCTATGAATTTTATAGGTGTTTACGTTGTAAGAGAACGTTTCGAACTCCCCAGCAGCTCATTAATGAGATCAAATCAGTTAAGAGATTAGCGGTTAACGATAGTTTGAAAAGATCTTCGAAGCTTATTTAGTGGGGGATTGGAATGACAAACCAAAAACGATGCAGTCCAATTCGTAATTGTTGTAGGATTCTCGGCTGAGTCTGTCCATGATATTCCATCTTCTTCGAAAAACCCTCTAAGCCAGATCCCTTGTCCGCCCTGTGTAGCACTAACGTACATAATATTTATGTAGTTAGGAAGACCTTCAGCGGTGATATTAGCTTGATCGACTAGGTTAATGAAGTCGTAAAAATTGGCAAGGCCATAAGGCATGATGTTAGGGATGTTTCCATTGTCTACATGGTTATAGCCACCAGGGGTAATGATTCCAGACTGGAAACTAATATCAAGAACAGGAAGATCCAGACGAGTAAAATTCGACAAAGTGCGTCCTGACTTAAGATCTACTTGGGGGATCTCATAATGGACAGCACCACCCGATGTTTTATCAACAGCACTCCGTAATCCTGTCTTCCAAGCACACTCGCTAGGATTTACCCAGAACTGTAAGAAAACTGCAGCAGCATTTCCGCTCTCAGTTACAGCAGATTCGCGCCCAATAGCCCACCTACGGGTGTTAAGAGATTCCGTATGGCGATGTTGTTTTTCCAGAGCAGTACGGCTACCGCCCTGCCCTTCAGTTCCAGTTTGCTTTCTTTGGTTATAGTATTGATTCCATGCTGTACGATATCGATATTCTAACCTATTAAAGGTCTTATCTAAATCGCCCATACTATTCCCTTTATTCTAATATTTTTAGGAGCTGCTTATTAATTTCTTCGGGTGATAATTTATTAGCAGAAATCTGCATTAAAAGTAATATAAGCTGTTGTTGTTTTGACTCTAAAGCCATAACTTTAGCTTCGAGCATGGCTAATTTACATTGTTGGTCTGCAACTTCAACCTTTGTGCTGATGGTTTGGGCATTAGCGGCTTGAGTAGCTCCGGCTATAGCATTTTCAGTCACAACTCCAAAAAGACTTGCCCACTTATTCATTGTTTCTTCGGTTACTAATTCATCGCTCATTAAAGTTTCTCCCTGTTATTTAAATCTTAATCGAGCTGAATTTTTCGTATAGGACGATCTTCCTTGAGTTTCTTAGGCTTTGGAGGGGGAGAATCATTCTGCTCTTTTTCCTCCACACTCTCCGATGGGCTCTCCGATGGGAATAAAGATGCAAAGTCTGCGTTGCGATCAACATCTGAAGTCATCCGTGTGGCAGCAGATACATCTTCAGGACTTAAATTTAACATTCGACTTACTAAAGTATCGATCTGTTCGTTAATTCTGCGGTTCCGTTGTGCTTGAGCGTCTATTTGAGCTTCCATTAATTGTTGCTGTAATTTAGGAACCATTATTCCTGAATGGTCTACTTGTTGTTCTCGTAATTGTTCGAGTATATGTGTAGAGGATTCACCGATTGACTTCAAATTACATTGAGTCACAGCATCTACAACGTTATCTGGAGCGTCTTGCATTCTTTTTTTCCTAAAATGTTCACATATTTTTCTATATATACTCAATATATTTTCCTAGATTAACTTATGCTCTCGCCACCACTCTAAGTATATTTCCTGCTGTAGTTTCGAGATCTTATCCTGCTGTGGTCCTTTCTGTAATGTCGATTGTAGGTACGCCATTTCAAACAGAGGTTCAAACTCGTCAGCACGTTTTAGAAGGTAATCTAAATCATATTTCCCTTCCTTCACAGAGAGAAGGAATTTGTTTTCTACGAGAGGAAATTCCATGGTCCCTTCTTTTAAAAGCTGAAGTCCTTCATAGTAGAGTCGGAACAGATGGCTCGCAAACTTACAGTCATACCCATGATCATCCAAAGATAAGGTTCTGTTTCCATATCGACCTAAGTTAGAGCCGACATGCTCATAGATCACTTGAGCGTCCATCCCAAAGTTAAACTCCTTCTCTTGGATTCGGATAGCAGGAGTACCCTCTTCGGTTTTGGCTTTGAGGATGTACTTGTAAGGCCATTCATCCAATTCCCAATTCGCTGCGAAAATATCTCCAATCGTAACTTTTGGCTGATCGCAGTCTACTAAGCCTTTCTCTAGGACAAGGTGAAATTCCCGAAGCTCCTCCAGCCGTAACTTCTTCGTTAGAAGTTTTTTCTTCTGACTGTGGGCATAGCCTTGGAATGAATGCTTGCTTCGAAGACTGATAAATAGATCTCTGGCATCGATAACTTTCTGATAATATTTATCATTCTTATAGACAATGTTCCGATCTGGTATGAAGAAATGCTCCACCTTGTTCGGATTGTTCTTCATCGCCAGCCCAAAGAAATTCTTCAGCGAGTATAGCTTACAGTCGATGTCTTTAGGTGTGTTCCGATCTGAGAATTTTGAAGGGCTCTTTGTGGAAAAGTCCACCTCAAGACATGAACCATTACCAATGACGTATTCAGGCGGCTCGATAAACCAACCTTCATAATCGAAATCGCTACTGGGTGTAGATGTACCATAGAGGTGACTTCCGACCAAAAAGATAGCAATGCAATTGTCTTTAGCTAATTTCTGTGCGGGTGTTGTAACTGGTAATAAATCATAAAGTTTACTCATATACAAATCCTGCTCTTTCTATTTTTCCGATCAAATGTAAATAGTGTTTTCTAATATTAGACTTTCGATTCTTTCTTTTGGTTATATGCAAAGCATCTAACATGCGAGAGCGTTGTTTAGTAGCACAAGGATCTAAAGGACATGCCGTACATTCATCATCAAAAGCATCACAAACATTACAACCTCTAGTTGTTAAAGAAGCGTGGGGATTCTTGTGCAAAATTTCCATCAACTCTTCGTACCAATGTAGTCGTGAAGTTATCGCTTCGCAAAATTCTTTTTCTTGTCCTCTTTTCATTTCTGACCTTTTGCTCTATCTATTAGCTCTTGTCCCTCTTTTTGTGTTATAAATTTTTTGTCCTTAAACAATTGAATCATGTGTACGGACATTGCTAACAAGTTATACCCGTTGTATATCGTCCCATCTGTTTTAGCCTTTTTCATAATATCTAAAATTTCATTTCTTTCTACTAGTTTTGATCGTTCTAAAGCTAAGAGCATGTCAGCATAGTCTTGAGCGATAGAACACCTATCATTGATACCCTCATAGTACTTAGTTAATTTTTTAGTTTTCATGACGGTTAAAAGCCCGTTCCGTAGTCTGTAAATATCGTACCCATCGTAGCTACTCAGCCTCTCATCGCAAAAGGTATCGTCAGGTTGGATATTACAGTACCGACTCCCCGTAATGTCTAAGTTTCTAATATCTGAATAATACAATCCTAATACGAACGTGGCGCATGGGATCATTCCTATAAAAAAACTTTTTACTAAAGAGGGTTTCATATTCTTCCCCCTTTTACCTTCTGTGTGTGAACAGTTGTAACAATCCACGACCGCTTCTTAAATAACCTTCCAGAGAAAAGATCCTGAAAAAAGAATCGAATCTTTTGAGAAAGTTTTGGGAATGCTGGCCGCATTATAATTCTCAATTGAGAATTAAATTTGACTGGAGATCCTCCCGGTGTCATTGATTTCATCTGTCTCCTCTTGTGTTCCACTTTTCCATTCCTCATCTGGATCTATATTATATAGCTTAAAAAATAGATCGTTTAAATTCATACCTGCTGCCTTTTCATATGCTTCTCTATTAGTCACGCTACTGCTTCTCCTCCAGTTGTAAAACATCAGAAAAACCACTCTTAAGCTTTTCTATGCCGATCTTCATTGCCATGTGTGTAACAAAGGAATCGATTTCAGTTTTAGCATGTGTCATTATCTTTTGAGAAGCATCTTCGTACTCCTCCAAGAAAAAAGGAATGTTGGATTCAACCTCTTGTAAGATACTTTCGAAGATGGCTTTTAGTTTTTTCTTGTCTCCTTTGTTTATACTTCCGGGCTTATCTAGGATCTCTTCTATACTTTCTCGATTTTCTTTAATGTCCTTACTAAATCCTTCCATCCTATCTTTGAAATAGCTATGGACTGTCTCGGTGCCAACGTCCTGGTCTGGTGGGTAGGGAATATCATCTTCACCAGGAAGCTGACGAATTGTAACTGGAACTCCACTTCCAGCATTAACTGCTGTGATCAGCTCCGCGAATTGGGAATTAGTCATCCAACATCGAGTTAGCGGTTCGTGACCAAAGTAATAATCCCTACCGTCTTGGTACACACGTTCCCCCCGACAAAGCTGCATCTGTATGAAGTTTTGTGGATGAAGGTGCGTCCCAAATAAGCTTTTAGGAGTGCCTTGTATCCTTCCAAATCTGAGAATCCCATACGATGGGTGGGTGTTTACGGTAGCGGTGCGGTCCATGTTTCCTCCAATTCCTCTAAAAAGAAGTAACTATTTTTCACCCCTACAAAACTTTTGTAGGTGGTATCGAACCATCGGTGGTCGTCGGCCAGCTCTTAAATTAGCTCTGGATCGCATCTCGATCTTTGGAGCGTGTCTCATTTTTTTCGTGAAAAACGTGAGATTTTTTGGGATCAGAAATTCAAGGTAAGGATCTGTTTGTATTAATAAACATACCTTAATTTTCTTTTTACACGAATATAATCTCTCAAGTTTTTTGAGCTTTTTTGTGAGATAGCGATTTAGTCGGGGAAGTTCGGGCTCGGATTCATAATACCCGCTAAACGTATCTCCAGTACCTGTTGTTATTGTTACAAGCGGTCGTATAAAATAAACAACTCCACTCGTACCTTCGCCTGTTGTATAGAACTCACCATCGTCATTGAAACAATAATCAGTCCTAGTAGCATCGTTAGTGTAAGATGTAGCGAAAGCAGCCATAATAACCTAATTTAGACTAGAATAATTTCCCCAAGAAGATGCACTCGTGACTTCTTTCCATTCCATGTCATCCTCTGGTCGTCGTTTCTTTTCGGGTTTTGGTTTGTGGACTATGCAACGAAACTCTACATACTTGTCATCCTTAAGCATGTCTTGTAATTCAATATGTCTACATTTTTCCAGATTAAAAGTAGTGTAGCCGTTTTCATGTTGAAGCGTGATCAAAATTTCTGCTTCTGGGTTTAGCTGTAGTAAGTCTTTAATTTTCATTCATCCACCTCAGTATATCTTAAGCCAAGGCTTCATACTCTTTAGTATTTTCTTCGCCGATTAGATCTACACATTGTTCTCTAGTAATTTCTTTCCAATTAAAAATGATTACTCCCTCGTCAATTATGGAAGCAAGACTAAAAAATCCTTTGGTCATAGTAACTCTATAATTAATAGTTCCTTTACCGTTTTCCAAAGTTACAACATAATAATATTTAATCAAAGTTGTCCTCCCTATTTTTCTCTTTCTCTTTCCTCTTCTTCGTATTTTGAAATAGACATGGAATGTGTGTTTTTGCAACGCACAACTTTATCAAAAAGATCGAGATGGATGTATAAAAACCCACCGTTGTCTTCGCAAATTTCCTTGGCTGTTTCGATCTCTTTTTTGGATACAGTACAACCTACAAGAAATAAGAAAAGCCAAATAAATTTTACCATAAATCGTCTTCCTCATCTTCAAGAGCATACATGGATGTATTTGAATCTACAGTACTTGTCTTGTCTGATTTCGTCTCCACTTTATCTTCCGACTTTAAGTGCAGTGCATATTGTCCATAATGGATACTACAATACTCGTATCCAATCAAACCTCTCCCAGCGAGACGCTTACCACATATTTTACATACTGTACCTTCTTCAAAAAGCATTCTCTTTAGTCCTTGTAGGATCTTTGATTATAGTCATATTCCCAACTCTATGAAGATTAACACTGCCATACAATTTTAGTTCTCGAAGCAAGATAGGAGCTAATTGTGTGAGTTCGTGTTGGAAGTTAGGTAACTTCTCTGTTACTTCTTTTTCAATTTGCGAGCGGAAATTAGGATCAGATAGGAATCGATGGTATATATCTTTTCTCTCTTGTTCTTGCATAGCGTTCCTCAATATGAAAATGTATTTACATTCTCTTAGTAATAATATAGAGGACATCTTTGTGCAACTCTTACCTTTAGGATGAGACATTAGTGGATAAATATGAACAATATATGCAGGACACTTTTTCGCAAGATCCCAATGAGCAATGGCTTAAATGTGTGGATTGGTGTAAGCAGATGCAGAAGGAATTTCCTGAATTACGGTTAGTTAAAGGTTGTGTATATTCGCATCAGAATCTTGATAACATCTCAAGTAGATACCCAAAACAATATCCTCACGCTTGGTTAGAAACTGCGGAGGGTAAAAAGATAGATCCTACGGTATTACAGTTTTCTTTATTAGGAAAGCTTATTTATGACGAATGGGAAACACCGCCAGAAACCCGCCCTTGCAATGGGTGTGGACAATATCACTGGAAGAAAGGATCTATCGTTTGCGGTGAATGTGAATGGTCGGATGATTAAAATTTACAGTTAGGAACGGTTTTTATAAACTGATTATACTCAGGCCACGTCATTTCGACAACATCTTCATATATAAAATTAGGCGACTCTGTGTAATACCAAAAGTGCTGCACAATTGGATTACATCCGAAACAACTTCTTAAGCGAATAAAACATTCTGATGTGATGGATGACGTAGACGAAGGAGTCGGAACTGGATTTGGTTTTTGCTCTGGTGGTTTTTGTTCTGGTGGTTTTTGACCAGGATTATCAGGATTCTTAGGATCTTCAGGATCTTTTGGATCTTTTGGATCTTCAGGATCTTTTGGATCTTCAGGATCTTTTGGATCTTCAGGATCTTTTGGATCTTTTGGATCTTCAGGATCTGGCGTTGGTACTGGGTTGTCAGGATCTTCAGGATCTGGCGTTGGTACTGGGTTGTCAGGATCTTCAGGATCTTTTGGATCTTCTGGTGTCGGTACTGGATTTGGTTTACCTCCAGCAGGAGCGAGCAGGACAGGGGTTTCTTTTTTAGCTTTTTTCTTGCTTCCACACGAGGGTAAAAGGGTTGCAAATACGATCATTACCATTAAAAATTTCATTACAAGTTTTCTCCAAGTTAAAGATTTTACGTTTTATCTGATGCAATATCCGCTCCAACTTAGTTCCAACTGTAATATCAGTAACATGTAGTATGTGCTTGTCAGAAACATCGCGAGATGTTCTTGACATTACTTCCTATTAAATTTCGCCACCAGATCATCTACAGTAGGTGGTCCTTCGATCGTAATGGCTTCGTTTATCCAATACGAACGTTCAGTAATTTCTTTGCCCGTATCTCTATCGTACTTTCCTGTTGGGCAAGCATCAGTTAACCACTGCTCAGATCGCAAACTAATGCGCCACATTAACAAAGAGCCTACAAACAGTAAGGGTAACCTAGAATCATCTCCCCAAGCATCGATGGCTTTCTTCCAAATATGATTGATGGCTTCAACGGGTTCTTTAGAACGATACCCAAAAATAGCTCCGGCTTTCGTCCACGTTAAATGGCTTTTAATTGAAGGATTTAAATTGTTTATGGCATTGTCTGTCGTTCGAACCATTTTTGCAAAGGATTCTGGGTGGAATTTCAGCTCACCTGTTTTTAAGACATCCCATGTTTCAATTTGTGCGGGTTCCCATAACCGAAACCCTTTTATATCATATAAGGGCATAATCACTAACGATATTAAAGAGTTAATGTTTAGCAGTATTATTAAACCGCTGTGTATGTATATATAATTGTATAATTAATGTCAATATTATTAAAATATCTTTAGTACAATTATTTTAAACCCTAGCTTTTTTTGAAGACAAACAACTATCAGTTTTATACAATACTAGCGCAATGAATTTCATGGTTAATATTGATGATATCTCTCGGACCAAAATTAATAGAAGCACCTGAAGGTTGGATACGTCCAGATAAACCGAAGCTTATAGATTTTACTGAGGTAGATTTGTATCCAGATAAGTATCGTTATGTCAATGGTGTGGTAACAATCAAATCCTTACGTATTGAAGACATCTTTCGACAACATGAAGTATTGCGAAAAATGAATACCCAAGTGATGGTTGGGGATCGCATAAAAATTGATATCAAGTTTGGACATCTACAAGATGGGGAATGGATTGATTTGTATGCGAAGGGGATTTATAGAGTCAAAAAATTACTTCCCGCCTCACACAATGAAATCCTTCTTTTTGTTGCTAAAGTTTAATCAGCTTTCTTCTTTCCTATACTCAGACTAAACACACCCTTTTCTGAAAGAAGCTGGAGCGCACGTTGGACCACTTCCTCACTTTCCTCTGTCCCACCGTTGAGTTTAGGCTGTGACATAGCTAGGCTAGTGAGCGCCTTGATAAGAGCGGTTCGTTGCTTGGTATTGGTGACATTTTCCAAGACGTGGGAAATTGTCTCGGCAGTGAGCGCATATGAATAGGTAGGCTCTTGTGAAAGAAATATGGTGCTGAAGTAGGGCTCCAATTCTTTTACATTCTTGAGTGCCTTAGCCATCTTTTCGAGTAGTTCTTGGTCCCACATAATATCTGGGTTTAGCATTAAACCATCGGCAGCAATCTCATGTGTGGTATAGGGAATGTTCAGCTTTTCAAGTTTCTCTGCTAACTCATCAGAGATAGCACTTCGTAGCTTTAAGGAATAGAGAGCCGTCCCTTCATCGCCCTTAGCAGTAAACGATTCTGGCTTTTCTCCCGTCGTTGCCATCTGATCCATGAAGATCTCAAACGCAGCGCCTTTAAACTTTCTCGCTAGTTTGGATCGTTCTTCTTCGATCACATTTTTCATCAGCGTGAGTGCGATAAAGGTGTCGAAAGGTTTATCAAAGTTGTGTGTTTTGCGGATTTTTTTTGGTTTGGCTTTGGGTTTTTTGACCACGTCTTTTTTCTGTACTGTCTTGTCTTTGACAGCTTTCCCAAAGACTTCATCGATAGCCGTTTTTGCCTTTGTTTTTTTAGCTGCTTTCTTTGTGGTCATAATTTCTCCTCTGTAAGTTCTAGGTCTTTAAGTTCTAGGTCTTTTTCACTGCGTTTACCCCACACGACATCAACTTTACCATCTTCAGACCAGATGCAATATTCTAATTTCAAAGGTTTTTCTTTTAGAACAATGGAGCCTTTGTACGGGTAAGTGACTTTATTTCCACAAGAATTTAAAGGCACATATTGAAGCCCAATTACTCTGTGTCCATCTTTTGTTCTAACTTCAGTCATACTTTCTCCTGCTTACATTTATCTTTAAGATAATAGATCAAATCATCCGGTGTATCCAAATACTCAAGAGCACCTTTGAATACAGGATGTGCATTAACTTTATCCCATTCCTCACGACCGATACGGATATCACACAGCCATTGTGCAGTAACCTGTGTACCATCATCTCCACCGCCACCGTCAACGTCAAACTCAAATCGAAATTCCATATGAGTGCAATAATCGAGCGACAGACGGACTATTACAGGGAGGTAGTCACCTTGCCAGCTCTCAAAAATAGCCTCGTCAAAACCGTACTCAGAGCTGTCATAATCCAAATCTTCTCCCCAGCCACCTTTAACTGTATCTAAGAATACTAGGGGTTTAGAGAAAAATGGTCCCGAATCCTTTTTAACTGGCTTAAATCTATAGGATTTTAATGTAGCATCGTCAGGAGAAGTACGCTTAGGATCGATTTTGATTTCCCTGTGTACATGAAAGTCTCTGTATGTATTCATGATGTTACCCCTTTTACATAATTGCAGAGATTGGCCATGGTTTAAGTCCAGCTTTCTTTCTGTAATAATTACAGGATCTTTGAATCTCTTGGTCCAGATTTCGATACCAGATAGTATCGATAATAAATTCTAGCTCGTCCTGCGCTATCTCAATGTTATCTATGGCTTTATTCCACACTTTATCCCACTCAGCAGCAGATTCAAAATCTTCGGTAATTATCTGATTTGCATGACTTCTTGCCTTATCTAGTTTGGATATTTGGTTGTTTATGGAATCTCTTACTTCTTGTCTCATGTTACCCCCTTTTTGCTACACTACCGATTAGCTTGTAGCCTACAAGCTATAACGGCACGTAATAAAAAAACTTTAGGTTTACCAGAAAAAACTTATAATTTACTGAAATGCTTACACAAGTAGCGACATAAATTCTCTAATTTCTATTGCCGCTCGTATTTAGTTGTGGTATTTAGAAGACCTTCCACTGCACCGAAGGTTTCACCTCGGTGTATGAAGGCACCAGCAAGCGGAGATGAAGACTAATTGGTTCGTTAAACCGCCTGTCTTCTGGAACCGTAGTACAAAAAGGACTACTGCTGTTACTTATCGGAGATGCGAAGCATGAGCGTAATTCGCTCCGTGGTTGCTTCGGGCTGGGTTGGTCCTACCCCACCACACAATTTAACGTAACATTGAAAATAACTAATGGCTCCCACAGTAGCGCGTGGGACTGGTGTATTTACCGTTGACAATTTTATGCTCTTTGGTTAATAGCAAATATACTATTTTATATACACAGTTTTATGCACAAGGATAAAACCACTATGAATAGGAGAATCATTGTGACACAGGAAGCGCAACCTAAATCAGTGCAGTTTTATTCGGGCGATCATGTATTGCAGTTACTAATTGAATCTAAAATGACCAAAGCAGCTATTTCTCGACTTGCAGGTGTAACTCCGTCTACGATTAGCCGATGGATTTCGTATAAAGAAAAACGAGTACCAGAAGTAGCAGCAGCTAAAATAAAGCAGTTAGAAAAAACTATCCTGTCCTTAAAGAAGGAGCAAAAGACAGTGGCATCAGCACCAGTAGTATTAGACGAACCTCTTCCCCCGCTTAAATATTCAGAGGAGAAAAAGGATTGGATCAAAGAAGAAACACCTCCACCCCCACCCCCACCACCAGAACCGGAACCAGAAACTGAATGGGACATTCCAGAATGCCCAGATGCTAGTGATGAGCTAATCGATGAAATTAAAGATCTGAAGAAAAAAGCAAGAGAGCTTTATTTTAAATTAGATGAGATCTGTGATCGGCTGTAGAATATCATGACAATACCTAAAAAGCACAGACGTGTAATTCACTCTAATGGAGAAGAATGCGAATATTGTGTTAGCGAAACTTATAAGCATAAACGAATTTATATTAAAGGGCTACAAACCAATAGAGAGGTTAAACTAGAGTTATATTATTTCAGATACAGCATAACTCCTAAAGACGTTAAAGATATCTATTTAGATAAAATGGGCTGGATGAACCGCTATGGTTGGGACTTTTTTTATTCTAGCGAAGGGAATGGAGCTTATATTTACGGAAACAAGCGAAAGGTTAGAGAATGAAACAAAAATTAAAAGATCTTTTCGCTGAGATGGCGGCACTTACTTGGGAGAAATGTAAAGTGGATTGCCGCACTCCCACACCGTCTTGCTGCTCTCCTGAATACTGCGATATGGCTTTGGAGTACGCTAAAGAGAATGGAATCGAGTTAGAGAAACCAGAAGGGAGTAATTTACTTATTGGCCCTAACGGATGCTTGGCAGAGCCTTGGCTGCGTCCTTTATGCTCATTTCATATTTGCGAAAGATCCTTGTCGGACTCTACTTTTTATAAAAACTATTTTGAACTACGAGAGCGCATCGATACACTTACTGCGGAAGAATTTTTCAGTAAAGAATCCAATTAAATATTAGTGACTGACGGTGGAAATATTTTCGAATTAAGAGTCTGTACGGTTTCTTTGGGGATATGCATTCCTTCTTCACTACCTAACTTCTGTACTGTAATTGTAGTTATATCTAGCTGTGTCATGGGATCGTCTGGATGGTAATCTTTCATCTCACACGACATAGCATCCTTTATATATTGCCTCATATTTTCAACTGTGATTCCCCACGGAAGATCAACAGTGACTAAAAATCGGCCCGTTTTGATCTTCGGCATTAAGTCTCCTCCGTTTATTAGATTCCGTTCCTCGTATCATCCAGAAGACTTAGCTCCTGTTTGAACACCTTTACTATAGGCTTTGTTCGAAATCTCTTGTTGAGATTCTCGAATTCGCATTCCTATAATCCAGATAAAAGTATTTACATTGGACGGTGTTGTACCAAACTCTTTCGCCCATCTGCAACACAAATCTTTATGTTCACGCGAAGAAAGATGTTTTCCAAATAACATATACTCAGCTAAGGACACTGGATTGGTTTGTGGTTGGTAACCATAAAAACCGTCTTCTAAACCAGCACGAATTACAAATGCTTTTATTGCGAGTAGTGTAGAAGTTTCGTTTTGACATACCTCAGATGCGCTCATCATATCTGCGGCTGTAGGTCCAGATTCAAAACGTATTCTTCGGTCTAGCACGCCTGGGATTAGCCTGTCGATAAGCGGAACTGTAACGGATATCTTCCAAATCTTCCAAATCTCTGCTCGATCATAAAGACCAAAATCTTTAAAATCTCCAGCTTTACCTTCACGCATATACTCAATAATTTTCGGGAACAACTCGTGGTCATATAATTTTTGATTTCTTTTGGAGTCCCAATGGACTCCATGTCCCAAAGCAAATTCTTCTCTTAAAGAAAGGCTAGGATGGTTTTTGATGTCGGCATGAATACGATTGATTTCAGCTACGGAGCTGTTAAAGGAGCTTTTCATAATTTTTCCTCAATAAAAATTGGTATTTATAATGTGCAGGGAATATCATCCTGCCGTTCGGTTCTAACACTCTAGGATTAGGGAGTACACATAATTTTGAATTCTGCTTAATTTTTAAGCAGTTGTTCATTTCAAACTATTTTTCTTTCTTCGCTTTCGTGACTTGTTAATAAATAAGTAAAACGGAAAATTGTGCTCTGCCCACGGAGAATTTATGAGATATTATTCCAAACAAGATGCCTATGCGAAAAAAGTAAAATCGCAGTACCGTACTGCAATTACTTGTGAATATACAGATTGCCCTCTTTTTAATACTTGTCCACAAATGACATTTGGTGGTCAGCTTTTCGGTAGTAAAAAAGCCAAAATCTTTTTTGTATTTGATAGTCCAGACCAAGACGATGTGAGATATGATTTCCCCGCGATCTCCACATCAGGTCTTTATTTTAGAGAATATTGGTTAGAACTTTTTTTAGGGGAAGTTGGGCCTGTCCCTCACCTTCTAACATATCTCGTCCGATCCCCTTTAGAGGATAAATCAGGATCGAGTCGGGCAGCTACACAAACAGAATCAGCATATTGTTGGGAACATTTTTATAAAGAATTAATGAAACACCGTCCTGAAGTTATTGTTGGTTTTGGTGGTAATATTTTTAATCAGATTTATAAAAATGCTAAGAATAAAGAAAAACTACCTCCGCCAGAATCTCACGCAATTAATAAACTTCGACTTGCTGCGATGGATGTCCAGCTTGCAAATGATTACACACCAAAAGTTTTTATAGGCTATGATCCTTCCTTCTTTCTCAAGTCTCCAGCATCTGCTGCGTATTTTATTGAAGACAGGGATCGTGTTATCAATCATTTTTGCCCTAATAAAAAAGATTTATCTAAGGCATCTATTTCTATAGATAAAATAGATCTAATAGAAACAGTAGACGATGCTTTAACTTTTATTGATTTTTTAACGAGAGGCTTACCTAAGAATGAAGGTCTTTTTGATCTCGCATTTGATACAGAAACTGAAAATTTAAATCTGGTTTATAATAACAAATTTTTGTCTTGGCAGTTTACTTATAAAGAAGGACATGCTGTTTTTATCCCTATCGATCATCCAGAGCGTCCTATTTTTGCTGATGTTAGAGATAAGATGCGTCTTATTGAAGCTTTCCAAAAGTTATTGAACAGTACACCCGAAAAGACGCGAATCCGTTGGATTGTAGCTCACAATGCTAAGTTTGATTTTGGTGTTTTATATGGTTTGTATAAAATACTTCCCAGAGGAACTATCCCTATATGGGACACCCTGCTTGGTATGCATTGGCTCGATGAAAATAGAAAGGGAATGAGTGCTGTTCTGGATGGTAAACCATACTCTCTTAAAACCATCGGACAAGAACTGTTTGGCTTTAAATATAAAAATGAGCAACTCGCTGCTCGTGCAGAAGGCGATCTTGTCTCGTTATCCTTTCGGGATCTAGTAGAGTATGGAGGAACAGATACTATCCTTACTTGGCATCTTAAACATGAGCAAATGAGAAAAGCAAAAGAACAGCCAGATCATGCCGATATTAAATTAGATCGTTTTATGCGACACTACTATTCCCCAGCTACTCGTGCTGTAGCTGTGATGGAATGTAATGGACTATACACTTCTAAAAAGCAATTACAATACCTCCAAGGGATGGAATCTCCTATCTGGAATCGGATTGAGAAAATCACAAATATTTATTTGCAAGGATCTCCTGAAGTGAAAGCTTTTCGACAAGAGTTTAGTAGACTTTTACAGGGGGAAGCAAACATCGATTATGAAGAAGACTTATGGGGAGATTCTGGAACAGAAGATGTTTTACCTGTATTTAATCAAAATAAAAAAGATCAAGAGACAGCATTTTATTTAGACTTTCTCAAATTAGAGCCTTTAGCTTTCAGTAAAAAAACTAAAAAGCCTACGCTAAATAAAGATTTCTTACAGCATTACGCTGAACCCGAAGTCTATTTAGAATTACCAACAATCAAACCTTATTTAGAACATTATAAAACTCCAATAAATAAGGACGATGAAGAACCAGTCTTTCCTAAAAACCCATTGCAGTTAATACTTGAATATCGTGAGCTATCGAAGTTGGGAAATACTTATCTCAGCAACATCGCTAAGATGGTTGCAGATCCCAAAGGAGATAGTATAGATAAACGTGTCAGAGCGTCGTACTGGCTTTCTGGCACAGATACAGGAAGGTTATGCCTCCGATATGATTCAAGAATTTCGGTTTTGGGTGATTGTGCAAATGTTGCTCCTCCAATAGAGCCTTCTAAATTAGGCATTCCAATTAAAGATGTTAAAGTGGATGATCTCGTTTATTGCTATGATGATGATGGCAATTTGCAAATTAAAAAGGTTCTGTGGCAAGGAAAAACAGGAACCAAGAAGCTTCTTCGAATCTATTGGCGAGCAGGAAATAGAAAAAAGAAAGGTTATCTCGATGTAACGCCAGAACATAGAGTCCGTCTCTTAGATGGTTCATACAAAATGGCGAAAGACTTACGACCAAATGATCGATTATTATCTTTAGCCCGTAACGTAATAAAGACTAATAAAAACAAGGCAAATTATTATTCCACGTTGTACACTAGCTACAATATTTGTAAAGAGCATCGGTTTATTTATGAATGTCTAACGAACACTAAACCAGATATTGTACATCATGAGGACGGTAACTCTTTAAACAATCATCCCAGTAATTTAAAAGCTACGTCACGTTCAGGACATACCTCCGATCATCTCTATGAGCATTGGAGAAGCGGTGTTTTCGATAACCGAGGCACAAAAGGAGCTGGGCATTATCTTTGGAACCACCAAGGCAAGTTTACTTTTTTGAAGGAGTTGGCAAAAGTAAAGGGCTCACGAAAATCACCAGAAGGTCTAGCAAATAAAAATCTGATTAAAAATTCAGCATCGTTTAAAAAGCGATGTCAAATGTTCGGTATTGATCCGAAAGTAGTAAAAATGCGGTACGATGGTTACGGTTGCTATATCTCAAAAGGGAGATTGCAGAAGTTATTAATGACAACATCCGCAAATACGGTAGCTTTAGACCTAAAGATAGATTATCGCACTTTGAAAGCCTTGGTTTCTTTTTATGGACAAGAGCATCTCATATCTAACCGGAAAAGAAGTGATCAGTCTAAAAGAAAACATACCACTTTAAGAAATCACATTGTAGTCCGAGTAGAAGAATTGCCAGGTACATATGACGTATATGATCTTGAGATAGAGGACTGTCACAATTTTATTGCCAATGAAATCTGTGTCCATAACTCTAGTAGTAATCCTAACCTTCAAAACCTCCCTAGCGGTCGGTCGAAGATGGCGAAAGAGGTTAAGAATCTTTTTGTAGCTGAACCACCATCCAAGCGGTGGCCAGAAGGTACGGTATTAATCCAACTTGACTACAAGACAGCGGAAGTTAGATGGGCTGCTATATTTGCTAATGACACCAATCTAATTCGTCTTTTCAATGAAGCGCACGATTCTTTGGTGAAAGCATGTTCTCCAAACTCCAATATGACAGAAGAGGAGTTTAAAATAACGCAGCTTGCTTCGGATATTCATCGACGAACAGCATCGTTAATGTATGGGGTGGAGCCAGCTAAAGTTTCTAAAGAACAACGGCAAGTTAGCAAGAGCATTACGTTCGGGTTGCTTTTTGGCATGGGCGTTCAGACTTTAGCGAAAAATAATGGATGGTCGGAGAATGAAGCTGAAGAGAAAGTGGAAAAGTTTTTCTCGGCTTTCCCACAATTACGCCACTATCTTGAAGGTACGTCAAAACAAGCACAATCTCAGGGATATCTTGAAACTTTTATGGGAAGGCGAAGAAGACTTGATTATTTATATAAAGTTAATAATTTTAAATTTACGGCTAAAGCGAATCGTTTAGCAAAAAATGCTCCAATCCAAGGTCAATCGTCTGACGGAGGTGTTGTAGGGCTAATACAATTTTTACAATATCTGTTAGATAATAATCTGGAAAGACGATGGCTTATTCAAAATGTTGTACATGATTCTTGTCTCGTTCAGGTTCCAATGTTAGATTTGGAAAAGGCGTTGTATGCAATGCAGCATTGTTTTGTACAAGGCATGGCTGATTACATTAAACAACATTTCGGCTTTACGCTTCCCTTACCAATTGAGTGCGAAATAGAGGTAGGGCTCTTATATGGAGATTTAACTAAGTGGGATGGACGACCATCCACTTTACCTGCGCTTATTGAAAAGATAAAAAATGACGCACATAAATTATGGTATGCTAAGGAAGTGGTAGATAAGGATAAGCCTTGTGAGGATTTGGATTTAGTAAAGTGGTATAAGAAGTAAGGAAGATGCGAAAAGAAAAATATTATATGCTCCCAAAAGAATTAAAAACTTTTGTTTGCGATGATACTAATTTTGGCAATAAGTTTATTTGGGATTCTGTGTTGCAGATGACTTCTCAGTTGTTACAGCATATGGAAGATAATTTAGTTACTGTTGAAGTTGAAGTTAAGGAGAATGAAGGTGAAGGAGTGGAAACTATAGAAGAGCCTAAAGTAAAACCTATACGGAAGATCCAGATATGATTACTTATTACACACAATGTTGTAATTTTAAGTTTATAGGTATGAACCATAGTCCTGAATGGAACGGAGTTTGTCGTAATTGTAATAACCCATGGCAAGGAGTGTATAGAAAAAATATGGTTTCCATGAATGCAATAAAAACAGTTAAAGAAGTGTACGATATTGACGAAGATGTTTTATACGATAGGACACAGAGGAGTGAATATTGGCTCGACTGTGAATCTTTTTATCTTAAAATAAAAGATCGGTTGGCAAACACCCTAACTGAAAAAGAACGGGATTGGATTGAAAAGATTGAGATGGATTTAGCAGAGTGAATGAATTTCATGAAAAATTGATTCGAGGTCTGACTAAATTAGCAGAGATTCCTGCTGAAGAGTTGCTAGAGAGGATTGAAAAATTTTCTTGGTCAGAAGGTGCTGCTCAGTACGCTTTTCTCGAAACATTAATATGTGAACCTCTAAGCAAACCCGCGCAGCGAGAGGCTGCGTCTTGCGAGGAGACATATTATGTTAGTGAAAAACAAGAGACGAGCGATCCGACGGCATCACATGTTTCGGATTCAGAGGAAAAGGTTTCGTAAGATCAAGCACCACTTTAATTTCTGGCTTGATGATTATTGGAGTGGACAGAAAAGACCGATAGATAAAGGATTCTTTGAGAGATTACGGTGGAGTCATTTTGGTTGTGGATGTATGGCTTGTAAGCCATGGAAGCATATTGGGAATAGAAAATATAAGATAAGTGAGAGGCGACGGTTAGATGGAATACACATCCGACGGGATTGTTCTTAAAAGATTTCGTATGTACCCAGAAGTAGACAGCAGCGAAGACGTTATTATTGGGAGAGTTTTTGATAAATCAGGTGGTAAACCCACTTGGCTTGCGAGGTAAAATTATGATCCCAACACGTTGGTTATATCTACTGAAAGATGACCGCTTATGTAACTTACATAGGAGGTTATCTAATGAAGTTTTATACACAGAAGGACATAAACTTAACGGTTTATGGTCACGAGTGGTACTGGAAGGAAATTGAGAAGCGAATTAATAATGGGAAGCAGAATTGGCCGCATCATCACATGCCTTTACTGCACCAGTATTACGGTTGGTACAAAAAGGAAATGCCAGCCTTCCCGACCTTCGAGTTATGGTTTGGTGCCATAACTTATTTGGGACGGGCAATTAGTGCTTGGAGTTATTCTCCTCGTCCTTCCCGACCTGTCTTTGGATCTTGGAAGGATCGTCAATGGCGTGTGATTCAATTTCTCCGTAAAAGGGATGGGATTGAGAGGAAGTGGAAAAGAGATTGGGTTTACCAAGACCGTATTGGTGGTAAGTGGAGAAAAGAGTGGGAGCCTGATCAGGAGACTTGGGAGAGGAAGAAGGAAGCTCGTGAAGCAAAGAAGGCATGGCGAGCGTATTTGAATAAGGATCAAAGGAGAGGGTGGCGATACTGTAGTGGGCCGGGTAAATTTTATAAAAAATATCGTTCTCGGAAACATCGTACTTGGGTTAAGGTTCAACTACACCGTGAGAATTGGGAAATATTTTTCCCAAAAGAGCGAGTTCAACTCTACAATCCGTGGTGGTAGTTGTGGTGACTAGGATTTTAACGTTACAGGAATATCTACGAGAGCCCTTAGTCTTTCCTGTAGTTGCAGGAACGGGCCATAGACCTCATCGGCTGGGTGGTTATGACGATGGTACATTCCAGAAACTCTGTTCCTTAGCGTTAAAATCCTTATCAGCACTGGAGCCTCAGTATGTCATTAGTGGGATGGCACTCGGTTGGGATCAGGCTTTGGCTACGTCTGCACTTGAGCTTCGATTTAAACTCGATGCTGCGATTCCTTTTGTAGGTCAAGAGCGACGTTGGCCTATTAGTAGTCAAAAGAAATATCGTCAAATCCTACAACAAGCTAATGTGATTAATACAGATCCAGATAAGGACGGGTTATTCCGTGCATGGAAAATGCAGGTACGAAACCAATACATGGTAGATAATAGCCATGTTCTTTTGGCGTTGTGGGATGGAACATCTGGTGGAACTGAGAATTGTATTAGATATGCTCTTAAGAAAAGTTGTGTAATTATAAATTTATGGGATGAGTATGATGAATTATAAATTAAAGATTTCTACAGATTTGGGTATGACCTACTATGCAGTTTCCACGATCTCAAAAAAGATTGAGGATCTTAAAAAAATCGCTCTGGAATTAGAAAAGAAGGGGGAAGTACGTTGGGTGATTGTGGATGAAAACGACGAGCCGCAATATTGGTGTCAGTACATTGAGGGTAACCTGCATATCCCAGACGATGCCGCAATAGCAACCGACGATCCTTATATGGAAAAGCTCGCTAAAAAACAGGGCCGCAAAGTTCTAACTACTTTGGATCTAATGAGACGTGTGGGTATAAAAAACCCAGAAGAGAAATTAGCCAGCATTGATTACACCAAAATAGATTTGAAAGACGTGCTGGCTACGATGGAGAGACTTACTGAAGATGGTGTTATTGAACGGATACCATCGGAAATGGATGAGAGTAAAATTGGAAAAGAATTGTTTGGGAGTGACCGATAAGGACTTTGATGAAGATGATTAAATTATTTTCTCATGATAAAAAACCCCCTTTGTTCCCAGAGTTGTTTACGTCACCAAAGGTTAAAGGTTTCTTTTATTGTTACGATCCTTGCAGTGGTTTGGTCAAGATAAGTCTGCCGTTGACAAACTATGTGGTTGAGATCACATGGTCTAAGAAGTCATTGTGGGGTATTTTAATAGATTCAGAGAAAGATGAGTTATCGTATCGGGGGAGTTATGCAAGTTGCTCTTCTGAGGGTAAAAAGCTGATCGATTTTATGTGTGATCTTACAGAGCATGAATATCAGCAAATGCAAGTACGCAATAGGTTAGAAGGAGTTAGGAAAGAGATTACCATCTTCCGTGAGATCTTACCTGAAGTTGAAAAAATCCTCGTAGAAACAAAGTACCCTAAGCTTAAGGGAGAGGAAGAATGATATTTTTACTTGAAGGTTCCTTCATTTGCATACTTCATCAGTTGTTTCTTCACATCTCGTTTTAGAATAGACCTACCATTTTCATCTTCCAAATTTGAAACGAGATAGAGCACCTGGACCTGCAATCCTTTTTTACCCAACGTGACCGCATGATCGAGCTTATTGTAGTAGGCTTTAGCATACACATTCATGTTCACGTCTTTTAGCAGGTCTTTGATTTTCTCCACGTCATCGGAAAGGTCAGCTACGATAGCTATTTTTGATAAAAAACCCATCTCCTCCTCCTCTAGCTTCGTCTAAATTAATTTAGAAAGCTGGTGATGGGACTTGAACCCGCAACCTGCTGATTACAAATCAGCCGCTCTACCAGTTGAGCTACACCAGCACATCTTAGCTGGGTTCGTTAGCGACGGTTAAGGCCGTTATTATAATCCCAAGCGCCACGTTCCCATCAAAAATTAATCTTAGCCAATCGAAACTTGTTAATAAGAAGATATGTTGTTGGGTAATTTTAATTTGATGGTGGAACCTATGATACGGATCGTAATACATACAGCAGATTGGCATCTTGGTAAAAACAGAAAATATGCAGATTATTTGGACCAGCAAAGATTGATGCTCGGTGCTATTCTCTCGCTCACCCTTGATGTTCTAGCGCAATATGAAGGCCAAGAAGTGGACATCTGGTTCATCATGGCTGGGGATATATTCGATCGTAATGAAAATACAGATCGAGAAGAATTTATATTGCCGATTATTAATATTCTATACCCATTAATTGATTTAAAAAAGAAGCATAAAAACTTTAATTTCTTTTTTATTGATGGCAATCATGACCGTCAGCCATACGATTCATCCGATCCTTACGCTGTACCTTCCGTGGTTAGTCCTATCGTTAGAATGATTGAAAGTCATATCGCTGTCGCCAAGCCAAAATGGATTGAGGATAAAAAGCTCCTACTTGTTCCTTTCGGGCAATACTCTGTGGATAAGATGTTAGAGATGCTTAAAATTTATCCAGCAGAGTTTTTGGTTATGCACGAATGTTGTGCTGGGATCACAACTGATGTTGGATGGAAACCACCGAGAGATCAAGAGAAGTATATTGATGTCGGAGCGTTGTTAGCTGGTGCGCCATCTCTCGTCGCGGTTTTTCTCGGAGATATCCACAGATCACAAACATTAGACGATCGAGGGATCACTTGGTATTCAGGCTCTCCTATTACTTTAGACTTTGGAGAGAAGATGCCAAAAGGTGTTTTGCTTCATCGTTTTAAAAAAGTCGGTACGAAGTGGGAGCGGGACGGTGAACCTGAGTTAAAGTCTCTCATTGACTATGAGCCTAAATTAAAATTTCACAAGCAGTTGGGAGTTATTGACGATCCTGATAACATCCCAATGGACACTCTCTCGAAATATCAAGAGCAATATCTTCAATTCTCAGTGTCAGCGGAAGTGTATGCTCAAGTAGCGAGGCAGCTACCTCAAATTTTTGAATCTCCCCATATCGCTTGGGACCATACGGTAACGACGACGGAAGAGGAGAGTATAAAAGGAGAGGTTACGGAAGAAGAATCTCAGGTGGATTATTACCGACCACTCATTAAACAATGGTTGAATGACCACGGCAAAGAGTTGACCAAACACGAGCGCGAAGAAAGTTTAAGTAGGATTCTTACGGATTTTGAAAAACGAGGTTAAGTGGATGTTTCATGATTCGTGCAATATTTGTGGGAAGCCGTATCGAACTTGTAAACATTATAGAAAAGAACATCTTCCTAATGCGGTTGGTGAGGCAATTTGTGGGAAGACTAGAAACATTTTAATATTACCGCCATATTGGAAAGAAATTGGGATTCATCCAAATGATATTTGTAAACAATGTAAAAAATTATCTGGTTTATTGAGGGAAAATAGATGAGATGTGTTCTATCAGATAGGCTTTATGTTCCAGAAGCTTGCGTAACGCCAGAGAGTTTGAACGAGTTTGTTTATCATATTGAAGAACAAGAAGGTGTGTATGATTTTGGTCCTTTTGAGACTTCAACAGGATCAATTCGAACATTCGCCAAAGTTAGATCAGGAAACGATCTCTACTATGCTTTCTCTCGTGGAAATATAGAAAAGCTGGGTAGATTATTCGGGGATATACCTTGGGATGATCGTACTAGTGTTACCCCTATGCAAGCGGATCTAAAATTCAAAGGACAATTATATACTTGGGAAACAAAACAGATTGGACAACAGGAAGCTGTAGATATTTGGATGAAACGTAAGGGAGGTATTATAAAAGCACCTCCGAGGTTTGGAAAAACAATTTCATCCATCCATGTGATTACTAAACTAAAAACAAAAACAGTTATTATTGCACATCAAATTGATCTTCTTAAACAATTTTATAAATCCTTTTTTGCGTTTACAAATGTGGAAGAAGTTCAAGATATAGATCCTAAGCAGAAGAAACGAGATGCAAAGGGAAGAGTCGTTGGCTTTTTCCATGACTATAATAATCCAGAAGAGTTGGACGTGTGTTTGCTTTGTTGGCAGACGTTGGCGAGTAAGGCTCACGGTTTAGAGCGGCTTCAAAAGTTTGGGAGTCTTTGGGGAACTGTCATAGTAGACGAATGTCATAAAGTGGGAGGTACTTGCTACGCCAGGACAGTCAATAGATTAGCAGCTCGATATCGATTGGGTTTAACAGGTACTGTAGAGCGTGTGGATGGTCGAGAGTTTCTTCTTCGAGATATCATTGGAGGTGTTGTTGCTGAAGGGCGAGTAGCTACCATCCCATGTAAAGTTTATGTGACACATACGGGAGTACAAATTAAGCACAACCAACTCGAACCTCTCGCGTATTTATACAAACGTATTTACAATGCCAAAGGCCGGATGGGGATCATATTAGAAGACCTGTTCAAAGATGTGGAAGCTGGGCGTTATATTTGTTTTGCATTTCATCGCTGCTCTGTTGATCAGCTATGTGCTTGGACGAGCAAGTTACAATTAGTGGGAATTAAAGCGGAAGCTTTTTATGGTACATGCAGAGATAGGGAAGGTGTTTTAAGTCGAGCACGATCTGGAGAGACACAAGTTCTTGTGTGCAACAGTCAAATGCTAACGGGAATTGATGTTCCAAGGTGGGATACTTTTTACGCTGCGTTCCCTACATCTAATGTCGTCTTTAATGATAAAGGGCAACTTAGTGGGAATTTTTACCAAGAATTTTCACGAGTCCGAACACCTTTTGTTTATGAAGACGGAAGAGTTAAAAAGGAGGGAATAATAAGAGATTATGTAGACAACAGTCCAAGGTGTTACGGTTCGTATAGAAAACGATATCGCGCCTATACAAATCAAAATTTTACAATAGAAGTTAAGAAGGTAGCTGGGCAAGCCCAACCATTAACATTAGAATGACAATTTTATTTATGGAGTAATAAAATGAGTGATGTAACTACGACAGAAAACAATACTACTCAGGAAGAAACTGAAATTTGTGTTTTTATCATTGAAGGTTCTCCTTTGATGTACTTTGGCGAACTGTACTATGAGGTAGATGATAAAGAAAAATCCAGATTGATTTTCAAAAAAGCACTACTCAAAGTATTAGATCCACAGAAAAAAGAATCTAATTGGATTAAAGTACCTACATCAGGAAAAGACAGTCTAGTTCAAATAGATACACGAGTGATTCGTGGAATCTTGGTTAAAAATATTGACCAATTTGAAATTGAAGAATATAACAAAGCATACCTTAAACTATATTCAAAAATTCATTTAGCTTAAATGAGGCCAACAGATGATCCCACTCCCTAGTCATAAGGCTAAATATAGTGACGAAACGTTAAGTGTACTTACACCTACCGAACGACAAGCTGCTGCAGTCTACGGGGTGGGAAAACAGTTTCTTAAATTTGCTACAGTCGATTTTACTTCGGATAAGCATGAACAATATGATGTACATAAGTTTCATAGGTTGTCTCTAGTACAAGACGGTAACAGAGTAAAAAAAACGACTGACGAACAATTTCAAGATGCTTTAGAACTTTTAGATTCGGGATTACTTTGGTGTGATCCCACAGGGATAATCGTTGTCAACGCTCCTTATTTTATTTTTAACGGCAATGAAAAAGATCCATACCCAGGTCCGGTCGGTTTTATAAATCATCTTCTTTGTTCTTTGGCCCATCGTGTAATAATAGGTAAGACTCCTACTCGGAATATTGAAGTTAATTTTTTAGAAACCATGCAGCTTGATTTTACACGAGGGTATCATCTTAAACCAGAGCATCTACTTATTTATGGTCCTGTCACTGATCACTCTAGTGAATATGAGTATACTAAAGCAATACAATTTTTATTTTCATTTAGAAACTACACTAGAATTTTATTAACATCTACTCCAGATTTAGGAGAGATGCTTACACAATTAAAAATAAATATTACACATGTGTCTTACTTTTTTAATTTTGACACTTCATTAGAAAAAACAACCGACGCTATTAAAAATAAAACAAAAAAACCAAAAAAAGAAAAACCAACAATTGGGATTTAGTATATGGTTTACACGGTAGTTAATACTAGCAGTAAGCGAGAATCTGACAATCCAAACGGAGGACAGCAACAACAGCCTCCTCTAGGCTTTTGGAATATAGACTTAGAATTGCAAGCGATCAAAACCATTCTGACACCTACGTCAGAATGGGCGGCAAAGGTTTACTCAGCTTGCAAGCCTGAATTTTTCCATCACGCAGCAACGAAGGCTATATTTACTCGTCTGAAGACATTAATGGACGAGTCAAAAACTTTTGAATTACCTACGTTAGACTTTGTTCTGTCTGATTCCAAGTTATCATCATCTGTTCGACAGACATTTAAACAAGCTCTTGAAAGTGATGAAGATGATGAAGAAGCTCCAGTTGTTGTCGTAGACAGTCAAGGAGACTTTGATATTCTAATTCAAGGTCTGCTTTCTTTAGCCAAAACACGAGCGTTATACCAAGCCACACACAAAGCGTCTAAGGATCTTTTGAATTCCGAAGAACCGACTCAGTTGATCAAACATGTTTCTGATCAGCTTGGGCAATCTCTTTTTGGAATGGAAGACGAAGAGCTTTTAGATCAAATCACCACAGGAAGGAACTACAATCAAGCGGCAGAAGATGCCTTTAACCGAATTGTGAATGGTTCGTTTGAAGAAGCTAAAATAAGATCAGGTTTTGAGGAATTTGATCGACGGACGGGAGGATTCCATAGAACAAATTTGGTAATAATTTCAGCTAATTCTGGCGGAGGCAAAAGCTTAATGGCCGTCAATATGCTCATCCGTCAATATCTACTAGGCTATAATACAGTCCTTGCTAGTTATGAGATGACATCTGACGAAGTGCTTATCCGAGTTCTATCAAATATCGCTGAAGTGGATATGAACAGGCTTCAAAACAACCAGCTTACTCCTGCTGAAACTGATCGAGTAACTGCAGCTTGGCGAGAATTTTCTCTTGCAGGTTATGATAAGGGTAACAATTATCATATAATATGTCCAAAACAAGAAACGACTGTTCCAGAAATTGGGTTTCGCGCAAGAAGTATGAAACCTGATATCCTACTTTTAGACTATATTAACCTTCTCGGTTCTTCATCGGGTACTCAAGATGCTCAATGGCAGCAATTGGGCGACATCTCTCGTGACGCTAAACTTCTTGCAAATAAATTAAACTGCGTTGTTATTTTGTTATGTCAGCTTAACGATACCTATGAACTTCGGTATTCAAAAGCCATCAAAGACCATGCAAACTTTGTCATGGGTTGGATACGCGATGACACAGCTATAAATACTAGAATTCTTTCTATAAAACAGATGAAAGCTCGAAATGCTCCTATCTACACATGGGATCTCGTGGAACGTTTTGACATAGCGCAATTTAGAGATAAAACTCAGATAGATAGAACTGTTTGGCCTACAGCCGATGAGTTAAAACGTCTTGAGACTCAATGTCAGGCTCTTGGGTTGAAACCAGAGCCCACCGCATCTAGAGAGTATGACAAACAGAAGTTTATCGAAACTGAAATGAAAAAATTCGAAGAAGCCAACCAAGTTGTAAATAATATTAGTAATGAGGGGGATTCTGAGAAAACAAAAGACGAAGAGAAAAAAACAGAAGATGAGCGACCACCTGCGAAAACAACCGATTTATTATTTTCTGCAGAAGATGCGATTCCAGCGGATTTTTCTAAATTGGAAGTTAGGGCTAGTAATGAATCGTTATTAAGTGACATTTTAATAGTAGAGGATACGGTGTAATATGAAGTTTACAATTGATACAAAAGAATTTAAAACTGTAATGAATTTGGTTAAAACAGTTGCTGACTGTTCTGCGAATGCAAGGATCACTGCTCACAGCATATGTTTGTTACGGGCATTACCTGAAGACAAACATTTAAAGTTGGAGTTCAGCTTGAATGGTTCCTTCTTAACCTATGTCTTCGAAGATGTCGCTTTTGAGGGAGAGGCTGATAGCGATCTTACTCGGTCGGTGGATTTAAGCTCATTAGCGTCTTTAAAGTTTTCTGGCAAAACAATCCAAATCACATTAGGGAAAAGCAAGGAAGGAAATACTTTAGAGTTTTGTAGTGGTCAACTCAAAGGTAAGTTGATTCTTTCTCATGCCGACATCGAGAAGGAAATTGAGAGTGCAAGACCAGAAGTAGAATCCGTTGAGCTGAATCAACAATTTTCGGTCTCAGCGTTTTTATCTGCTCTAGCCGCTCATAATTACGGGACACATCATAATGCTCAAGAAGCTGCGAAAAGACCTGTTCGGATTTATAATAAAAAAGGTTCGGAAGATGGTAGTACATCAGATCGAATTATGTTTGTCTCTAAGGATAGGGTAGCTGCTGCGTCTTTTACGATTCCAATGACAACTCCTTTTAAAGACGAGTTCAATTATTATGTCCGACCTAAACCTCTCCAAGCTGTACTTCATGCCTTATCTTTGGATGTCAGTCCTGTATTTCATTTTGGCATTGCAAAAGATTATTGGCGATTAAGTCATGGGCAAATCGATGTGTGGTTCCCAAACATTATACAAGAAGTTAATTTTGATCTTGAAGAGTTAGTATTAACAACATCCAAATTCCCAGCCTTCTCTCTTCAAGCATCACCAGAAGCATTACAAAAAGCTTTAACTGAAATTTCCCCATTCACATCTTCCGCACATCTCTTTACAAAAGAAGACATGCCAATTATTAGATTGACTGTGGAAAATGGCGTAGGAATTTTTACTATTAATACTTCCAAAGCAAAAGATGTACAAATAGCCTTGGATAACATCGAGTTTAATACGGATTCTTTGGCTTATGATCCTACGGATATGCTTAACCTTAATTTCAAATATTTAAGTGAGTGCGTTGCTGCATTAATCAGTGTTGATGATAAAACATCAAGTAAGAGTAAGGAGAAGAGTAAGGACAAGGATAAGAACAAAGACAAGGAGAAGAGTAAAGAATCGATTCATTTGAAATGGTGGTCATATCGAGATACTACAGCACCTACAAAGGGTAAAGCACTCTGCTTAAACTGTGGCGATAACTATTATTGGATTTCTCGTGTCAGAGATCAACAGCGGCAGGTGTAGAGCTATGAAGATACCAGTATGGAATAGTGGTCTAACTGCCGAAGAAGAGAGAGATCTTGCCTACGCAGAGCGAAATTTGTTAGCATTGAAATATGCTGATGGTTGGTACAATGATTTGGATAATGATTGGCCGGGATGGCGTAGGGTGTTATCCTTAGATAAAGGTTCTTGCTGTTTTCATATCCCAGACGATTTCGATGTTGGTGATCTTCCAGAGATTGAACCTAATTGGGACGGCCACACCACGGAAGAAAAATGGAAGAGGATCTTATTACAAAAGGGTATTAGGGTTTAACTTTGAAATTTGACCACAAACAACCTTTACTTACTGATCCAGCAGTAATGCGGGGTGTGTATGCTTGGTGTCCGTCTAAGGAACCTCATAGCTACTACGCTTGGCTTCAACCTACTGCTAATGCCGTGGAGTTTCATCCCGACTTAGAACCGATGGAGATCGATTTAGGATTTGGGGTTATTCTCCACATCTATTATGGGCCAATCCGTCAAGAGATGTTATATCGGATTCTATTTACCGAAGGACTCCCTGAACGTCTCATTTTAAAACCTGCGCCCTATTGTTTATTCTGGAGTTTTGGAACTGAGAATGGACAATCTGTTCGTATGAAATATCATTATCGTGATAGGTATCTTTCTTTGCATGAATGGGTGGATAAAAGCTCTTTCCTGGCTGTTCTGAGACAACAACATTACGATAATAATGTTAGTACTATCTGGACTAGATAACTTTAAAACTTAAGGATCAGTGTACTATGTTAGCTCTCATACTGCGTCATAAAACAACTCCCAGTGGAGTGTTAATTCTCCATACTACGCATCAACCCGTCCTTGTAGGTGAAACACCGTTAAGTAATGTACTATTAAATCATTATGTAAAAGGCTTTCGACTATTCGTTTATGATAGGACTGTACATAAGCGACGAGAAAAAATCGTACCACCAAAGAACCTTGAAAAATTTCTCTCGACAGGTGCTATTTTTTATGCACATTCTAAGATGACTTTGGAACAAGTTCCGTACAAATTAAATAATACACGGACTATTGAGATAGACACAGTTACTTACAACCTTAAGGACATTAAATGACAAAAGAAAATCTAGCAGTAAGGGTGGCTTCTGATCCAAATCTTGTCCGCTTATATTCTAAATTAAAAGAGGCATATTACAATATACCCGAATATGAAGATGAAATTAAAAAGCTTCGGGGATTAAAAACTACGGATAAAGGTGTATTAGTTTCTAGGGTAACGTCTGCGGAGGATTATCAAACCCAATTAAAATTATTAAGTATCTTACAACACCTGTTAGATCGGATACATGAGATCAATTCTGATTTATATATAATTCAGTCTCGGTATAAAGAATTGCACGCAGCGGCAACTAAGGTTATAACACTTGCTTATTTCGATGAATTAAATGAATTGAAAGATGGGGTACGGAAGATCGTTGTATCTGTAGCACTCCAGCCTGTACAAAATGGTATGGATAAACTTCAGCATTTAATCGATTTGGGAGAATCAACTCAGAAGCATTTGATTTCTTCCAATTGGAATGTAAAAGAGAGTTCTACAATTATTAAAGAATATTTGGGATTGTTTAAATTTGGATCATCTGTTCGTGTAGCACCAGAGGAGGTTTAAGATGGAAGCAACAACCGAGTTATGGGAACATTGTAAAAAGTTTATTGAAGATCAAAGAATTCATTGTTCGGAGTCAGTGTATCAAACCGACAGAGTCATAGAAAATGCCTATGAATTTATTGAAGGCATCTGTGATATCGTCGGTTATTACGAAGATGAAGACGACGATGAATACGAAGATGAAGATGAAGATGAAGATGAAGACGTATGCGATAATATAGAATACGAGGAATATGATAATGACGAAGCCTAATTTCACTGAAATTATTGTAGTTTTAGATAGGTCTGGTTCTATGGAGATGGTTCGCAAAGATACCATCGGGGGATTCAACGCTTTTGTAGAAGAACAAAAAAAGACTACCGGAGAGGCTAAACTTACTTTGGTACAGTTTGACGATCAGTATTTGGTTGTTTATGGAGGGCTGCCTATTCAAGATGTCCCTAAATTAACTTCAGAGACTTTTGTACCGAGAGGTATGACAGCGCTTTTGGATGCTGTCGGTAAGACTATCAATATTGTAGGAGATCGTTTAGCTAACACAGCAGAGGATCAAAGACCGTCGCTGGTGCTATTTGTTATTATTACAGATGGCCATGAGAATGCCAGTAAGGAATTTAAGCTTACGCAGATCAAAGAGAAGATCAAACATCAAACTGAAAAATACAATTGGGAGTTTGTTTTTCTTGGAGCCGATCAAGATGCGTTTCAAGCAGAAGCGATGGGAGTGTGTGCAGGTAATACGTTCAATTATACAAGTGATGCTACGATTGGAACGTATGCAGCGTTTAGTGCTACTGTTTCTGATGTGCGCTCTCGTGGCATAACAGCTAACGGCATTGGCGATGCAATGAGAAAAAAAACAAAGGACAAAAGTAATGACGTTACCAACTAAGGAAGAGATTGATCGGATTAATTCCGAGCGTCCTGGGGATGAGATTTATCCTTTAGTTAAAGATAAAATTAAACAGGTTATTGATGAAGAGAAAAAGACTACAGAGCAAATCTTAAAACTTATCTTAAACGATATGGTTTATGATTTCTCCATAGCTAACTCTCTTGATGATGTGGGGAAGGTTTTAACTTATTTAGCGCAGGACAAGGAGATCGAACCTCCTGAGTTTAAAGCTGACATTTTAATGAATCACTTTAGTCGGATCTCCAAATTAAAACTAAGTCTCGATTTTGCGAAAATGATAGGACTTTCTGGTCCTGCATTCGATGCAGTGTTAAAGGCTGAAGTGGAACGGCTGTGGGGGGATTCTAATGCTGCGGTATTGAAAAAACTTCTAGCATCGAAAATGGCTTCAAATAAGGTAGCGTATGCGCCTACATCTAACGGAGTAGGAGTACAAGTACCAAGGGCGGCAAACAAGTGAAATTTAACAAGGTCTTGTGGATAGATACAGAAACCTTTAGCTTAGATCCCAAAGTTGCGTCGATCCGAGAGCTTTCATATGTAGCTGAGATCGATGGGAAACAGTTAAGTGAGATCCAAGCCTATAAAGTCCAACCAATCCTTCATTATGAGGATAGACTTTATGGGCATATGGGTATTAAGGAATTCGTTGTAGACTACAACAGAAGATTTCATCCACAAGATCCAGACCGTTTGGTAACTTTTGGATTTCAAAAACCTTTGTTTGTATATTCCAAAGCTGCGCTAACGTTTAACCTTCCACCTCCCCAAATTATCAATCCACAAGATTGGTTAATTGGGAGTGATTTGATTTCAGCCAAGAAGGCTTTTACAGCTTTGATTGACTATGTGTTTTCACACGATGATAAAGTAGCAGGTAGGTGGATTTTAGCAGGACACAATGTTCAATATGACTACAACGTTTTGACTTACTGGACGCAACGTTTGTGTGGTGAAGAAGATGCTAAGGAGCTTTTAAATAAGTTCAATCGATATGTTTTTTTAGATACATTAGCACTATCTCGTTGGATGCAATATAGTAAGAGATTAACAATAGAACAGGCCAATCTAGGTGCTGTGGCAAATGAATTAGGTATCGATACGTCTAAATTACATACTGCTGTCTTCGATGTGTTTGCAAGTAAAGAGATCGCTAAAATTTTATTAGGGTTAAAATCCGAATGACTTTTGATGATGATAGCTATGAAGAAGATCCTATTCTTGCTCGTCAGGCAAAACGACTGAGTACTCGAATAGATGCTGTTGTTTTACAGTATATTGAAGACCAGAAAAGCGAAAGTGCAGAGCATATTCCTTATGTGATTCTGTCTGCAATTGCTTCTGCATTGATTAAGCTTGTGGCTATAACTGGAGATCGCGATTTTTTATTTGATACTTTACAGGATATGGTTCCAGAAAATGAAATATTACAAAAGTTAGATGTGGCCGACCTAAGTATGCCGATCTCAATAAAAAGACACTAGGAGGATGATAGATGCAGTGTAACCGATGTGGTAGTTTTAGAGTATTGGAAGTACAATCCCACGGACGAGATTGCAATCATTTTTCCTTACTAGGGTATGAACATGGAGGATATGTTCCTCCCGATCTTGGTTTAGGCGAAGGTGATGATGTGGAATTTAGTGTCTGTTTGGATTGCGGTCAAATGCGAGGAACATTTCCTATCCCCCAAACACGACTAGAACAAGGAAATCGATACGACTAGCCGGAGGTTGTATGAATGAGAAATTATCCAAAAAGTGATCAAGATTGGCTTGTGGCTAAAAAACTAAATGCAGAGATTTGGATGTTTGATGCGTTAAAGTTAAACACCAATTTTACCGATGTAGTATCTTCTGCTAGAACAGAGTATCGAAGATTAGATTGGGATTTAAACATTCTCTCGGAATGTAGGGGTTTCTATTTTTCTATTGATCGGGAAAAGGGCGAACCAGCAGCTACACTGTCGTTAATTTTACTTATGAGTTCTGATAAAGATGACGTGGTTATTCGAGATTTGCAAGAAGATGACTTACCTTTCTTATACCGAGAATTAACCAAGGTGCTTCCATATGGTACTGAGTAAGTATTGGCTAATAGTTTTCTTTCTTTTAGTTTCTTGCTTTGCAAATTCTAACGAGACTAGACGTTTATACACTACTAATACAGGCGCATACGAATACATAGACAAAGGTTTTTTTGAGGATCGTTGCTTTTTTGGTTACATGGGAATGCCAAATGAAAAAGTGTTCAGTATAAAAAGTTCTCGATTTCGAAACAGTACGAATGTATATTTACCCACCACCATTAAACGAATTAAAACAAGTTGTATGCAAATAGACATTGAAGAGATTAAGCCTTTGTACTTAAAATTTTATGTTACTCTCCGTGAGGGTACAAACGACCAAATAGAAGAACTTTCGGAATGAGAGGTTCTAATGCAAATCGATAAAATTACAGACATTAAACAACTTGAAGCAATGATAGCTGCAAGCAAAAGTCATATCGAACGTATGACGGCTTTCGAAGGAGAAAACTTAGACGACATCGGTGAGATGCAGTTGGATTTAATGCGTCTTGAAATTCGATTAGAAGAAATAATGGAAAGAAAAGCCGAGAAAAATTTAAAATGAAAGGGAAGAACCGTGAAATTTAGCGCTCTAGCCTTTTTATTCCTGATTTCATGCGGTAATCCACCAACCGTATCCCATCTAAACGAGCCCATGGATGTTAATAATGATCCGCGTAATGTTCCTGGCGCTACGTCTTCCCTCCAATACAGATACCTTACTTTACCTCAAACGGGATCAGTAGCTCGGCTATGGCAAAGTGGATGGTGGTGGCCAGCAAAAGAGTGGGGGACAGCATCAACTCGGTTTAATCGGCCTTCTCCAATGAAAAAGTACGACATGGTGACGGGCAGTCATGCTTATGAATGGGAAGTGGAGGATTCAAAAAAATATTCTCATGTTAGTTGGGCAGGGCATTGTAATGGATTATCCGCTGCTCGAATTATGACTGAGGAGCCGACTAAATCAGTTAGATATGAAGGGGTACATTTTACTGTTAATGACATCAAAGCCCTTCTTACAGAAAGCTGGCAAGGTTCTGGGTATGTGGTTGGAGGACGTTGTGATCTAAAAGAGATCACGTTTGACGAGTACGGTAGGATTGTTGAGGATGAATGCCGAACAGTAAACCCCGCTACGTTCCATTTGGCATTGACAAATTACTTAGGTATTTTTGGTAAAGCTATTATTGTGGATGTGGATACATCGAGCGCAGTTTGGAATTATGTTGCAGCGAAGTATGAAATAATTAAAGAGAACTGGTTGACTAAGGATGAAGCAATCCAGTCAGTCAATCTGATAAATACCGATAATAATTACATTTTCAATCCCTTAGCTATTGATTTTGTTCAGATTCGAGTTGAAGTTAAATACCAATCTTTCGAAGACCGAACCTATGACTATCTTCTCGAACTTGATCAAAAGGGACAAATTATTGGTGGGGAATGGTTAGGACCGAGCAAAAAGAAACATCCTGACTTTATCTGGCGACCGACTGATCCCATCCCTGCAAATCCAGAAATCGATTTAGATATAGTGATGAATATTTATAAACAATCTATATAGGGAAGGTTACTATGGGGGATAAGTTTAAAGGTTTTGAAGTAGTGCTAGATCGGGACTATGCAGAAGATGAGGTAAAGCAGATTGCAGATTCGATTCGTATGATTCGAGGTGTAGCTGACGTTTCTTTAGAAAGGTCTAACATTGATGATACTTATGCTTTGATTAGAGCTAAAAATGAATTGAGGCACCAGATTTTAAATGTTTTGGTATAGGAGAAGGCCGATGACTGAAGTCGCTAACTTTTCCGCTTTGGCCGATCCCAGACAACTAACAGAAACGACTGAATTTATTATCTCAACAAATATGGCTAATGACGTTTCTTTGCTTGGGGTTGCTAAGGCTAAAATTAGAGACAGTAAAGAAGATCCTTGGCGTGATTCCTACCTTGCTTGCTATCAGTTAAAGGACGGTCGGAAGCTAAAGATGGAAGTGAACGAAGAACTTTACCATGCCTTGCATTTAATTTTTGATACGATCCTCGATATCCACTCCTAAGATTAAATATGAAAATGAAGTAATATTAGGTGAGGAAAAGATGTTTTTAAAAAAGATCGCAGAGAAATACGCCATAACGGCAGCGCAACGTTACTTTACCGGAGATCCTCTCGAATCGGGCGGAACATCTATCCAAGGCCAAGCAGCTCCTGCTCTTAGAAACTTGGAGAAAAGTGGCGCATTTGAAGGTGCTAAAAAGATCTTAGACTATGGCGCTGGGAAGTACGGTAGAAACGCTAAGTTTTTAAGAGACAAAGGTTATAAAGTTTACGCCTACGATCCCTTTAATGGGAAAGACAAAGACGGTTGGACAGGAGTATCTCCCAAGCTTCCAGCAAATCTAAAGTTTGATGTAGGCTTTACTAGCTTTGTCTTAAACGTAGTACCTAAGAAAATAGAGAAATCTATTCTCACAACGCTGGCTACCAAAATTAAGGGAGCTACATATCATATCGTTCGGAATATGGATGTCTTTAAATCAGTCAAGTCAGCATTAGAACGTGGTGAAAAGATTGTTACTGAGTTTTACAAAACAAAGTACAAAGGTAAAGGTTCCCCAGGAAAGTATACCGACGAAGATATCATGAATTTCTGTATTTTTGGTGTTCAAACATCAAAAGGTTTTCAACGAATAACAGAGCTTAAAGGCCACAAATTGTTGAAGACGACAGAAGGATATAAAGTTTATCAAAAATAGTTCTACTAAAATAAAGGAGATATAATCGATGTTTTCATTTGTCACTGCTGTTAGAAACAAGTACGTATTGGCTGCCAGTCTGCCCAGAGAAGATTATCCACCTGCAAATATCGCAGCAATGCTAAAGCAGTGTGAAGATATCGGACGGAGTGATCTGGCAAAACAAATCCAAGCACAATGGGAAAAGGTACTGAAGAAGTATCCTAAGACCAGACTTAATTGGCCCACTGCTGTTGTAATCGGTGGTAATTCAATTAAGAAGAATGTTTTTGGTGGGAAAGAATTTGCGATGTGGTTAAAAGATCAAGAAGCAGAAGTCCCATCCGAAGCAAAGAAAATACCTTCCGTTCTTCCCCCACCAAAAGAAGCTCCTGCAATTGCAATCCCTAAAAAGAATGAAACTTCTGAAGATTGGGCCGCTGAAGCTGCCAAGACTAAAGAAGCTTTGGTCGCTGCGAAGCAAGCTTTTACGGATGTTAAAGAATACATCTCCTATCTTGAAAAAGAAGCTAACGATCTTAAGAAAAAGATCTCAACATACGGTAAAGGTGGACCGAAAGAAAAGACCAAAAGTGGTGCGCCATCCAAGTATTCAGAACGTGTACCTAAGTGGGTAGCACAGCTTGAAGCTACAGCATCACAAATCGAAGAAACCAAAAAGAACCTCAAAGAAGCAGAAGTAGAATTCAAAGGTGCCGTTAACAATTATAACAGCGCACCAGTTACTACTGTTGCTTATGAGAAGAAAGCAAAAGAGAGCTTGGATAATATTCTTACTTACGTTCTCAATATGAAAGATCTCGACAAGCAAAGAGAACTTCTTGTTAAGATCGATGAGACTCTTGGTAAGCAAAAAACAGTTGCAGGTGCTGAAGAAATTATTGCTGGCGATCGTCTTGCAGGTCTATTTGAGAAATTCAAGGCAGGTTTTAAGAATCTCAAATCTTGGTTACTTGGGCTTAAAAAATCCGTTAGCTCTTTCAGTAAGCTGGCGGCCATAAGGTACTAAGCCTTCTACATCTCAACTACAATAAAGTAGATGGAGTCCGGCCATTCGTGTAAAAACGATGGCCGTTTTTTTATGTATACAAACCTTGAATTCTAACATGCTTTCATATAATATGTGTGCAAAATAGGAACACGAGGTGCGGAGTTATGATACAGAATTTTGATTGGTACGAAGCTGAGATTATAGATAACTCCTTACTAGGAAATTCGTTCCCTCTTTCAACAACTTGTGTATTTCGTAGAGTACATAAAACTAAAAAACAATTTAATATCTTCAATCTTAAAAACACATCAATTGTACTAACAGGCGAGCAAGCTAAAACCCAACTACGGTCTAAACGGGACAAAAATAATTCTCTCGTTCGGGCTGCAGACCAAGGGTATATAAACTGGCAGTTCGATAATCACATAACATAATAAAAATCAATACATTCTAATCAGTTAGTGAATTATCTTTGCTAATTACTTCATTTTGTATACATTGGTGCTTTAAAAATACAAAGGTGCATTATGAGTACAAAGGAAATGCCATGAAGATGTGGAAACAGTTAACAAAGGAGCAATCTGAAATTTTAATGGGATTGATGATGGCAGAATCTCAAATTCCAGAAGAAAAAATTGCCGACGACTTTCTTTGCAATGTTATTAAAAAACGAATCACGGCATGTAAACTTCCAATTGAGTATGAGACAAATGGGCTTGTGTATTTAAGTGTTCTTTGTGAAGGGAATCCTGGTCGGGCAGTGTTAACTTTAATTGAATTATTAAATAGAAAAGAACCTAAGATAACAATCCATGCGTTAGTTGATGCTTACCCAGACGGGCATTATACTACGGAAGCTCTTGAAAAAAGAATTGATGAAGTTCGAGAAAGAAAAAGCGAGTGGGATTATCTTTATTGAGTAGGTAAACAATGCTGATCAAAATAACAAATAAATGTAACAACACCTGTACTCATTGCATGGACGATGCGAACATGGAAGGTGTGCATATGTCAGATGAGACAGTGGAAACTTTGAAAGCACTTATTAAAGAAGTCAAACCACTTTTTCTTCAAATCTCAGGCGGTGAGCCTACGCTTCATCCTAAGTGGATCGATATCTGTTTAGAATTTAAAAAATTAGCATATGTCATTTTAGAAACTAACGGTTGGTGGTTGGGAGATAAAGAAAAAGAATATGAAATAAAGAAGCTCGCAGAGCAGGGGGTTTTAGTTCAAATTAGAACACATCCTGATTACTATCCTGACTATGAAAAAACAATTCAGCACAGCACTAGAGTGGAGAATTGGAAGAATGTCGAGTTATTCGATGATGAAGTTTATCTATACCCTCTCGGTCGAGCGCAAACGAATAAGCTAAAACCAGATCCTAAATGTAGCAGACCTTTTTGTATGAATTGCTTTCTGATAGTAAAGCAAGGTGCAGCCAGCACATTTAAAGAATTGGTTAATTATTTACATGGGATACGGAAATTCTGCAAACCTCTCATCGATGCTGACGGCAGTATCAAGGCTGGTGAGAGTACTCTCTGTAGGACTATCGGAAGTGTGGATAATCCAGACAGTGTTATTGAGAATCTTAAAAAAGGTAAGCCTTGTAATAAATGTGGTCTCTTTACTAAAGACTTTGAAAAGTGGGTTAACGAAAGATTAGGAGGTGCTTGGTAATGGATCTAAATAAAATAATTCAAGATACGTTAGTCAAATTTAAAGAAGAGCAAGTATTAGAAAGGATCGTAAGAAATCAATTAGAGAAGACTTTAAAGAATGTGGTGGAAGAGACTTTACAGTCTTGGTCTGATTTTGGGGAAAGCTTAAAAAAACATATCAAAGAAGAACTGAAAGTTAATCTCGAATCTCTGACTCTTCCAGAGTACAACACGTTGGTAATGACTTGGATTAAAGATATCATCCATAACAACCTTCTGGATGTAGCTAGAAATCAAATTGAATCCAACTTAAATAAATTTTTAGCTCCGATTACAAAAAAGGAATGGAAGCTTTCTGAGATAGTCGAGAAGTTTAAAGAGTATATTTGCGGCTCTGAGAGTGAAGAAGAGCGGTACGGCACATCATTTACTTTTCATTGCGAGAAGTCCGACCTAGAGTCGATTGATCTGTGGCATGTGTATCTGGATGAAGAGGAAGATGTTAAACAATACAACTGTAAACATAATATAACTATCTGTAATGGAAAGATTTCTAGTGTTCGTTCCGATAAGGGGGATATTACCAAATCAAAGTACAAAGAGTTTTATGGGTTTGATGCGTTTTTGTTCCAGCTTTACTCTACCACTGATTATAAAATAACAGAGATGGATGAAGATGCTGTTGATACTCGGTTCGGGGATTATTAATGAAGTATCATTGGCGTACCTGCAAAAGTTTCTGTTTAGGTATCTTTGCTATAAAAATATGCTGTGACGATGGTAACATTATCGCTGAGAAATGGACATTCTTATGGGTTCTTCCTATCTACCGGAAGAATTATTTGTATGAGAAGTGGAGACAGAGGAGTAAATTTTGATTAATTCGTTTTTCGATGTTTTGGTTGGTCTACAAAGGATGTTTGGAGACAATATTGATGTAAGGCTAAGAGGTGAGACATATTGGATCGAAGTTGCTGTCAATACGGAAGTTGTTAGGGACGATGGCGAAGGGGATATTATCGTTGATGACGTGGTTGTTTTGGTTAGTGAAGATTGTGATCGTGATGACGGATTAACGGGTGTAGTTGATGCTGTGAAAAAAATAAGAGATCGAATCAATGTTTTACAGAAGAAAGATACTAAGTTTGAATTTCCCATCGATGACATAAAAGAGGACAGTAATGAACATAACTGAAGTATTTGGGTTCACTCGTGTCATACAATAGAATACAGCTTGAGATTGAGAAAAAATATATTGATTTAAATGAGGCAGAGTTAGGGGAAAGGCTGTACGTTGGTTTAAATAGATGGATAACGATAGACCAAGAAACTACAGACCGTATTTTAGATATTCTCCTTTCCAGTTTTGCAAGAGAGATACCTATAATCCCGTACCTCGAAGCAAAGCAGGTAGCAAAAAAATTAAAGTACATTTTAAAAACATATTATGACATTCATTTATCCCATACTAAATATTTACATATAGTATCTAATGTTTATGGATATGATAATTGGGACGCTATGTATAAAGATAAAGAAGATTGGGAAGTTTTTAAATAAAGAAAGGAGCAAAATGACAGAACCAACTAACGAATATGTTTGGTATCCTGTGGTCATCAACAGGCTGAATAATCTCACTGAAATCCTATACGAATGCCCTTTCTCTAGCGAAAGAGAAGCATTAAAATTCCAAGCAACTGCTAATTTTTCTCATGCGATAGATACCATAAAAGGCTTGAAAGTTAAGCACTTAGAAGAAACGCAGACTGCCGCCAATTAAAAATTACCTTCCAAATAATATTATACTAGTGTATATAAACAACCAAACACAAAATTAGGGATAGTGTATGACGATCAGTATAGAAGTGATGAGAGATCTAGAGCATATCCGTGCAAGACACACGATGTACACAGACAGTGTGGATCATGCGACAAAGGAAGCTATAGACAATGTTATCGATGAGTTTCAAGCAGGAGCGTGTACTTTTCTAGGTATCGCTCTAAACACACAGACTAATCAAATTATCATTGCAGATAACGGGCGAGGGATTCCCGTAGACACACACACGACAGAGAAGATATCAAAGCTGGCGGTGGTTTTTACCAAGCTACATTCCTCCGGAAAATACAAGAACAGAGAGATAAATAATTACAATACCACCATCGGTTTGAACGGTGTGGGCATTAAGGTGACTTCAGCCACATCAGAATTGTTCGAAGCGTGGACTCGTAAAAAGAGTAAAACATTTAAGGTGACGGTAGAGAAGGGAGTTTTAAAACAGACGAAAGATGGAAGTGGGATTGAGAAAGATAAGTTTCCTCCGCTCCCCTTCACAACCATGGATGAAAAGAAGATCGCCACCGTACTTCGTTACAATCCAGATCCCACTGTTTACGGCGCAAAGTATTGTAAAATCTCAGGAAATTATTTAAAGGAGCTGTGCGATGCTCTGCAGTACCTATGCCCGCATCTGCGTATCGAGCTTCATATTGACGACGACCAGTTTCATCGAGGAAGTGGTAAGGGGATTTCTGGATTATTAGAAAAGGATGATGACGATTGTAAGAAATTCCAAATCGACCATAAGGATTTGGATTTAGTTCTTTGGTGGAATCCTCAGAAAGAAGGAGAAACC